>WNFJ01384042.1_pt1 | contig 14135 bp, 15 predicted proteins | sample 5400461 | NCBI WGS metagenome assembly WNFJ01 (sample SAMN13153349, study PRJNA577476) | soil metagenome | isolation source: 115 cm saprolite on Douglas fir-dominated hillslope | place: USA:California | collected 2013-09-17 | reverse complement strand
GGCCTAGCGATGCGACATCCATCGGGTAGCTGGCCGGGTCGGCACCGGCCTGGCCCGGGGACGTCAGGTGTTCCAGATCATCAGTATCAGGATTACCAGGTAGAGCATGCCTACCACGCCGCCCATGGTGGTGATTCGTCCCCGCTCGACGCTGGCAATCTGCGCAGCGGGTGCGCCGGGGCTGCCCGGCAGGTTCGCCGCGACCGGCTCGGCGTCCCCGGCCGCCCGGACGTCGCCTGCCTGGTCCTCGGTGGACACCGGCACGACTTGCGCGGCGGCCGGAGCCGTGCCAGCCGCGGGCGCCTCAGCCGCCGCGGCCAGCTCGAGCGCGGCGATGGCCCGGCGCTGATCACGCATGATCAGCACGAGCAGAACGATCGCGACGACGAAGAGGGTCAGGGATACCGATAGCCACGGCTTGCTGAAATCGTTCAGCAGCTTGGCCAGGACCAGGCCAGCGGCCAGGACCCCCAGAGAGACGACCGCGAAGGCGCGGGTGGTCCGGTAGAGGTACCTGACGACGACTATGTTGCGCTTCCTGACGTAGCGGGGCGTTGACATGATCGCCACCGTGACCGGGCCGATCGTGAAGATCGCAAAGCCGATGTGCAGCCAGAGCACCAGCCGGTCGGTGAAGGACATGAACCGATCTTAGGACCGGGCGCCCCGAGGTCAGCCAGTCCCGGCGTATCCGCTGGCCGCCGCGGTGTTTCTCAGATGGTCGCCGACTTCCCGACCGAGTTCCCGCGTGCGGTCGGCGTCCTCGACCGGGCGATGTAGGCCCCGACCAGGAACGCCGCGCCCACCACCAGCGAGACGATGGCCCGGATCACGTGATGTCCCTTGTGGACGCTCCCGACCATGAAATGTATCGAGTTCGCCGCTCCGGACAGGTACAGAATCCCCGCGATGATCCCCAGGATTCCGATGACGGCCAGGACGATCACGAGCGGCGCACGGCCGGACGGCGCCCCAGGTGTACTTGCAGAAGTCATGTGCTCCTCCTCGACGGTGCACGGCGGTGCTGGCCCGGGGGGACGACCCCCCGGAACCCCCCGCCGACGTGCGCGTCGTCCGGTACGGATACCGGACGACGACTAGTGTGCGCTTCCTGATGTGGCGGGACGCTGGCAGGGATTGCCACCGTCAATGGGCCGATCCTAACGCCGCGACAGAAGGTGGCCCGCCAGAGCGGGCTCTCCGCTATGCGCCCTTCGGCTTCCTGACGAGCATGAACCCACCGCCAGCCAGTGCGAGTACGCCCACGATGAACGATGCGGTCGCGCGCAGGTCATGGTTCGTGGCGATGAACACGATGCCCACGATGAGAATCACGACCCCAACCGCCATCAGGATCATGGCCGTCGTCCGGTTCGACGACTGACTGCTCGATCCAGTGGCAGAACTCATAATCTCCTCCTAGGTTCTTCACACCGGCCGGCTCGCCGCGGCACGGCCGACGTCGTTCGTTGCTGACGGACGCACGTTACTACGTACTGCCCGTCGTCATCAGCCAGGTCGGCCACAGGCACAAAAATTGACAAAACCTGAGCGGATCCATGACGTTCCGGCACAGAGCTCCCGGCCCGTCAGAAGTCGCTCAGCGGCTACCTGCTCTGGAGCGGCGCGCGCGCAGGAAGTCCCTGACCACGTACTCGCCCAGGTTCTCAGGGCTAGCGCGGAGCACCCGGCCCCCGTTGCGCCTGGCCACCTCCTCGACGAAGGCGGTGAGCCGCGCGTCGTCGGCGAGCATGAAGACGTTCATGGTCGCCCGGCGCCTGGTCATCTTGTCCACCTCGGCCAGGGTGAGCTCCAGCGTCTCGGGGGACGGCGGCCAGTCGAACCAGGACTGCCCGTCCCGGCGCAGGTGGGCGGTTGGCTCGCCATCGGTCACGACCAGCACGACGGGGTTGTGCTCGGGTCGGCGGTCAAGGAACCGTCCGGCCAGGATCAGCGCGTGGTGCAGGTTGGTGCCCTGCACCATGTCCCAGCCCAGGCCGGCGAGATCGGTCTCGCGCAGCTCCCGCGCATAGTTCGAGAACCCGATCACCTGAATCGAGTCCTGCGGGTACTTGCTGCGGATCAGGGCGTGCAGCGCCAGCGCGGTCTGCTTGGCCACCCCCCAGGTGCCGCGAAGAGCCATCGAGTAGGACAAGTCGACCAGCAGGCAGACGGCGGCCGACGTGCGCCGCTCGGTCTCGGCAACTTCAAAATCGCTGACCGAGAGCCGAACGCCCGGAGCGTGGGCCTCGGAGCCTGGGGGGCTCTGCCTCGCGGCGGGCAGGCCGCCGCGCAGCAGCGCGTTGCGGACCGTCGCCGCGGCGTCGATCGACTGCTCATCTCCGAAGCTCCACGGCCGGGTGCTGCCCGTGTACTCCCCGGCCTGCCCGGCATCGCGCTGGTCGTGGTCGCCGGTGCCGCCCTGGGGAAGCTCGGCGAACACGCGGCGCAGGGCCGTCTCGCCGAGCCTGCGCACGGCCTTCGGCGTCAGCTCCAGCTTGCCCTCGTTCCGCTGCAGGTATCCCTGCCGTTCCAGCTCCCGCTCGATCTGGCGCAGCGCCTCCATGTCGTCGACGGCCTGGCGGCCGAGGGCGCGGCGCACGGCCTCCTCGTCGATGTCGTCGAGGCCGGCGCCCGGATAGTCCTGGCGCAGCGCATCCTGCAGCTCCGCCAGGTCGGCCAGCTCGGCGAGCGCGGTCGTCGCCTCGCTCAGGCCGAGCGGATCCTGGCCGGTCATCTGCTCGCCGGGCCACCCGTCGAAGTCCACGTCGGGACGGCGGGCCCGCAGCGCGCCGGCCAGCCTGGCCATCTCGGCGGCCAGCCCGGCGTCCTCCAGCGTCTGCGACATCAGCCCGGACAACTCATCGCGCTGGGCGTCGGTGAGGGAGCTGAGCAGCCGCTGCGCGGCGGCCATCCTGCGGACCAGCGAGTCGACCAGCTCGTCGAGATTGCGGGGCGAGTCGGGGAACAGGTCCCCGAACTGCGCCATGAAGTCGTCGAAATCCTGCTGGGTATGGGTGCCCCGGGCGTCGGCGTCGAGCATCTCGTTGAGCGCGGCCATCATGTCCTTGACCCGCTGCATGGCCTCGGGGTCGGGCTGCTGCAGGGTCTGCTTCATGCCGCGGAACTGGCTGTCGAGCACCTCCCGGCGCAGCAGGTCCTTGAGCTCGGAGAAGGTCTGCCTGGCGGCCGCGGAACGCCAGTCGTAGTCGGCTAGCTGCCGGATGGCCTGAGCGGTGTCGGCGGGCAGCGCGTCGAGCTCGGCCTCGCGCAGCCTGGCCTCGCCCGCTCCTGCCCGATCGCGGTGTCGAGCAGCGCGCGGGCCTGCTCCAGGATGCCGTCGAGACGGCCCATGCTGCGCAGCTCGCGCTCCCGGTCGCGGGCCCGCCGGAGCATGTCGTCCAGGCCGCGATGCCCCGACATGCCCTTCCGGAGCAGCTCGCGCAGCGCGCTGGCGGGATCCGATCCGTCGAGCACCGACTCGCCCAGCGCGTCCACCGCGCCGCGCACGTCATAAGGCGGCTCGAGCGGGTCCGGCCCGTCATGGTAAGGGCCGTACCGGTAGCCACTCATCGGTGGTCTCCTTCCTGAAGCCCGCCCTACGTGCGGTAGACGGCGCCGCCGTCGATGACGTCCTTCGACAGCCGCCGCATCAGGTAGAGGCCTTCCAGCGCGAACTCGAGAGCCGCCGCGGCCTGGCCGAACGACTCGCTGCCGTCCATGGAGAGCCGGTCCATGATCTTGGCCAGGCCAGGCACGTCCCCGATCCTGCGAAGCAGGTCGTCCGCGGGAACCAGGTCGCCCGACTCCACGCTGCCGCCCTCGGCGAACCTGGCCAGCAGGCCGGCCAGGTCGGCGTTGCCCAGCGCGCCGCGGAAGGTCTCGGCGATCGCCCGCCGCAGCAGGTGATCGAGTACCTCCTGCTCCCGGCCTTCCTCGCTGACCTCGAACTCGACCTTGCCGCGGAGCGTGCTCGCGATCGCGGGAAGGTCGCAGACCCGGGCCACCGGCTGCGCTTCGCCGCGCATCGCGGCGCGCCGCACGGCCGAGGCGGCCACCGCCTCGGCGGCCGCGATCGCGAACCTGGCGGACACGCCCGATCGAGCGTCCACCGCGGGGGAGGCGCGCACCAGCCGGGTGAATCTCGCGATCACCTGCACCAGGTGCGCAGGCAGCACCGCGCCAGGCTCGTGGCCGTCCCAGGCGACCCGCGACTCCTGGCGGATCAGCGCCAGCTCGGCCTCGAGCGACACCGGGTAGTGGGTGCGGATCTCGGCGCCGAACCGGTCCTTCAGCGGCGTGATGATCCGGCCCCGGTTGGTGTAGTCCTCCGGATTGGCACTCGCCACGAGCACCAGGTCCAGCGGCAGCCGCAGCGCGTACCCGCGCACCCCGATGTCGCGCTCCTCGAGCACGTTGAGCAGGGCCACCTGGATGCGCTCGGCCAGGTCGGGAAGCTCGTTCAGGCAGAAGATGCCGCGGTTCGTCCGCGGTACCAGGCCGAAGTGGATGGTCTCGGGGTCGCCCAGCGTCCGGCCCTCGGCGACCTTGACCGGGTCGATGTCGCCGATCAGGTCGCCGACGCTGGTGTCGGGGGTCGCCAGCTTCTCCCCGTACCGGTCGTCACGGTGGCGCCAGGTGATCTGCAGGTCGTCGCCCTGCTCGGCGGCCAGGCGGCGGCATCGCGCGCACGCCGGGGCGAACGGATGGTCATTGATCTCACATCCCGCGACCGTAGGGGTCCACTCGTCGAGCAGGCCGGTGAGGGTGCGGATCAGGCGGGTCTTGCCCTGGCCGCGCTCGCCGAGCAGGATCACGTCGTGACCGGCGATGATCGCGCGCTCCAGGTGCGGGAGGACCGTCTGGCCGAAGCCGATGATCCCGGGGAAGGCATCCTCGCCCGCGCGCATCCGGGCCAGCAGGTTCCGCCGGATTTCCTCCTTGACTGTCCCGAACTGGTGATCGCTGGCGCGCAGTTCGCCTAGTGTCGTGGCCGCGGGGGACGCTGACTGGGCTGTCGCCGTCTGGGGCTGGCTCTTTGGCTGCACCCTCCGACACTATGTGCATGTCGGACGGATCCGCACCTCGGGAGGCTGGGCGTGGCGGACCAGAGGCCGGCGCTTGCCATCGACGTCGGCGGGACCAAGCTGGCCGCAGCGGCGGTCGAGCCCGGTGGTCGGCTGATCACCTGGGCGCAGGTGCCTACCCCCCGGGACCTGGACTCCGAGCAGCTGTGGCGCACCCTGGCCGTGCTCGTGCACCGGGTACTCGAGGAGGCGAGGATCGCCGCGCCGGACCGGCTGGCGGGCGTCGGAGCGGGCTGCGGCGGCCCGATGGAATGGCCGGCCGGCGTCGTCTCGCCGCTGAATCTTCCGGCGTGGCGGTCGTTCCCGCTTCGCGCCCGGCTGCAGGAGCGGTTCCCGGGAATCCCGGTCCGGGTGCATAACGACGCGATCTGCGTGGTGGCGGGCGAGCACTGGCGCGGCGCGGGCCGGGGCCGGGACAACGTGCTCGGCATGGTCGTGTCGACCGGCGTCGGCGGCGGCCTCATCCTCGACTCCCGGGTAATCAGCGGCGCCTCGGGCAACGCGGGTCACATCGGGCATGTCGTGGTCGACCCGGAGGCCGGGCCGCTGTGCGCCTGTGGCGGGCGCGGCTGCCTGGAGGCGATCGCCCGCGGACCCGCGCTCGTGGCCTGGGCCCAGGGCGCGGGCTGGCGCCAGGGTCAGCCGGATGCCACCGCCAAGGACCTGGCCGACGACGGAGCGCATGGCCACCCGGTCGGCGTGGCCGCAATGCGCCGGGCGGGCCGGGCCCTGGGCATCGCCATCGCCTCCGCCGCCTGCCTGTGCGATCTCGAGGTGGTGTCGATCGGCGGCGGGCTCTCCCAGGCTGGCGCGATCCTGTTCGACCCGCTGGAGGAGGCGCTGCACGCGCACGCCAGGCTCTCGTTCGTGCGTCAGCTTCGCGTGGTCCCGGCGGAGCTCGGCCGCAGTGCCGGGCTCGTGGGCGCGGCAGCGCTCATCTTCGCCGCCGACCGCTACTGGACAGGCGACTGAGCTTGCCCAGGGGGACTGGCCGTTCAAGCAGTGCCACACTTCAAGCATGACGACGCAGTCTCCCCGCGTGCGCCCCGAGGACGTCGCGGCGGCGCGCGAGGCCCTCATCGGGGTCACGCTGCGGACACCGCTGCTGCACTCGCGGGTGCTTTCCGAGCGGATAGGCGGCCCGGTGTACCTGAAGTGCGAGAACCTGCAGCGCACCGGGTCGTTCAAGGCGCGTGGCGCCTACCTGCGCATCGCGAGGCTGTCGGATGCGGAACGCGGCCGCGGCGTCATCGCCGCCAGCGCAGGCAATCACGCCCAGGGCGTTGCGTTCGCGGCCGCCCTGCTCGGCACCAAGGCGACGGTCGTCATGCCCGAGGGCGCTCCGCTGCCCAAGATCGAGGCCACCACGTCCTACGGGGCCGAGATCATCCTGCACGGCAGCACCGTGGAACAGACCCTGATCAGGGCGAAGGAACTCGCGGACAGCTCCGGCTCGGTCTTCATCCATCCCTTCGAGCACCCGGACGTCGTGGCCGGCCAGGGAACCGTCGGCCTGGAGATCATCGAGCAGTGCCCCGGGGTGCGCACGATCGTGGTCCCGGTCGGCGGCGGCGGCCTGGCCTCGGGCATTGCCGTCGTCGCCAAGGCCGCCAGCCCGCCGGTCCGGGTGATCGGCGTGCAGGCGGAGGCCATCGCGGCGTACCCGGCCTCGTTCGCGGCGGGCCACCCGGTCGCCGTGACGCCCATGCCGACGATGGCCGACGGCATCGCGGTGGCCAGGCCGGGCGAGCTGGCCTTCGTCATGCTGGCCGAGCACGCTGACCGCGTGGTCACCGTGTCCGAGGAGAGCCTTTCCCGCGCGCTGCTGCTCTGCCTGGAGCGTTCTAAGCAGGTGGTCGAGCCGGCCGGGGCGGCCGGGGTGGCCGCGCTGCTGGAACATCCCCGCGCCATCGAGCCCCCGGTAGTGGCGGTGCTGTCCGGCGGCAACATCGACCCGCTGCTGCTGGCCAAGGTGCTGCGGCACGGGCTCGCCGCGGCCGGCCGCTACCTGACCTTCCGCTGTCGGCTGCCCGACCGCCCCGGGGCTCTGGCCACGCTGCTCGCCGAGGTGGCCGGGCTCGGCGCCAACGTCCTGGACGTGGTGCACGAACGCGTTACGCCGGGCCTGCACGTGGACGAGGTCGAGGTACTGCTGCAGGTGGAGACCAGGGGCCCCGGGCACTGCGACGGCGTCATCAGCCAGCTACGCGAGTCCGGTTACAAGCTGCTGTTCAGCTGAGGCTGTGCTGGCCCGGGTTCAGAGGTTTCCGCGGCGCGATTGCTCCCGCTCGATGGCCTCGAACAGCGCCTTGAAGTTGCCCTTGCCGAATCCCTGCGACCCATGCCGCTCGATCAGCTCGAAGAACACTGTCGGCCGGTCCTGGACCGGCTTGGTGAAGATCTGCAGCAGGTATCCGTCCTCGTCGCGGTCGGCGAGGATCTTGAGCTCGCGCAGCTCGTCCAGCGGAACGCGGGTGTCGCCGACCCACTCACCGAGTGTCTCGTAATAGCTGTCGGGGGTGTCAAGGAAGTCCAGGCCGGCCGCCCGCATGCCGCGGGTGGCGGACACGATGTCGTCGGTGGCCAGCGCGATGTGCTGGACGCCGGGACCGCCGTAGAACTCCAGGTACTCGTCGATCTGTGACTTCCTCCGGCCGGCCGCCGGCTCGTTGATCGGGAACTTGACCTTGCGGGTGCCGTCGGCGACCACCTTGCTCATCAGCGCCGAGTACTCGGTCGCGATGTCGTCTCCGACGAATTCCTTCATGTTGGTGAAGCCCATGACCCGCTGGTAGAAGCGGACCCACTCGTCCATCTTGCCGAGCTCGACGTTGCCGACACAGTGGTCGATCTGCGTGAAGAACGGCCTGGCCGGCGGGGCGGCGAGCGGGTCAGCGGCCACGTAGCCGGGCAGGTACGGCCCGCTGTAATTGTCGCGCTCGACCAGCGAGTGCCTGGTGTCGCCGTAGGCGGCGATGGCTGCCAGGACGACCTTGCCGTGGGAATCCTCGGCAACCTCGGGTTCGGCCAGGCCGGTGGCCCCGTTGGCAATCGCGCGGGAATAGGCCGCCTCGGCCGACGGCACGCCGATGGCCAGGTCGATCACCCCGTCGCCGTGGGCGGCGACGTGCCGCCCGAGAGCCGTACCGGCCCGCACCGGCCCGCGGAACACGAAGCGCGCGGCGCCGGACTCGAGCACGTAAGCGGCCTCGTCCCGGCAGCCCGTCTCCGGCCCGCGGTAGGCGACGCACCGCATCCCGAACGCCGTGGCGTAGAAGTGCGCGGCCTGCCGGGCGTTGCCGACGGCGAAGACAACCGCGTCCATGCCGGTGACGGGGAACTCCTCCGCTGCGGTCACCGGTTCCTGCTGCTGCGCCTGAGCTGCCATATCACGCGCCCCTTGCCGTCATCGATTAGCGGCATCATCGTCCGGCGGGTCAAGATGTGCAACTGATGCTAAAATCTATAGGCAATTTGTATAGCGCTGACCCCGATGCGCCGGGGCGGCTGGGCACCATGCCGCCTGGGGCAGGGAGGTACGAGGTGATCGACGAGCTTGACGCGCGGCTGATCGAACTGCTGGCGGCTGAGCCACGCGTCGGCATACTCGAGGCGTCCAGGCGGCTCGGCGTGGCCAGGGGAACGGTGCAGGCCCGGCTGGACCGGCTGCAGTCACGCGCTGTTATCACCGGCTACGGCCCCGATGTCAACCCGGCCGCACTCGGTTACGCGGTTACCGCCTTCGTGACGCTGGAGATCCGCCAGGCGGGCGGCCATGACCCGGTCACGGCCAGGCTTGCGCTGATCGCGGAGGTGCTGGAGGCGCACACGATCACCGGCGCCGGTGACATGCTGTGCCGCGTGGTGGCGCGCGACAACGACGACCTGCAGCGGGTCATCGACGCGATCGTCGACGTGCCCGGCGTGGTGCGGACCTCCACGGTGATCGCGCTGGCCGCGCCGGTCCGCTACCGGGTCCTTCCCCTAGTCCGGGCGGCCGCCCGGGGCGGGCCCGGTCAGCTGCCGGACACTGCAACCTCAGCCGGGCTGAGCTTCGGGGCCGTTGATGACGAGGCCGGACGCGATGCCGAGGACGGCGGCGCATAGCTTCTTGCGGTCGTCCACCTGGTCGGCGAAGAACATCCAGCCGACGCTCACTCCGCCGAGCATCATGGCGGCGCGCAGTCGCTCCTCCATATCGGCGCCGGGCTCGGTGAGCACCTCGATCAGCCCGGTCATCCTCTCCCGGAAAACGTCGCCGCGCTCCTTGGCCGCCGCCAGGCTGTTCACCGCGGCCTGGTTGTGGTGCAGCATCCGGAACACGTCGCCGCCGTCGGCGACGATTCGCACGTACCGGCCGAGGATCTCGCGGCGGGTTTCTGAGGTCCTCGGCTGGGTATTTGCCCAGGCGATCAGCGCGTCGATCTGGCCGAAGTAATCCTCCACCAGGCTGCGGACGATGTCTTCCTTGGACTTGAAGTGGTAGTAGAGTGCCGCCTTCGTCACGTCAAGCCGCTCGGCGATCTCGCGCAGCGACGTCTTGTCGTACCCCTGCTCGGCGAACAGTTGCAGGGCCACCTGCTGGATGCGCACCCTAGTGTCACTGCGGTGGCGCGCGTCGTGCCCGCTGGTATCCGCGGTCGGCGCCATCTCGGCGGCCACCGCCACCTCGCCCACCTGCTTGTTCATCGCCTCGTGTCCAGCCTAGCGTTGCGGCCAAACCTACTTGACGGCCGGTTAGTTAGCAGCTTACCCTTTACTGTCGCTGTGATGCTAGCCGGTCGGCAAGTAGGTTGAGAAGTGCCGGGCCGCGTGTACTCGGAGGGAGCCGAGCATGGCCGAGACCCAGTCGGTCGGGGCGGCCGGGGGAGCGGCGGCCAGCGGGCCCAAGCGCGAGATCCTGATCGTGCTCCCGGGGCTGCTGCTGGCGCTCATCCTCGCCATGCTCGACCAGACGGTCGTCTCCACCGCCCTGCCGCGCATCGTCGGCGACCTGGGCGGGGTCACGCACCTGTCCTGGGTCGTCACCGCGTACGTGCTCGCCTCCACCGTTACCACGCCGCTCTACGGCAAGCTCGGCGATCAGTACGGTCGCAAGCGGTGGCTGGTGACCGCGATCGTGATCTTCCTGATCGGCTCGGCCTTGTCCGGGCTGTCGCACTCGATGGATCAGCTGATCGCGTTCCGGGCGCTGCAGGGGTTCGGCGCTGGGGGGCTGATGGTCGGCGTGTTCGCCTCCATCGGCGACCTGGTATCGCCGCGGGAGCGCGGCCAGTACATGGGCTACATGATGGCCGCGATGATGGTGGCCATGGTGGCCGGGCCGCTGGCCGGCGGCTACATCACCGACAGCCTCTCCTGGCGCTGGATCTTCTACATCAACATGCCGGTCGGCGGCGCCGCGCTGCTCTACCTCCTGGCCACGCTGCGCCTGCCGTACCGCAAGACCCCCCACAAGATCGACTATCTGGGTGCCGGGGTGCTCGCCGTCGCGGTCACCGCGATCGTCCTGCTCACCACGTGGGGCGGCACCCAGTACGCCTGGCGCTCCGCGCCGATCATCAGCCTCGGCGTGCTGGCCGTCGCCGCGACCGTCGCGTACCTGGTCACCGAGACCCGGGCCGCCGAGCCGGTGATGCCGCTGCACGTGTTCCGCAACCGGAACTTCTCCCTGGGCAGCGGGATGAGCTTCCTGGCCGGCGTGGCCATGCTGGGCTCGCTGACGTTCCTGCCGCTGTACCAGCAGACGGTGCAGCACCTGTCAGCGGTAGGCAGCGGGCTGATGCTGATCCCGATGATGCTCGGCGCGACCGTCACCTCGCTGGTAGGCGGGCAGGTGATGACGCGCACCGGCCGCTACAAGGCCATGCCGATCATCGGCGGGGCGATGCTGACCCTGGGCCTGTTCCTGCTGACCGGGCTCGGCCTGAACACCAGCCTGGTCACCTCGGGCCTGTTCTACGTGGTGCTGGGCATCGGCATGGGCTTCCTGATGCAGACCACGTCGGTGATCGTGCAGAACAGCGTGGAGCCGCGCGACATGGGCGTGGCCAGCAGCGCCCGGATGTTCTTCCAGCAGATCGGCGGGTCGATGGGGGTCGCGCTGTTCGGCGCGGTCTTCGCCCGGCGGCTGACCGAGGCGATCGGCGCACGGCCCGGAGTGCACCTGGGTACGTCGGGCGGGAACTTCGATCCGGTCACGGTCAACCGGCTGCCCGCGCCGATCCGGCACGACGTGTTCTACGCCATCTCTCACGCCATCCAGGGCGTCTTCTTCTGGGCGGCGCCGTCGGGCATCCTGCTGTTCGTTCTGGCCTGGCTCATCAAGGAGGTCCCGCTCCGCGGCAGTGCTCCGGCCGCCGAGGCCCCGGCCAGCGAACCCGAGTTCGCTGCCTAGCGGCGTTAGGGAAAGTAATCATGGTCGCGGCGGCCTGAACGGCAAGCCACCGCGATCATGACGTCACGTGCTGCTGTTCCGGACGCGGGCTACATCCCTACGTAGGGGACCGCCTCGAGAATCTCGACCGTCGTCGTCCGCCCGTTCGGGAGCGTGTAGGTCGCCGTCTCCCCGACCTTCTTGCCTGAGATCGCGGCGCCCAGCGGAGACTTGGGCGAGTACACGTCGATCGGCGCGCCGCTCTCCTCGCGCGAGGCGAGCAGGAACGTAACCTCGTCCTCGTCTCCGCCGAAGCGGATCGTGACGGTCATGCCGGGGCCTACGACCCCATCGGTGCGGGGAGGCTCGCCGACTCGGGAGTTGTCCAGGATGTGCAGGATCTGGAGGATCCGGCCCTCCCGCTTGCCCTGCTCTTCCTTGGCGGCGTGGTAGCCGCCGTTCTCACGCAGGTCGCCTTCATCCCGGGCGGCCTCGATTTTCTTGGCGATCTCCGTGCGCCCAGCCCCCGAGAGGTAATCCAGCTCCGACTTGAGCCGGTCATACGCCTCCTGGGTGAGCCAGGTGACGGTGTCATCACGGGTTTCGGTCACGAGAACTCCTAGAAGTGGATGCGGAACATGCGTCCGCCGGGCCCCGGTCGGGCCCTGGGGGTAATCCTTCGAGGTTAACAAGGCTCCGCAAGTCCGTCGCGTGTGTCAATGGCCCTGACCTAGGGCCGGCCCGGCCCTGGATCAGGGGGCCGGGCGCCCGGCTCGGGCGGCGTGCCGCGGGGAATGCCTTGCCGGAGCGGGCTTGTTGTGTAGCACAATGACCTGCCAGCGTAGCCGCGATGCAGGCGCCTGAAACCCGGCGAGGGCAGCGGCGTCGCGGGAGGGCGCTGTCCAGTCAGTCATCCATGAAGGGGATCTTCTTGTCTGCCGTGACCACCGATCCGGCGGGAGCGCCTGCCGAGCGGAAGACCGAGGCTGACCGCCCCGCCGACGCGGCCCTCGGGGAGCCGGGTGAAGCGCCGCTGCGGCTCATGGCCGTGCACGCCCACCCGGACGACGAGTCGAGCAAGGGCGCCGCGACGATGGCCCGTTACGCGCGGGAAGGCGTGGACGTCCTGGTCTGCACGCTCACCGGGGGCGAGCGCGGGGACATCCTGAACAAGGCCATGGAGCGGCCCGAGATCCGCGAGAACCTGGCCGCGGTCCGCCGCGCGGAGATGGCCCGGGCCCGCGAGATCCTGGGCGTGCGGCAGCAGTTTCTCGGGTTCACCGACTCCGGGCTTCCGGAGGGTGACCCGCTGCCGGGCGGCCCGGCCGCTGGTGCGGGCCGTCCGGGAGTTCCGCCCGCAGGTGATCCTGGGCTACGACGAGAACGGCGGCTACCCGCACCCGGATCACGTCAAATGCCATCAGGTGACCATCGAGGCGTTCGAGGCCGCCGCGGACCCGGACCGCTATCCCGACTGCGGCGAGCCCTGGCAGCCGCTCAAGCTCTACTACTTCGCGACCTTTCACAGGGCCCGGTTCGTGGCCCTGCACGAGGAGATGGTGCGGCGCGGTCTCGAGTCGCCTTATGCGCAGCGGCTGGACGAGTGGGTAGACAACCCGGATAAGCCCGGGCTTGAGATCACCACCCGGGTGCCCTGCGGCGACTTCTTCGAGATCCGCGACCAGGCCCTGCTGGCCCACGCCACCCAGATCGACCCAGCGGAGGGCTTCTGGTTCGCCTGTCCCCGCGAGGTGCAGCAGGCGGCGTGGCCGACGGAGGATTTCCATCTGGCCAGGTCGGTGGTGGATACTGAGAAGCCGGAATCCGATCTCTTCGCTGGCGTGCGGGAGACACTGAGAGTGTGAGGTGGGTGAGCCGGTGACGACGCTGGCCGCGGCATCTGGCAACTCGGTGGCGCCGGGCACGCTCGGGTTCCTGGTCGTCTTCGGCATGGCAGTCGTTCTGTTCTTCGTGTTCCGGTCGATGAGCAAGCACTTGCGCAAGGTCAACGCGGCCGCACGGCGGGACCAGGCGGCCGATTCGCCCGCGGCCGAAGACGCTAAGGCCGACGCTGCGTCGACGAGCTCGGGCTCGACGAGTTCGGGGGACGTGCGCAGGGACCGCTGACCTGGCTGGCCTGCGGGCCGCGGCTGGCGCCCCGTGACCTGGCCGGGCGGGCTGACCGTTGCTGGCGCCGCGACCTAACGCTACCCCGGGGCGCGGGGACCAGTCGCGGTCGGGAAGCCTCCGGAAGCCAGCCTTCTGGTACAGATGCTGGGCGGCCTGCATGTCCGGCTGCGTCAGCAGGACGAGGTGACGAACCCCCGCCTTCTTTGCGCGCTCGATCGCGGCCCGGAGCAGCGCGCTTCCCGTGCCCTGGCCCTGTCCTTCCGGGGACACGGCCAGGGCCCTGATCTCGGCCTCGTCCTGGCTGGCGACGACCTGGCCGCCGTCCGGCCAGCGCTGCAGCATGACGGTCCCGAGCATCTGGCCGCCGCCGGTGCCGGCCACGGCCACGGCCACGGCCACCAGGACCGTGCCGTCGCCCGTGGAGCCGAGTGCGCGGAGCACCGGCGCGTACCCGGAATCCGGCGACATGTGCCCGCCCGCCTGGTAGGCGCTCACCCGGATCTCGCCGACCTCGGCCAGCTCACCAGGCAAAGCGTCGCGAA
>WNFJ01312162.1_pt5 | contig 14135 bp, 10 predicted proteins | sample 5400461 | NCBI WGS metagenome assembly WNFJ01 (sample SAMN13153349, study PRJNA577476) | soil metagenome | isolation source: 115 cm saprolite on Douglas fir-dominated hillslope | place: USA:California | collected 2013-09-17 | reverse complement strand
CTGGGCCGGACGCAGCGATGACCTTCTACATCGCCGGGGCCGGCGGGTTCGGCCGTGAGACGCTCGACGCGCTCCGTGCGGCGCTGCCATCCGCGGCGGATTCCGCCATGTTCCTCGATGAGCACGCTCAGGCCCGGGATGTTGGCGGGATTCCCGTGGGCCGGCCCGAACAGGCGGGGCCCGGCACGTTCGTGGTCGCAATCGCGGATCCGGTGGCCCGTCACCGGTTGGCTCAGGCCCTGGTCTCACGCGGCCTCACGGCCGGCCGCGTGATCCACCCGCGGGCGGTAGTCTCACCCGGTGCCGCGCTCGGGCCCGGCTGCGTGATCCTGGCGAACACGTCCGTCTCGGATGGCGCCGTGCTCGGGTCGCACGTCCACGTGAACAACAACGCGACCGTGGGGCACGACGCACTGCTCGGGGACTTCGTGACCGTGCTGCCGGGGGCGAACATCGCGGGGGCGGTACGGCTGGGAGAGCGGGTCACCCTGGGCTCGAACGCGTGCGTGCTGCCAGGCCTGCGGATCGGCTCATGCGCCACGGTCGGTGCGGGCGCCGTTGTCACCCATGACCAGCCCGAGGGAACGGTCGTCGCGGGCGTGCCCGCGCGGCCGCTGGTCCGGGCCAGTCGCTGATCCCGGCGGCGTCCCGATCCCCAGGACCTTGCGCGGGACGGCCGTCCACAATCCCGGGTCCGTGATCGCCCGGCCGTCCAGCAGAGCCCGGATACCGGGCAGGTCCGCGGGCGTGAGGGCGGCGTACCCGCAATGGTCGGTGTGCAGGATCGCCGCGTCGCAGGGCTCGCCGAGGCTGTAGGGCGGCAAGCCAAGCCGAGCCAGCTCCGCTGCGGTGTACAGCGGGTCGTGCACCATGGGCACGGCGCCAGACCGCCGCAGTTCGCTCACAATCGCGAAGACACCGGAGAACGCCGTCTCCTTGACCCCCGCCCGGTACGCGGCACCGAGGACCGCGACACGAAGGCGGGCCAGCCCTCCGGTCATGCCCGCGAGCAGCCGCACTGCCTCGCCCGGTACCGCGTCGTTGATCTCCCTGGCAATGGCCGGGAGTCTCGCATCCGGGTCGCCCGCTAGATAAAGGTGCGGGTAGACGGGGATGCAGTGCCCCCCGACCGAGATGCCCGGCCGGTGGATATGGCTGAACGGCTGGCTGTTGGCTGCCTCGATGACCCGGTAGGCGTCGAGCCCGGCGGCCGCGGCGAACCGGGCGAACTCGTTGGCCAGCGCGATGTTGACGTCCCGGTAGGTGGTCTCGGCCAGCTTGGCCAACTCGGCCGCCTCGGCACTGCCGAGATCCCACACACCGTTGCGGCGCGGTAGGTCGGGGCGCTCGTCGAAGTCCAGGATGGATTCGTAGAACGCCGTGGCGTTCTCGCCGCTGGCCACGTCGATGCCGCCAACCAGCTTGGGGTAGCGGCGCAGGTCAGCGAAGACCCGGCCACTGGAGACCCGTTCCGGGCTGTGGCAGAGCGCGAAGTCCTTTCCCGGGCGAAGACCGCAGCCCGCGGCGAGGGCAGGCGCCAGCCGGTGCCGTGTGGTGTGTACGGGCAGGGTCGTTTCGTAGCTGACCAGCGTGCCGGGACGCAGCCCTGACGCGACCGCGGCGGTCGCGGCATCCACGGAAGCGTAGTCCGGCCGGCCCGATGTGCCCATGACCAGCGGCACGATAATGATCACCACGTCACTCGAGGAGACCGCGTCCGCGGTATGCGTGGTCGCCGTGAGCCGCCCGGCCGCGACGACGTCGCTGAGCCGCCCGGCGAGGCCGGGTTCGCCGGGGAAGGGTACCCGACCCCCGGAGACGTGGCCGGCCACGTCAGGACTGGTGTCAGCGCCCCAGACGCGAAACCCCTTTCCTGCGATCTGGACGGCAAGCGGCAGACCGATCTTGCCGAGTCCGACCACGGTCACCCTGGCGCTCACGTCGGCACCCGCTGCCCGATGGCGCGTTCAGGAGCTGGCGAAGGGCCGGGCTCGGGAACGCCGTCGGTGACGGAATTCACCGAGGTGCCCGCGTAGGACGCGGCGAGCACGGCGTCAGCTACCTCTACCGCTTCGACGCCCTGCCGCATGGTCACGATATCCGCAGGCTTGCCGAGGACGGCATCGCGGAAGTTCTCCAGTTCCAGGCGGAGAGCCTCGCGCCGGGCGACGGCAAAGCGGATCAGGTCGCCCTCGGACGCGTTGCGGAAGGGGTGGTCCCGCGGCCCGTCCGAAGTGATCGCTCCGTTGCGCTGAAACCACAGTTCGCTGGTGAGCGCGTCGGCGCGCAAGCACCCGCGCTCGCCGGTCACCGTGACGACCCGCTCCTTCATCGAAGACAGCCAGTTCACCAGGTGATTGGTGATCGTGCCATCGTGGAGCAGCCCGGTGACCGCGACGAGATCCTCGTGCGGCCTGCCGCTCGGGCGCGCGGTGAACGCGGACACCTTGAGATAGCGGGAGCCCGTCACCCACCGGGTCAGATCGATATCGTGGGTGGCCAGGTCCATCACCACCCCCACATCGCGGATCCGCGCCGGAAAGGGTCCCTGGCGGCGCGTCGCAACCTGGAAGACGGCGCCCAGCTCACCCTGGCTCAGCCGCAGGCGCATGGCCCGCAGCGCCGAGTTGTACCGCTCGATGTGGCCGACGCAGCTGACAAGTCCCTGGTCCTCGAACGTCTTGGCCAGCAGCAGCGCGCTCGGCACGTTGTGCGCCAGAGGTTTCTCTATCAGGGTGTGCACGCCCGCGGCGGCCAGGCGCAGCCCGATCTCGGCGTGCGCCAGCGTGGGCGCGGCCACGACGCACATGTCGGGGCCGAGCGCGAGCAATTCGTCGAGGTCCGCGGTCGCCGCAACGCCGCCGGCCGCGCTGCGGGCGGCCGGGCTCGGGTCTGCCGCACCGACAAGCTCGACGCCGGGCAGCTCGCTCAGCACCCTGACATGATGACGTCCCATCGTGCCCAGGCCGATGACGCCCGCCCGCAGCGGGCTCACTGGGCGGTCCTGGCCTGGCCGACCGCTTCCTCGACGGTGTCGGCGATATCCATGAGTTCCTCCGGTGTGAGCCGGGAGTGCATCGGAATCGAGAGCATCTTCGCGGCGGCCTGCTCGGTGACGGGAAGGCGCGCTTGCCGGCTGGCGAAGATCGGCTGCCGGTGCGCGGGCGGGAAATAGATGCGTGCCTCGATGCCACGGCTGAGGAGGAAGTCGAGGACCGCGTCACGGCCGGCGTGCACCAGGCAGGTGTAGAGCATGTGCGTGGAGCGGGCATGCGACGCCTGATACGGCGGTGTGATCCCCGGTACGCGTTCCAGGCGATCGCTCATCCAGGCGGCGTTGGCGCGTTTGCGCGCCAGGATCGTGTCGAGCTTGCGCAGTTGGACCCGGCCGATGGCTGCCTGCATTTCGGTGAGGCGCCAGTTGTAGCCGATGAGCGCGTGCTCATACGTCCGCCGCTGCCCGTGGTTGCGCAGCAGGCGGAGCTTGTCGGCCGTTTCCGCGTCCCCGGTGAGGACAACGCCGCCTTCGCCGGTGGTGATGTTCTTCGTGGGAGTGAAACTGAACATCGCGGACCTGCCGAAAGTCCCGACTGGCGCGCCCCGGTATTCCGCCCCCGCCGCCTCCGCGGCGTCCTCAAGCAGCGCGAGGCCGTTGTCCGCGCACACGTCGAGCAGCGCGTCGAGTTCTCCCGGCTGGCCCGCGTAGTGCACGGTCATGACGGCACGAGTCCGCGGGGTGATGAGTCGCGGTATGACACCAGGATCGAGATTGAACGATCGTGGATCGATGTCCGCGAAGACCGGGGTCGCGCCCACATGGCATACGGACGTCGCGGTCGATACGAAGGTCATGGACGGGACGATCACCTCGTCGCCTGGTCCGATGCCCTCGGCCAGCAGCATGGCCGCGAGGGCCGCGGTCCCGCTGGCGAAGGTTACCCCGTGGATGGCTCCATGCCGGCAGGCGAATTCGCGCTCGAATGCGGCGTTCTGCGGGCCGCCGGTGAGCATCCCGCTGGTGAGCACCTCGCGTACCGCGTCGACTTCCTCCTCTCCGATGTCAGGCTTTGCCAGCCGGATACGTGGCGGGATTCCCGGCATCGGGCGCGGCGGGCCTTCCTCTTGCGCAATGGGGTCACGGCGCGGGTGGCCACCCACCCCGTCACCATTCAGCACCGTCCGCACGGTGCTGAGGAGTATGGCCAAGTCGAGCCGGAGACTCTGGTTCTCGACGTACGTAAGATCCCACTCGATGCGCTCGGGCCAGCTCATCCGGTTACGACCGTGCACCTGGGCCAGGCCGGTCAGCCCGGGTAGCACGGACAGTCGGCTCCGCTGCCGGGAGTCGTACCGCTGGACCTGGTAGGGCAGCGTGGGCCGCGGCCCGACCAGGCTCATCTCGCCGCGTGCCACGTTGATCAGCTGGGGGAGTTCGTCGATCGACATGCGGCGCAGCAGGCGGCCGACCCGGGTGAGACCCCCCGCCTCGGGGAAGACGTGGCGAGCCTGGTCACGATGCCGCATCGTCCGGAGTTTGAGCAGCACAAATGGCTGCCCGTCGCGTCCGGCGCGTACCTGGCGGAACAGGAGGGGCCGGCCATCGTCCAGCCAGATCGCCGCCGCGCCAGCCCCGGCCAGCACGGCCGCGGGCAGCGCCGCGAGGCACAGCAGGGCCAGGTCGAGCAGGCGTTTCCCGGCGTACCGCGATGGATTCCCGTGATCTGCCGCACGGCGCTGGTCGGAGGCCTGCGTGGTGGGCCGGGGCCGGCTGCCGTCGCTGGCGCTGCCGCGGGGTATGAACCGGCTCCCGGATACGACCCGGATGCGGTTAAGCACTGCCGGGCACCTGTCGGCGCGGCGTCCGGCCGAACGCTTCCGGCGCAGCTCGCGAGGGCCGCCCGCAGGTCGTCGGCGCCTGTCCGTGGATCGAGATCGGCGATCTGGCCAGGGGACAGCGGCGGTACACGGACGTGCCGGATGAGCGGGTGGTGTGGCCGTTCGTCTGGCTCGCCACGCCCAAGCAGATCCTCGGCCAGCTTCTCGCCAGGCCGCAGGCCCGTGTAGATGATGTCGATCTCGCGCGCCGTGCCCGCCGCCAGGCGTCGTGCGATGTCGGCGATCCGTACCTGTTCCCCCATATCCAGTACCAGCGCCTCGCCACCGTGCCCGATGACGGAGGCTTGGAGGACCAGCTGGACCGCCTCGTCCGCGGTCATGAAGTAACGGCTGACCTCAGGATGCGTCACGGTAATCGGGCCACCTGCCGCGACCTGCGCAGACAGGGCGGTAAGGACGGATCCGCGGCTGCCGAGCACATTACCGAAGCGCACGCTTAGGTAGGTCCCGGCTGCTTCGCTGGCCATGTGGGCGGTGAGTCGCTCCGCGATCCGTTTCGAGTAGCCCAGGACGCTCGCCGGGTCCGCTGCCTTGTCCGTCGAGATGTTCACGAACGACTCGACGTCGTACGCCGCGGCCGCCTCCAGCACCGTGAGAGAACCCCAGACGTTGCTTTTCAGTGCCTCAGCGGGAAAGCGCTCCAGCAGCGGCAGGTGTTTGAGCGCGGCGGCGTGGAAGACGATCTCCGGCCGGAATCGCTCGAACACCTCGCGGATGCGGTGCGCGTCCCGGATATCGGCCAGCGCCGCCTCATCGGAGTCGAGGAGAGCACGGCCGTGCAGTGCGAGCTGAATGGCGTGCAACGCGGACTCGTCGTGGTCCAGCATGATCAATTCCGCTGGGTGGAACCGGTGCAGCTGCCGGCTCAGCTCGGAGCCGATGGACCCGCCAGCGCCGGTGACCAGGATCCGCTTGCCCGCGAACTTGTCGGCGACCGCCGCCACGTCGGTCTCAACGGGACGGCGGCCGAGCAGGTCGCTGATCCTGGGGTCCCGGACGCCCTCAATGTGCGCCCCGCCGGTCAGCAGCTCACGCACCGACGGGATGACCTTGGGCACCAGCCCGCAGCTCTCGGCGGCGGCGGTCAGGTCACGGATCACCGGGCCGCTCGCCCGGGCAATGGCGATCACGAGCACGGTCGCGCCGGTCTTGGCCGCCGCCGCCGCCATCCGGGTGCGATCGCCGAGGACGGGGATACCGCGGATCCGCAGCCGTCGCTTCGCCGGGTCGTCGTCCAGCATCGCCACTGGCCGGTATTCGGCGCCAGGCTGGCCGGCCAGCCGGTGAGCAAGCTGGCTGCCCGCACTGCCAGCCCCGAAGATAATGATCTTGACGGCCGACCGGGCGGGGGCCCGGGAGCGCTGCCGGACAGCGAACGCCACATACCGCGCGCCGAGCATGGCGGGCACGGCGAAGAGCGCGCCGCCTGCCACCGTTTCGAGTGGTGCCCGCTGGCCGGGCACGAGCCAGGTTCCCGCCGCGATCAAGGCCAGGCCGGTGGCGCACGCCGCCATGCCCACGCCAGCGACTTCGTCGAAGCTTCCCCGCTGGTAGCGGCCTCGGTACAGCCCAGCGAAGAGCCCGCAGGCGAAGGGCATCAGGCATCCGGCCAGCGCCGCTCGCCAGAGCGACGACGGCAAGACGCCGATATCCGGTGCGTCGTCAACGAGCACGGCGGCTCCCAGCAAGCCGCACAGCCAGGCGGCAGCATCGCAGCCAGCCTCCACAGCTATCCGCCACCACCGCCGTGTTACGAAGGCACGCTGTGCTGGTGAACTTTGCGCACGATCATGCGACGCCTCGTGAGCCACCCGATCCCCCGTCCCCGGCCAGCGCCGCAATGGCGCTGGGCCCCGTCCCGCCAGCTCCTCGGCCCCGGCTATGTATTACCCTCTGTGATTGGGAAGACACATCTCGTCATCAGTGTGTGATATTGCCGACATGGGGGCCGGGCTGCCGTGGATCTGCGTAATTTCTTCCATTTGCTGCGGGATCACTGGAAGTTGATTGCCCTTGTCACGGTGCTCGCAGCCGGCGGCAGCGCGGCATTCACGGCCCGGATGACGCCGCTTTATTCCTCAAGCGTGACGTTCTACGTGGCCGCCCAGGCCAAGGCGGCCAACGACCCGGCCAGTGCGTACGAGGGCTCTCTACTCTCGCAGCAGGAGGTGCAGTCATTCGCCGACCTGCTCACCGGCCCCCTGCTGGCCCGGTATGTCGTCCGCGAACTCCGCCTGCCCATGTCGCCGGGCGAGTTGTCCGCTGAGATCAGCTCCCATCCGATCCCGCAGACGGTGCTGGTCACGGCGACGGTGACCGATGCGTCGGCGCGCCGGGCGCAACGAATCGCCCGCGCCGTCGGCAGCGAATTCGTCAATGTCGTCTCCTTGCTTGAGCGCCCGCCGGGCGGGGGGGCGCCGACGACTCATGTCACCGTCGTGGCTCCTGCCGAGCTGCCCGTGTCGGCGGTGTCGCCGAAGCCCGTGAAGAATGTCGGCATTGCGCTCGGCCTTGGCCTGCTCCTGGGAATCGGGCTGGCGGCGGCCCGGCGCTCGCTCGACACCACGATCAAGTCGGTCACCCAGCTGGCTGAGTCGACCAATGGCAAGCCGGTCATCGGCGCCATCCCGTTCGACAGCCACGCCCGCAAGTTTCCGCTGGTCGAACCCCGCGCAGCGCACGGCCGCCGGGTCGAGGCATTCCGCAAGATCGGCACGAACCTGCGGTTCATCGACGTTGACCTGCCGCACAAGGTGCTGCTGTTCACGAGCGCCCTTCCCGAGGAGGGCAAGAGCTCGACCGTCTGCAACCTGGCGATCACCCTGGCCCAGTCCGCCAAGCGGGTCATCCTGATCGAGGCCGACCTGCGGCGGCCGCGGACATCCGCGTACCTCGGCCTGCCTAATGGGGCTGGGCTGACGAGCGTCCTCGTTGGCACGGCGGACGTCGGCGACGCGATTCAGGACTGGGGCGACGGCCTGTTCACGGTTCTCACCAGCGGGTCGTCGGCCCCGAATCCCAGCGACCTGCTCGGCTCCCGGCGGATGGGTGAGCTGATCGAGCGGTTCCGGGCCGAATACGACGTGGTGCTCGTCGACCTTCCGCCCGTCCTGCCGTTCGCGGACACCCTGGCCGCCGCGCCCGTGTGCGACGGTGCCATCCTTTTGTGCCGGTACGGGCGGACGCGGGTCGACCAGGTGCGCCGGACCATTGAGGCCCTGGATGCCGTGGGCACTCCCGTCCTGGGCAGCGTCCTGAGCATGACACCGGCCGGGCGCCGGGATCCCGACTACGGCTATGGATACCGGCGGTATCAGGCGGCGCCTGGCGACCCCCTGAGCGGCGGCGGCCTGCCACCCGACGACGCGCCGGCCCAGCCGGCCCAGCCAGCCCAGCCGAGCCCCGCGGCAATGCCTTGAGTCCCGGCGCGGAGCGCTTTTGCATCCTGTTCGTCTGCACGGCGAATGCCTGCCGGTCAGTAATCGCCGAGCGGGCCAGCGTGGCGGGCCTGCACGTGAGGCTCGGCGCCAGCGCGGCACGTTTCCATGTGGCTAGCGCCGGAACCGCGGGCCTCCATGGGTCTGCGCTCCACCCTTACACCGCGGACGCCCTGCGCCAGATCGGCGTGAGCGGGGACGGCTTCGTCAGCCACGCGCTCACCGTGTCGGACATCGACAGGGCGGACCTCATCCTGACCGCTGGCCGGGAGCATCGGGACCAGGTGGTGGCGATGAGGCCCCGTGTCTCGCGGCGGATCTTCCTGATCCGCGAATTCCCGCGCCTGGCCGCCTGCACCCTGGCACCGGATACCGATGGTGACCCGGTTGGCCGGGCGCGGAGCGTGGTCGCCGGGATAGCGCGGCAGCGCGGCCGGGTTCCATACGTTGACCCCACCGAGGATGAGATCGCCGACCCCGCCGCGACCAGCGCGGCCTTCGTCAGCTGTGCCCGCGTCATCCAGGGTGCGGTGCGTGATGTCCTTGATGCGCTGTGCGGCGCGCCGGCGGCCTTCGCGCAGCGGCCAGTGGGACTGGCCGGCGCGCACGTCGGCGACGTTGACCGCTTTCCAGTGACGGGGGGCCGCAGATGGCGTCGTGCGCCTCGGTTGCCCGCCCCGCCGCCGTGATCGAAACGGGCCGGTCGCGTCAGTCGCGGCGCATTCCGCTCGCCAAGGTGGTGATGGGCACCGAGGAGCAGGATGCGGTGCTTGGCGTGCTGCGGTCCGGCAATCTGGCTGGCGGCGAGCGGGTTGCGGAACTGGAGCGCTCGTTCGCCCGCACGCATGAGGCCGCACATGCGGTCGCGGTGAGCAGCGGGACGGCCGCTCTGGTGGCAGCGCTGCGGGCGCACCGCGTCGGCCCAGGTGATGAGGTGATCACCGCACCCCTGACGTTCGTGGCCACTCTCAACGCCATCCTGGAGGTCGGCGCGACGGCCAGGTTCGCCGATATTGGCGACGACCTGACGCTCGATCCGTCGCTGGTGGCCAGGCTGGTGACGCCGCGGACCAGGGTGCTCATGCCGGTTCACCTCTACGGCCTGCCCGCTGCGATGTCGCAGATCCGCGACATCGCACGCGTGCACGAGCTGGTGATCATCGAGGATGCCGCGCAGGCACCGGGCGCGAGGGTGGCGCAGGCTTCGGTCGGCTCGTTCGGCACCGCCGCATTCTCCCTGTACGCGACGAAGAACATCACCTGCGGCGAGGGCGGGATCGTGACGACCGACGACGACGGGATCGCCGTCCGGCTCCGGTTGCTGCGCAACCATGGCATGCGTGAGCGGTATGAGTATTCGATGCCGGGCTACAACTACCGGCTGACCGACCTGCAGGCTGCGATCGCGACCACACAACTGGCCAGGCTTCCTGGCCTGGCCGCAACCAGGAATCGCAACGCGGCCTTGCTGTCAGCCGGCCTCGCCGGCCTCTGTGGCTTGGTGCTTCCCTCGGTGCCCGCCGGCCGGCTCCATGCCTGGCACCAGTACACGGTCCAAGTGACCCCGGACGCCCGCGTGGACCGGGACCAGCTGAGTTCATGCCTGAACGTCGCGGGAATCGACGCCAGGGCTTACTACCCGAAGCTTGTCTACGACTATCCCTGTTACCGGGACAATCCACAGGTGGCACGCGACGAGACGCCCCGGGCCGCCCGAGCGGCACGGCAGGTCCTCTCGCTGCCCGTGCACCCGGGATTGAGCGGCGACGATATCGACCGGATCGTGTCCTGCGTTCGGGAAGCCCTCGGGTGACTGAGGCGAAACAAGCGCTTGGGCGTCCAGGTGACCCGACCGGCACCAGCCAGCCCGGGCCGTCGGCTTCGGGACGGGCAGCCCGCATGCGTCAGAGTTCCCGTCCGGGGTACCTTACATTTTGTAATCGAACCAACACGATTTGTCATCTACATGATTCGACCGGGGNGGGGGAGGGTCACCCTGCTGAGTTCACGACGGTCAGACACGAGGGGGTAAGCGAAGATGCCCGGCACTCACGAGGCACACGGCCGAGACCAGCCCGAGTACTCCGCGGACGGGCAGGACCCCGCGGATCCAAGTCAGCCCGAGTACTCCGCGAAGGGGCAGGACCCCGCAGATCCGCAGCCCGATCGCGGTGACAGGCGACGCAGACGCGGCAGGCGCGCCGCGATCATTTCCATTGTGTCGGTTCTGGCCGTGTTCGTCGGGGCCGTCGGGGGCATCTACCTCGTCACCAATCAGCTGACCGGAAATGTCCGGCGCATCCCGCACGTGTTTCAGGGCCTCGCCAGGTCGAGCCGGCCCATAATGCCCGCGGCGACCCGGAGTAGCATGACTATCCTTCTCGCCGGATCTGACCTTCGGTCGAATGAGCAGACAACGGGCAGCAATGGACAGCAGCTGCCGTTCCAGCCTGGCGAACAACGCAGCGACGTCCTCATGCTGGTGCATATCAGCGCGGACCGGAAGCGAGCCGCGTTCATTTCGATTCCGCGCGATTCCTGGGTCGATGTGCCTGGTCATGGCATAATGAAGATCAACGCCGCCTTTTCGCTCGGTGGCCCATCCCTGATGATCAGGACTGTCGAGCACCTCACCGACGTGTTCATCAATCACTATGCGGTCATCGATTTCCGAGGTTTCGAGAGCCTGGTGCGGGCGCTCGGCGGGGTCGACGTTCAAGTGGCGCGACCGACCAGCAGCGGAAGCGTGAATTTCCGGCAGGGACTCAACGACCTGACAGCGGCCAGCGCCATGGCTTTCGTGCGGCAGCGCGACGGCCTGCCGCTGGGTGACCTGAGCCGGATCCAGCGGCAGCAGAACCTGATACGCGCGATCCTCACCCGCGTGGCCTCAGCGGGCGTCCTGAGCAACCCTATCGAGATGTATCACCTCATCGACGCGTTCACCGGCGCGCTGAGTGTGGACAGTACGTTCACCAACTCTGCGATGCGCACGCTGGCGCTGCAGTTGAGCAGGCTGCGCAGCAGTGATGTGAGTTTCCTGACCGCGCCGTGGAGCGGACTCGGCTGGCGTGGCGAGCAGAGCGTCGTGCTCCTGAACTCGGGGGAGTGCGCGACGCTGTGGCATGCGGTGCAGAACGACTCGGTCGCCGCGTGGGCGATGCGGCACCCAGGCGCCGTGACCCCACCCGTAACGTACTGACGGCGGTGCCCGGCCTGCCGCCCCTGCGGCGGCCTGGAGCGTGACACGCATCGTGGCCAGCAAGTCCTCGGTCGGCATCGCCGCCTCACCCGCCACCGCCCTCCGGAAGGCAGCGGCACACGCGCGATGCCCCATGTCCTGAGGGCCCTTCCATAGCGTCTTCCCGTCGGCTTCTGCGGCGCGGAAGTCGTTGATGACCACCCGGTGCGGCCCGGCGTGGACCTCGATCCACTCCTTCCCGGCCGCCGCCGAGACGCTGCCGTAGGCGATGGCGGCGAGCGAGCCGTCCGCAAAGCGCAGCGAGATCACGACGCCGTCGCCAGGCTGCACTCCCAGCCCGCACCCGCCGGGCAGGCCAGCGACGTCCTCGATCGGGGCGCCGACAAGAGCCGCCGCGGTGTCGACGAAATGGCATACTTCACCCAGCAGTCGGCCGCCCTGCCGCCGATCCCGATACCAGTGATAGTCCGGCACCCGGCTCGCGGTGGCCCGATACATGACCAGCTTGGGCCCGGTTACGCCGTCGAGGACGCGCCGCGCGGCCAGCACGGCGGGAGACCAGCGCCGGTTGAAGCCGACCGCGAGCTGACGCCCCGACTCCCGCCAGGCAGCTTCCACCGCGTCGAGTTCGCCGGTGGTCAGCGCGAGCGGTTTCGCGCACCACACGTGCTGTCCCGCCCGGAGCGCCCGCGCCGCCAGGTCGGCATGCGTGTCGTGCGGGGTGGCGATGACGACGACCTTGACGTCCGGGTCACCGATCACCGCGTCCGCGCCGGACACCGCCTTCTCGAAGCCGTAGCTGACGGCGGCCCGCGCGGCGGACAGGCCGCTGGCCGAGGCCACCGCCACGAAATGGTCGAAGCCGGCGGCACGGAAGGCCGGCAGGAACGTCCTGGTGAACGCGCCGGCCCCGGCCCAGCCAACCCCCGGTGACGAGCAGCTGACCGGCGGCGCGGGACGCAGGCGGACGTAGCCATCGGCGGCGGCTCCCGCCGGGTAGGTAAGTCGGATGGCCAGGTAATGAGTGCCGCGCTCCTCGATCAGCTGATAGGCCGCGGCGGCGTCGGCGATGTCGTAGGAGTGGGTCACCAGGTCGGACACCTTCAGCCGGCCCGACGCCAGCAGGTCGAGCACCGCCTCGAAGTTGCGGCCCTCGGTCCAGCGCACCTGCCCGGCCGGGTAGTCCACCCCCCAGGCCTCATAGGAAGGCTCGTAGCGGCCCGGGCCGTAGGACCGGGTGAACCGCAGCGAGAGCTCGCGTTCGTAGAACGGGGCCCGGCGCAGGTGGACGCCGACGTCCGCGGCGACGACGACCGCGGCCCGGTCGCGGCACAGCGCGGGAACCCGCTTCATCGCGTCGGACGACCGGCCCGCCGCGCAGACCAGCACGGCGTCCGCGCCCCGGCCGCGTGACCAGCTGAGCACCTGGTCGGTGGTGGCTTCGGCGCACTCGTCGAGGGCCAGCACACCGGAAGCGGCCGCGACTTCGCGGCGGTGGCCGACCGGATCGATGCCTGCCACGTCGCAGCCGGATGCCATGGCCAGCCTCGCCGCGAGCTGCCCGATCAACCCAAGACCCAGCATAACGATCTTCGATCCGGGTCCCACCTCAGCCAGCCGGAGCGCATGCAGCGCGATCGAGGCCACCGTGGTGAAGGCGGCGTCCTGGGCTGGCACGTCGTCGGGGACGGCTGCACAAAGCAGGCCGGGCACCGCCTGGAACTCGGCGTGGTTGGCCTTGCCCGCCCCGCCGGTCGCCACTAGCTGGCCCGGCCGCAGCCCGGTGACCGCGGCGCCGGCCTCGACCACGAGACCGGCCGCGGAATACCCCAGCAGCAGATCCTCGGCGAGCCGGCTGCGGACGGTCCGCGTGGCCGTGGCGATGCCCTCGGTGCGCGCCTCGCGCACCACCTGGCGGACCAGGTCCGGCCGGGCCCGTGCCTTGGCCAGCAGGCTGGAGCGGGCGAGCGCGGTGACTGCCCGCTCGGTGCCAGGCGAGATCACCGACGCGACGGTGCGCACCAGCACCTCGGTCGCGTCCGGGACCGGCCGTGGCACGTCGAGCACCTCGGCCGGGCCCCCTGCGAGCGGCTGCACGATCTGCTTCACACGACCCCTGCCTCAGGCGGGAAGTGGCGGGCGTCGGCCGGTCGCGCTGAGAACAAGCCGATCAAGTCCTCCGACACACAGCGAATGCTATCAACGTCAGGCACTCTGAGTAGTCATCATCGTCTCTTGGGTGACTGAGCGTGCTGGTCGGCGTCGCCGGTGCACTGCTCCCGTGGCCAGCATCCGCGGGCCGGCGGCGTCGTGTGAGCGCGGCCTCGGGCGCCTCGCGCCGCCCCGACCTGCCGGAGGGCGGGCGTCGTGCTCCTGAACTCGGGAGAGTGCGCGACTCTCTGGCAGGCGATCAGGAACGACAGGGTCGCCGCGTGGGCCGCGCGGCACCCGGGAGCGGTGACCCCATCGGTGCCCTACTGACCGCGCTGTCCCGGATCGCGCCGCCGTGACCGCGTAGCGCTGACCGCTCCGCCGTGACCGCGCAGCGCTGACCCGCCCGCCGTCACCGCGTAGCGCTGACCGCTCCGCCGTGACCGCGC
>WNFJ01123842.1_pt1 | contig 14137 bp, 12 predicted proteins | sample 5400461 | NCBI WGS metagenome assembly WNFJ01 (sample SAMN13153349, study PRJNA577476) | soil metagenome | isolation source: 115 cm saprolite on Douglas fir-dominated hillslope | place: USA:California | collected 2013-09-17 | reverse complement strand
GCCTCTACGAGAAGCTCTCCGGCATGACCGGAACGGCGATGACCGAGGCCAACGAGTTCCACCAGACCTATCAGCTCGGCGTCGTGCCTATCCCGACGAACATGCCGATGATCAGGACCGACCAGCCTGACCTGGTCTTCCAGAGCGAGGACGCCAAGTGGGAAGCCGTGGTCGACGACATCGTCGAGCGGCACGAGAATGGCCAGCCGGTGCTGGTCGGCACCACCAGCGTGGAGAAGTCCGAGCTGGTCTCCAGGCAGCTCAAGCGCCAGGGCGTGCTTCACGAGGTACTGAACGCCAAGTACCACGAGCGGGAGTCTGCGATCATTGCCCAGGCGGGCCGCAAGGGAGCGGTCACGGTGGCGACGAACATGGCCGGCCGAGGCACCGACATCATGCTCGGCGGGAACCCCGAATTCCTGGCCGACATCGAGCTGCACCAGCGCGGCCTGTCGCCGGTGGATACTCCGGAGGACTATGAGGCGGCCTGGGCAGCCGCAGTGGAGAAGAGCCGCAAGGCCGTCGCCGACGAGCACGGCGAGGTCGTGGCCGGCGGCGGCCTGTATGTGCTCGGTACCGAGCGAGACGAGTCCCGCCGCATCGACAACCAGCTGCGCGGCCGGTCCGGCCGTCAGGGCGATCCCGGTGAGTCCAGGTTCTACCTGTCGCTCGCGGACGACCTGATGGTCAGGTTCAACGGCGACCGGATCGCCCACCTGATGCAGATGCTGAAGACGCCGCCAGAAATGCCGCTGGAGTCGAAGAATGTCAGCCGCGCGATCCGGTCAGCGCAGCACAACGTCGAGAACCTCAACTTCGAGATCCGCAAGGACGTGCTCAAGTACGACGACGTCATGAACCGGCAACGCAAGGTCGTCTACTCCGAGCGCCGCGCCGTGCTGGAGGGAGCCGACCTCCAGGGTCAGCTCAGCGGGATGATCGACAACGTCGTGGACGGCTACGTGACCGGCGAGACGGCCAACGGGTTCGCTGAGGAGTGGGATCTGAACAAGCTCTGGCGCGCGCTTCGACAGCTCTACCCGATCAGCATCACCGTCGATGAGCTGGTCGAGCAGGCAGGCGGCGACCGGTCGCACCTGACCAGCGAGTTCATCGCCGAGGCCGTGAAGGCCGACGCCCACGCGGCCTACGAACGCCGGACCGAGGAGCTGACTCCCGAGGTCATGCGTGACGTGGAACGCCGGGTAGTGCTGTCGGTGCTCGACCGCAAGTGGCGAGAGCACCTCTACGAAATGGATTACCTGCGTGAGGGCGTCAGCCTGCGTGGCTACGGTCAGCGGGACCCGCTGATTGAGTACCAGCGCGAAGGCTACGACATGTTCACCACGATGATGGACGGGATCAAGGAGGAGTCGGTCCTCAACCTGTTCAACCTGCAGGTCCAGGTGCAGGCCGACCCGATCATGGTCGACGAGGCTGACGGCGTCAGCGCGCAGCTCGGCGGAGTCGCGCAGCCGGCCCTGGCACAGCAGCCCCAGCCGGCCGAGCCTCAGCCTGCGCAAACCCAGGCACGGCAAACCCAGGCACGGCAAATCCAGGCGCGCAGGCCAGCGCAGCGCCGCGGCCAGAGCGAGCAGCCAGCCGACGCGGCGGCCGATGCTGAGCTGCCCGCGGGCCTCGCGCGCGGGCTCGCCCGGCCGCAGCGTGCGGGCGGCCTGAGCTACAGCGCGCCGAGCGACGACGGATCGGGCCGGGCGGAGCACAAGACAGCTGGTACGGCGGTCAATGGCAGCTACGCCAACGTCGGCCGCAACGCTCCCTGCCCCTGCGGGTCCGGCCGCAAGTTCAAGCAATGCCACGGCGACCCGCGGGCTCGGCAGTAGCCAGGCTTACGCCGACTCGATGGCGGTGCAATACCAGCGCTCGCCGGACGACGCGTTAGCGCTGGCTGCCCGGCTAGCGGCGGTTGCCCGGTAGGGCCTGGTCTGGCCGCGCTCAAGTCGCAACGCGAGCGCCCGCACCCGCGGGCCGTAGCCGACGACGGCTGTCAGCTCGAGCACGTCCTTCGATGGCGCGGACGTCACGACCCGGCGAACCCGCGGCCGCTGATCGGTCATCAGGAGCGGGCCGAGCTGGCTGATCCGTCTGCGCGCCTGCTCGGTCGTCCACGGCGCTAGTTGCTGGGCCGGCCTCGAGCCGGCCAGGGTCTCGGCCACCACCTGGGCGAACTGGCTCGGCCAGCCACCGCTAACGGGCGGCGCGCTGTCGTGGTCGGCGGGATGCATCGGATTGTCCGCTTCGTCGCGGGCGCTGACGGCGATCTCATCGCTGTCGGGGTCGTCATCGAAGGGCGGCGCGGCGGCGGGCACGATAAGCGTTCGCACCGCGGATCCCACGCCTGGCCTGGCCGGAAGCTCGGCGGTGTGCCAGGGTAACTGCGGATGCGGAGTCTGCTGCATGTACGGAGTTGTACAGGGTGCCAGTGACATTCCCGCCCCGGAATGCAGCAGGCCACCCGGTGGTTCATGCCCTAGGTACCACATCAAGCAAGGAGCCTTACGTGTCATTGCCACCGCTGGTCGAGCCAGCAGCCGGTCTGAGCGTCGATGAGGTCAAGCGCTATTCGCGCCACCTGATCATCCCGGACGTCGGCATGACCGGGCAGAAGCGGCTGAAGAACGCCAAGGTGCTGTGCGTAGGGGCCGGCGGCCTGGGCTCGCCAGCCCTGCTGTACCTGGCCGCGGCCGGCGTGGGCACCCTGGGCATCATCGATTACGACGTGGTGGACGAGTCGAATCTGCAGCGGCAGATCATCCACGGCCAGTCCGACATCGGTCGGTCCAAGGCTCAGTCGGCCAAGGACAGTGTGAACGAGATCAACCCATATGTGAATGTTGACCTGTACGAAGAGCAGCTGACTGTCGACAACGCCATGGAGATCTTCGCAGGCTACGACCTGATAGTCGACGGTACGGACAATTTCGCGACCCGTTACCTCGTCAATGACGCCTGCGTGCTGCTCGGCAAGCCCTATGTCTGGGGTTCGATCTTCCGGTTCGACGGGCAGGCCAGCGTTTTCTGGGCCGACTACGGCCCGTGCTACCGGTGCCTGTACCCCGAGCCGCCGCCGCCGGGCATGGTGCCGTCCTGCGCGGAGGGTGGCGTCCTGGGTGTGCTGTGCGCCTCGATCGGCTCGATTCAGGTCAACGAGGCCATCAAGGTGATGATCGGTATCGGTGAGCCGCTGGTCGGCCGGCTGATGATCTACGACGCCCTGGAGATGAGCTACCGGACCGTGCGTGTCCGCAAGGACCCGGAATGCGCCATCTGCGGGAAGAACCCGACGATCACCGAGTTGATCGACTACGACGCGTTCTGCGGCGTGGTGTCCGCGGACGCACAGCAGGCGGCGTCGGGATCGACGATCACCGCGACAGACCTCAAGTACATGCTGGACCGCGGCGACGACATCTTCCTGGTGGACGTCCGTGAGCCGAACGAGTACGAGATCGTGTCCATTCCGGGCGCGGTCTTGATCCCCAAGGATCAGTTCCTGAATGGCTCTGCCCTTGAGCGGCTGCCGCAGGACAAGAAGATCGTGCTGCACTGCAAGACCGGCGTTCGCAGCGCGGAATGCCTGGCAGTGGTGAAGGGCGCAGGCTATTCAGACGCGGTGCACGTGGGTGGCGGCGTCATCGCCTGGGTGAACCAGGTAGATCCAAGCCTGCCAACGTATTGACGCTGGCCCCGTAAAATCCGGCTGTGACGTGGCAGCCAGAACCGGTCGGCCCCAGGCCAGCTGAGCCGGACCGCAGCGACGGTCAGGCTCATGAGCCTGACCGCCAGGTCATGCCGTCGTATGGGCATGAGCTGGGAAGCCTGCCACCGCGGCGGCGTGGCTGGGGCCGGGTCGCGCTGTTCAGCCTGCTGCTAGCAGCCGGACTCGGCGGCCTGGCAGTGTCAGCCTTCGGCATCGCGCACCAGTTGCTTCCGCGTCAGTTCACCGTCGCTCAGCAGCGTCAGATCATGACCTGGCAGATGACGCGGCGGTGGCGGGCAGTACCCGCGAGCGTGATCTTCCCCTCGACGGTGCGGTACGACTTGCCCGGCTATGCCCTGGACTCTGACCAGGGCCTCTTGCTGCAGGCGCACAGGCTCGGCATCGCCGTCACGACGAGCTGCACCTCGGGCGTCACGGCCAAGGCCGCCCGGGTACTGACTGCCGACGGCTGCTCGGCCGTCCTTCGCGCCACCTACGTCGACTCCTCCGGCAGCCTGGTCGCGACCGTCGCTATCGCGGTCCTGCCGGATCGGAGCGCGGCGCGTAACGCGGCTGGCCAACTCACCGGCCTAGCGGGCCGCAATCCCGCGCTGGTGCGCTCACTGCCCGTTGCCCGGACGCCGGCCAGCGACTTCCGCGATAGGCAGCGCCAGCTCTCCCGCGCGTCCTATGCCGGTCCATACGTGATCATGTCAACTGTCGGCTTCGCCGACGGCAGGCGCAAGGTGCGGGTCTCCGCTGACCAGTATCTCGAGCTGGAGATGCTGAGCCTGACGCGCGGCCTAGCCGGGTCGGCGCAGGCCGTACTGGGCAGTCCGCCGTCCACGCCGGTATGCCCGGGGGCGCCCGGATGCTGACCAGGCTCGCCACTGTCGCTTTGGTGATTGGTCTCTTCGCGGCCAGCGCCGTCGCGGCGATGACGCCCGCTGAGGCTGACACGGCACGCACTGCCGAGGTGTTGGTGCTGAACGAACTCAACGTGCAGCCGGCCTGGAACATCTCGCGCGGCCAGGGCGTGATCGTCGCGGTCATTGACAGCGGCGTCAAGCCAGATGTTTCCGACCTGACAGGCTCGGTAACCACCGGCCCCAATTTCAGCGGTGTACCGACGCCGCCAGCCAATCCGGCCTGGGGAGTGCATGGCACCTGGATGGCGTCGCTGATAGCTGGCCACGGCCACGGCGGCGGCGCTGACGGCATCGTCGGAGTCGCGCCGCGCTCGACGGTGCTGTCCATCCGGGTGATCACAGACCCTAACGACCCCGGCTACGCGGCGTACGAACGTCAGCCGGCCGCCCGCGGCCAGGCGGAGCTGGCAAGGGCGATCAGGTACGCGGTTCGCAATGGAGCGGGCGTCATCAGCATGTCGCTCGGCTACACGCTGGAAAGCCGGGCAGTGCGCGCGGCACTGCAGTACGCCTACGACAAGAACGTGGTTGTGGTCGCTTCGGCGGGCAATTCCGGCACCGCTGCAGGAGCGGACGGTACCGGGCACGGGCCGTACTCGTTCCCGGCGAATTACCCGGGGGTGCTGGCGGTCGGCGCCGTCAACGGCGCCGGCCAGGTTGCCAGCTTCTCCAGCGAGAACTTCTCGGTTCAGGTCGCCGCGCCCGGCTACCGGGTCCCGGCGCAGGGGCGGGACGGGGGGTACTGGTACGTCACCGGCACGAGCCCGGCCTGCGCGCTCACCGCCGGCGTGGTCGCGCTGATCAAGTCCAGGTATCCGCGGCTCACCGACTCCCAGGTCATTTCGGCGATCACGAGCAGCACGAGCCCGGGCAGCCGGCCGCCTGGCGGCTATGACGACCAGATCGGCTTCGGCCTGGTGGACGCCGCGGCGGCGCTAGCCGCGCCGAGGGTTGCAGCCCTCCGCGCACTTTGGCGGCGGCACTGCGGCGATCCCGCCGCCGCCGGTACCAGCGCGCGGTCGCGGCCTGCTGATCTTGTACTGCCTGCTCGGCCTGCTCAGCCTGGCTGTGGTGGCTTTCTCGACGAGCAGGATATTTAGCGACCGAGACCGGAGCGACGCGTGAAGGGCCCGACGCCGGCGATCGGTGACTACGCGGCTCGCGTGCTGGACGTCGTCGACTCGATCCAGCCCGGGACGGTGATGTCCTACGGCGACGTGGCCGAAATCATCGGCGACGGCGGTCCTCGCCAGGTGGGCCGCGTGATGGCCCTGTGGGGCGGCGGCGTCGCGTGGTGGCGAGTCGTCCGCGCCGACGGCGTGCTGCTGCCCGGGCACGAGCGCGTCGCACTCGCCAGGTACGAAGAGGAGCACACCCCGCTCCGGCAGCCGGCTGGCGGCGGGCCGCCGCGCATCGACATGAGGCGGGCCCGGCGAGTTAACTAGCCCCAGTCAAGGCAACGTCGGGCGATTGTCGGCACCGTCTGCTGGAATCGCAGCACGATGGAAACTCAGGCGCCCACTTACCGCCTCGTCCGGCTGCCAGGAGCGGCCGGGCATCTGCCGCTGCCCGATGACGGTCAGCGGCGCGTCATCGAGCACGCCGGCGGTCCGCTGCTCGTACTGGCCGGTCCCGGCACTGGCAAGACCACCACGATCGTCGAGACGGTGGTCGACCGTGTCAACCGACGCGGAGTTGATCCGCGCCGGGTGCTCGTTCTGACCTTCAGCCGTAAGGCAGCCGGGGAACTGCGCGAGCGGATCATGCTCAGGCTCGGCCGCACACTGCGCCAGCCGCTAGCGCTGACATTCCATAGCTACGCCTACGCCTTGGTGCGCCGAGAGTATGCGCTGGCCGGCGAGCAGGCGCCAATCCTGCTGCCCGGGCCGGAGCAGTTGCTGGAGGTTCGGCGACTGCTTCGCGGCGAGGCCACTGATGGCGCGCTCGGCTGGCCGGAGCGGCTGCGCCCAGCCGTCGCCACCCGTGGTTTCGCGGCGGAGTTGCGCGATTTCCTGCTGCGCGCTGCCGAGCGCGGCCTGGACGGGACTGGCCTGGCTGCACTCGGCCGGTCGCACGGCCGCGATGACTGGGTTGCCGCCGGGCGCTTCCTCGATGCCTACGCCGCGCGGTTCGACCTGGCGCCCGTTCCCGCCTACGACTACGCGGAGATCGTCAGGATCGCCGGCGGACTGCTGCGGCGCGGCGCGGTTCGGTCCAGGGAGCGTGACGCCTATGACGTAGTGCTCGTCGACGAGTATCAGGACACTGACCCGGCGCAGGAGGAGCTGCTCATGCACCTGGCCGGGGACGGCCGCGAACTGATCGCGGTCGGCGACCCGGATCAATCGATCTACGCGTTCCGGGGCGCAGAAGTCGGCGCGATCAGGAGGTTCCCGGACCGGTTCCGTGCGCCAGACGGCCGGCCCGCTGACGTGATCGCGTTGCGCACGTCCCGGCGCAGCGCGCCGGAGCTGCTCGCTGCTTCGCGCAAGATAGCCGCCCGGCTGCCGGTTGCGCTGCACCACCTCCCGGCTCCGCCGGGCCATCAGCAGACTGGGGCCAACCGCGAACATCGGCAGCTCATCGCGGCAGGCCCGGACGGGCCGGGTTCGGTCCGCATCATCACCGCCGCTAGTGCGACGCAAGAAGCGGCGCTGATCGCCGATACGCTACGGCGCGCCCACCTGATGGACGGCGTCGCATGGCAGGACATGGCCGTGCTGGTGCGCTCGGCAGTGCGGCAGGGCCCGGTGTTGCAGCGGGCGCTGACGGCGGCCGGCGTGCCGGCGACCGTCGCCGGCGACGAGCTTCCGCTAACCGCCGAGCCGGGCACGCGTCCGCTGCTGCGGTTGGTCACTTGCGCGGTGCGACCGGATCTGCTGGACGAGCAGGCCGCGGCGGAGCTGCTGACCGGACCGCTTGGCGGGACCGATGCGCTCGGACTGCGCCGGCTGCGGCGGGTGCTCCAGGTCGCGGCCCGGGCGGCGGGTCAGGTGCCCGCCGACGAACCGCTGGCTGCAGCCGTCAGCGATCCTCGCGAGCTGACGCTGGCAGGCTGGCCCACGTCGGGTACGACCCGGGTGGCCTCATTGCTCCAGCTGGCACGGACGGCGGCCGACGGCGGCTCGCCGCACGAGGTGCTGTGGGCGGTTTGGGATGCGTCGGGCCTGGCCCGCCAGTGGCAATCCGACAGCGCGGCGGGCGGGACCCGCAGCGCGATCGCTGACGCCGACCTGGATGCCATGGTTGCGCTGTTCGACGCGGCAGAAAGATTTGGTGACCGACTGCCCGACGGATCCATCCAGTTGTTCCTGGACAGCGTGTCCGGCCAGGAGATCGCCGGGGACACCCTGGCCGCCCAGGCACCGCGCGGCGACTGCGTCACGGTGCTGACCGCGCACCGGTCCAAGGGCCTGGAATGGGAACTTGTCGTGGTCGCTGGTGTGCAGGAGGGCAGCTGGCCTGACATTCGGCAGCGCGGTTCGCTGCTCGGCATGGAGGAGCTGATGGACGTGGCTGCCGGTCTCGAGCCGGGCGCCGTCTTGCCCAGCCCGGAGATCGCCGCGATGCAGGCCAGCGCCAGGCAGCTTGCCGAAGAACGCCGGTTGTTCTACGTGGCGGTGACCCGTGCGCGCCGGCAGCTTGTGGTGACTGCGGTCGGGGCGGCGGACACTGAGGACCGGCCGTCCAGGTTCCTGGCCGAGCTGGCGGGCGACGAAATCGAGATCGAGCAGGTCGCGGGCGCCGGCCGGCGCTGGCTGTCGCTTCCTGCGCTGACAGCGGACTTGCGGCGCGCCGCCGCCGACACTGGCCTCCCCATGACGGTGCGCGCCGCGGCGGCCGGCCAACTGGCCAGGCTGGCTGAAGCGGGCGTGCGCGGGGCGAGCCCGCGGCAGTGGTACGCGCTCACCGAGCTCACTGCGGCAGGCCAGCCGCTGACTGCCGCGCGCATCTCGCCATCGCAGGTGGAGAAGTTCACCAAGTGCGGGTTGCGCTGGCTTCTGGAGTCCGCGGTAGGCGCGCAGTCGCCGGGAGCTGCGCAAGCATTCGGCGTCGTCGTTCATGCTGCGGCCGCGCTCGCGGCTGAGGGCGCGGATGACGACGAAGTGGCCAAGCGCGTCGACGAACTATGGCAAAACCTGGATTTCGGCAGCGCCTGGTATACCGCTAAGCAACGGGCCAGCGCAGAGGTGATGGTGGCCAAGTTCCTGGCCTGGCACCGTGCCAATCCGCGCCAGCTTGTCGCGGTGGAACGGCGGCTGAGCGTCACGCTGGGCGAGGTCACCATCACTGGTCAGGTCGACCGGTTGGAACGGGACGCCGACGGCAGTGCCGTCGTCGTGGACCTGAAGACCGGGTCGAGCAAGCCGGCCGACGCCGACCTGGACCGGAACCCGCAGCTTGGCGTTTACCAGCTTGCGGTGCTGCTGGGCGCATTCGAGCAACTCGGGCTCACCGAGCCAGGCGGCGCGGAGCTCGTTCAGGTCGGCAAGGCCGCGCTGTCGGCCAGCGTCCGCGTACAGCCGCAACGGCCGCTCGGCGGTGATCCCGATCCGCAGTGGGCGCAGCACCTGGTGGAAACGGTGGCGGCCGGAATGGCGGGCCCGATCTTCCGGGCCACGGCTAATCCCGGCTGCCGGATGTGCCCGGTCGCGACGAGCTGCCCAGTCGACGAGCGCGGCGGTGAGGTGACGCCATGACGCCGACACAGAACGGCTCGGTGCGGTACAACCCCGCGCAGCTGGCCAGGATGGTCGGCGCACAAGAGCCCACCGCGGAGCAGGCGGCGGTCATCGGTGCTCCGCTCGGCCCAATGGCGGTGATTGCCGGGGCTGGGTCGGGCAAGAGCGAGACGATGGCGGCCCGCCTTGTATGGCTGGTCGCGAACCAGCTAGTCCAGCCCGAGCGAGTGCTTGGCCTGACGTTCACAAGGAAGGCCGCAGCGGAACTAGCGGACCGGGTGAGGGACCGCCTGGGCGGCCTGCGGCGCGCTGGGCTGGCGCTGCCCGCAGCGGATGAGCAGACCGGTGATCCGGTGATCGCCACCTACCACTCCTACGCGGGCCGGCTGGTAGCCGACCACGCGCTGCGCGATGGCCTCGAGCCCTCCCTGCGGCTGATCACGCCGGCCGTATCGTGGCAGCTCGCAGCCGCGACCGACTGGACGCCGGCGACCGTCACCTATGCGGTACTGACGCTGGCCGGCGAGATGGCGGAGCACCTGCGCGGGGCTGCCGATGTGCTCGATGTCGGCGAATGGCTGGCCGGCTGTTACTCCGCTGTGGTCGGCCGGGTCCCCAAGCTGGTGCGCGACGTGATGCGCAGCCAGCGGGTGCGGGAGCAACTGCTCCCGCTGGTCGCGGCTTACAACGCGGCCAAGGCGGCCAGGGAGGTTATCGACTACGGCGACCAGATGGCCATCGCCGCCAAGATCGCCGCCCGCCATCCTGCCGTGAGTCTGGCCGAACGAGCCCGTTACCAGGTGGTCCTGCTCGACGAATACCAGGACACGTCGCACGCGCAGCTTGTGCTGCTCCGGTCGCTGTTCGGCAGCGGGCATCCGGTCACGGCCGTCGGCGATCCCTGCCAGTCCATCTATGGCTGGCGCGGNNNGCGGTTCAACGCGGACTTCCCGGCGGCGCCTGGCCGGCCGGCGCCGGTCCGGGTGCTCTCGACTAGCTTCCGCAACGCCGGGCGCGTGCTGGCCGCGGCCGGCTCAATTCAGGCGGAGCTGCGGGCAAGCGCGCCGGACGTACCGCTGTTGGTGGCGCCCGTGGGTCGGGCCGATCGCGGGCTTGTCCGGTGCGCGCTGCTGGAATCGGCGCTGGGCGAGGCAGCCTGGGTTGCCGAACAGGTGATCAGCCTCCTGGCCATGCCTGCCGGGACCGCCCCCGACGGCTTGCCATGGCCGGACGGGCGCCCGGCTGGGGTTCAACCACGTGACATCGCCGTGCTCTGCCGCAAGCGGGCCCAGTTCCCGGCGATCCGCGCTGCACTCGAAGCACGCGGCGTTCCCGTCGAGGTTGTCGGCCTCGGCGGCCTGCTGACCGTCCCGGAGGTCGCTGACATCGTGGCCACGCTCCATGTCATGCATGACCCCACGGCGTCCGGTGCGTTGGCGCGCCTCGGATCGGCCCCGCCGACCTGGTCGCGCTGGGCAGGCGGGCGCGGCAACTGGTCAGGTCGGGCGACGAGGCTGACAGCTCCCGCCCGGCAGCGGGCGACCACATTGCTGCTGCGATCAACGACCTGACCCGTGATCCTGGCAGTCTGGTCGAGGCGCTCGATGACCTGGGCAGCCCGGCAGCATACTCGCTGGCCGGGCACGCCAGGCTGACCGCGCTGGCGGCTGAACTGCGGATCTTGCGCGGGCACGCGGCCAGGCCCCTGGCGGAGCTGGTGACCGAGGTCGAGCGGATGCTGGGCCTGGACATCGAGGTCGCAGCCAGTCCCAAGGTGGACCCGGCCGCGGCCCGGGCCGACCTGGACGCGTTCGCGGATGCGGCAGCAGCGTTCGCCGGTGATTCCCAGGAGCCGACGCTCGGCGCCTTCCTCGCTTACCTGGCCGCAGCCGAGTCTGAGGAATTCGGCCTTGAGGCCGGCCAAGTAGGCGACACCGACTCGGTGAAGCTGGCCACGGTCCATGCCGCCAAGGGATTGCAGTGGCCGGCGGTGCTCGTGCCCGGGCTGGCTGACGGCACGCAGAAACACGTCTTCCCGGCCAGGCCGCGAGTGACCACGCGGTGGACGGAGAACGCCCGGCTTCTTCCGTTCAGCCTGCGCGGAGACGCCGCTGACCTGCCTGCGCTGGCCGGGCTGCAGACGGCCGAGCTGGCCGAGTTCGGCGCCGCCTGCGCGGCGCGCGACATGGCGGAAGAACGCAGGCTGTGCTACGTCGCGGCGACAAGGGCCGCCTACTGGCTGGGGTGTTCCGGCTACTGGTGGAGCGATTCGGTGGCCAGGGTCGGCCCGTCGCAGTTCCTGGAAGACGTGCGGGCAGCGTGCGCCGACGGCGCGGGCGAGATCGACCACTGGCACCCCGAACCCGAGCCTGACGCAGTGAATCCCGCGCTGGCCGAACCGGCGACAGCGCAGTGGCCCGCCGCAGTGGCAGCAGGCGCGCGATACGAGGCCGTCCGCGAGGCCGGTGACCTTGTGCAGGCAGCGCTGCGCCGTGCGCCTGCGGACGTGGCCGAGGACCACAACGCGCCGGAGGCCGATCCGGATGACCAGAGCATTGCAGCCTGGATTCGCGACACCGATCTGCTGCTCGCTGAGCGCGCCCGGCGCCGGGCCAGCCCGGACGTGCTCGTCGGCTTGCCGCTGCGGCTGCCGGTGTCAGCGCTGGTGACGATGGCCCGGGATCCGGCGGAGCTTGCGCAGAGCGTGCGCAGGCCGATGCCGCGTCCGCCGGCCCCGCACGCAGCGCGCGGCACGACGTTCCATCAATGGCTGGAGCAGCGGTTCGGCCAGGCTCAGTTGATCGACGCCGACGACCTGGCTGCTGTCGCGGAGGACCGCACCGCGCCGGTCGAGGATCCGGATCTGGCCGAGCTCAAAGCGGCGTTCGAGGCCGGGGAGTGGGCCAGCCGATGGCCTGCTGAGGTTGAGGTCGGGTTTGAGACACTCGTCGGTGACCGACTGGTCATCGGCCGGATCGACGCCGTATTCGCCGACGCGCCAGAGGGCGGTTACGACGTGGTGGACTGGAAGACAGGCCGGCAGCCGCGTTCGGCAGCGGAGAAGCGAGCGGTCGCAGTGCAGCTTGCCGCTTACCGGCTGGCGTGGGCGGCGCTCGCCGGAGTGCCGGTAGAGGAGGTTCGGGCTGCCTTCTACTACGTGCGTGACGATGCGACGGTGCGGCCGTATGACCTGCTGGATGAGGCCGGCCTCGCCGCCCTCATCGACAATCTGCAGGTCGCGCCCGGACCTATCGGCTAGCGTGGCTTGACGGCCACGCCGCTCGCGTGCGGGCTCGTCGGCCACGGCAGCCGTGACTCCGGCAGTTCGTACCTCGTGAGCTCGGTTATGCGGAACCCGGCCGCTGTGATCTCGGCGACCGTGTCGCGACTAGCGTGGCAGCCACCGAAGCAGGCAGGCCAAATAGTCGCGTCCGCGAACCGCTGCACCCGCAGCCGGGTCGGCGCCTCCGATCTGACGTGTTCCATGAAGCGCAGTTCGCCGCCTGGCCGCAGCACCCGGAGCATCTCGCTGAGCGCGGCTCGCTGGTCGGGTACCGAGCAGAGCATCAGCGAGGCCACCACGGCGTCGAACGAAGCGTCATCGGCCGACAGGTGGTCAGCGGTACCGGCCGCGACGGTAACCGGGACCAGCGCCTGCCGCGCGGCCGCCTCGGCGATCATGCGCAGGTGCGGTTCCGGTTCCACGGCGAGCACGTTGGTCACCGAGCGCGGGTAGTGGCTGAAGTTCAGCCCGTTCCCGGCCCCGACTTCGAGTACCGAGCCGGTGAGACCAGCGAGCACGCGGTCTCGATGCTGGCCGACGACGGGCTCCATGCTGGCGCTGAGCCGGGTGTAGAAACGAGCGAAGATCGGGTGGCTGCCCTGCTTATTTGGCATGCCTCTCCTTAGGCCGCGGCGTCTCGGGTACGCCGGGCGGTCGCCACCATTGTCGCTGATGGCGGCCAGGACCAAGGCGGGTGCGCAGCCAGACTGGGTAAGATGCGCGAGGTCGGACCGGACGGAGGCATGCGGGTGACGGAACGTCGAGTGGCCATGAGCGATGGGATCGCTGAGCGCGTCGTACGGCGGGCTGTCTCGCGCCTGGCCAACTCCTACCCCCACGGCCCAGCCAGGGCGAGCACCGCCAAGGACATGATCGTGCGCGCATTCGAAGGCAAAAGTGAGGAAGCGGATGCCGTTGACGGTTACGCAGCTGCCGCTGCCATGGCGGCGCTTGCGCATGCCATCGAGGCCGAGGTTGGCACGGGCCTGGACTGGCTAGCGGTATCGGCGCTCCAGGAGTGGGACTTCCACCACCCGGAAAGCCCCATCTAGCGTTCTAGGTGGGATACGGCTCCGGGGCCGTGGTGTAACTGCGGCCGTGCGGCAGGTGCCAGGTGACCAGTCCGGGTTCGGGCATCTCGACGCGCCAGCCGGGGTGCTGCTTGAGCTGGTGGTCTCGCCGGCAGGCCGGGTGCAGGTTGCAGCTGCATGTTCGGCCGCCTTTGTCGTGCGGGACGACATGATCAAGATCGCAGTTCTGGGCGGATCGTGAGCAGCCCGGGGCGGTGCAGGTTCGCATGCGGACCTCGGTGAGGTGGGCGAGCCGGGCGCCGGGCCGGTAGCGGCTGGTGCCGAGGGCGTGGTCGCAGCCCGGCCTGGGCGAGAACCAGTGCACCGTCAGGTCGGCTAGCCAGCCGGGGAGCAGGTCGGGCTGCCGTGGCGGCGAGCGGCGCGCGCAGGCGTGCCCGGCAGGCTGGCCGGTCTCGTCGGTGATGGTCAGGCAGTACCGGGTGCCGGTGTGG
>WNFJ01178576.1_pt1 | contig 14140 bp, 12 predicted proteins | sample 5400461 | NCBI WGS metagenome assembly WNFJ01 (sample SAMN13153349, study PRJNA577476) | soil metagenome | isolation source: 115 cm saprolite on Douglas fir-dominated hillslope | place: USA:California | collected 2013-09-17 | reverse complement strand
TGACAAAGCGGCCTTCCCAACGCGAAGCCCTGAGCCGCCTTGTACAATCTCTGCACCTTTCTTTTTTTTTGCGTTTTTTGCGCCTTCTCGCGGCTATTCTGAACGATGCCCCTCGTCAACCCCCGGATCGTTGTTTCTTCCACCATCGGGGTGGTCATCCAGCTCGCCCTCACCATTCTGGCCTGGGGCGATTGGTCGACTTATTTCGCGCATCCGGCTCGCACTTGGCTGGTTATCGGATCATTTCTGTTACTGATCGCCGCCTGGTTCACCGGTACGTCGGGTGTCAGCGGTGGCATAGCTCACTCTTCTGCGAGTAAAACCATCCTTTACGGGTTTGGCGCGGTTATCCTGGCGGAAGTGGTGGTTCCGCCGTTCTGCGACCGGCGCGAGATTTGGGTTATCGATGGCGACCCGGTCCGTTATTTCGGTCTGATCCTATTTTTTGCCGGCTCAATGTTGCGCTTAGCTGCCGTTTTTGCGCTCGGGCGGCGTTTCAGTGGATTGGTCGCCATTCAATCGGATCACCAGCTCAAGACGGATGGCCTCTATCGTTATATCCGGCATCCGAGCTACACCGGGCTACTCGCTTCCATGATTGGTTACGTGCTCATCTTTCGCAGCGCGATTGGACTGCTCCTATCCGTTCCACTGTTCCTACTCCTAGTCAGCCGCATGAATGACGAAGAGAAGTTTCTGGAAACGCATTTCGGCGACGAATATCGGAACTACCGTTTGAGAACGCGGCGATTGGTTCCAATGATCTATTGATCGTGCACCAGAGCGGAACGAACGGATGGGACCAATGCGACCTATAAGTCCCATGAGTCCCATAGGTCTCATTCGTAGCCACGGCCCGGCATGCATCTCAGCTATACCGCGTCTCAAAATGAGACCAATGATCTGAATTTGGGACTCCATCGGTACGGACAAGCTCCCGCTCGTCCGCGCTTATTCCAAGATTAGGTTTCACCTCAGAGCGCCCGACGAGCGCAACCTCGCCTATGAAAAAGCGTCATTTCGTAGGAAAATTTTACCGTGATACCGACTGTCCACTCCGGTCCTCCTAGATTCTAGCTCCCAGCTCCTCTTGCTGCTGGCATGTAAGCTGCCCTTAGTGGTCGCTAACCCCTGAGGACAATGGGTAGCTTCCTGCCATCCTTGCGTTATACGCTCCGGCTCCTGCTGAAGTCGCCGGGTTTCACCATCACCGCGGTCCTAATCCTCGGCTTCGGCATCGGCACCAACACCGCAGTCTTTAGTCTGATCAGTACGGTGCTGCTGAATCCGTTACCGTTCCCGCAAGCGGATCGGTTGGTGCAGATCTTTCAATCGAGGACAAGCAACTCCGTATTAGATCGGTCGGATTGGGGTGGGGTGGCTTATCCTGACTATCTGGATCTTTGCGATGGTCAAAAAACCTTGGATAGCGTCGCCGTACAAAACTGGGCCTATTTAGATTTAGGTACTCGACAACTTCCTCAACGGCTGACCGCAATTTATGCGTCTCCGAGTCTGTTTAAGGTCACGAATTTGCCGTTCGTGGTGGGCCGCCCATTTACTGATGAAGAAGATAAAACCGGCGGCCCACTGGTTGCGGTGCTCAGCGAGTCTCTCTGGCGCAATCGCTTTAATGCCGACTCAAATATCGTTGGGCAGAGCATCACGCTAAGCGGTGAAAGCTTCCAGGTGGTTGGTGTTTGCCCAAGACAAGTAGAAGACGTTAGCACCCCTTCAGACGACGCCGCTTACGTGCCAATGCATGTATCGGAGTATTTTGGAGGACCTTGGATGAACAAGCGGGCTGACCACAGTCTGCTCTGTTTTGGACGGTTGAAGGAGGGCGTAACTACAGCTCAAGCCAATGCCGAATTGGTCACCGCTCAGAGCAATCTCGATGCTCAATATCCTGACGCCGACAAAAACTACACGATTCGGGTGGCGTCGCTCTTTGACAGCACGGCCGCCACGTATTCAGCAACCGTATGGTTATTGGGGGCCGCGGTTGGATGCCTTTTGCTCATCTCTTGTGCGAATGTTGCTAACTTAATCTTCAGTCGAGGGTTAGAACGCCGCAAAGAGATGACAATTCGTTCAACTTTAGGCGCCTCCCGGTGGCGGCTAGTTAGAGAGCTGCTCTTGGAGACTACATTCCTTTCGATGTTAGGTGCTGTCGCCGGTTTTATTATAGCGTTTTGGTCAATCGGATTGATCAAGAGTCTGAGTCCGGATTATCTAAACCGATTTCAAGATGTCCATCTCGACAGCGCAGCTCTAATTTTTATTTTCTCGATCACCGCGCTGGTCTCTTTGTTATCCGGATTACTTCCCGGACTCAGTCTTTCTAAGACCAACCTCGAAGCGGTCCTCCGAGAAGGAGGTAATCGAGGCGGCACGGCTGGACTGCAACGGCAACGCACCCAATCTATCCTGGTGACCAGTCAAGTCGCGTTCGCCTGTATCCTATTGATCGGAGCAGGATTGTTAGTCAGGAGCTTCCAATCGTTTCAAGATCTCCCCCTTGGATTCAACCCCCATCATCTCATAACCGCGAACATCAATCCTACCAGTAAGAAATATACCGACATGGTCCAAATTCGGCGTTTGTTCGCTGCCGTGCTGGAAAAGACGAGAGAACTTCCTGGAGTGACCGAAGCCGCTATGAATCAGGAACAACCCTTCGAATGGACGTTCGGAGACTTGAATGCTCCCTTTCATGTGCCGGGTCAACCGATCGCAGAGCCCGGTAAAGAACCAACGTTCTGCTCCCAGGATATTTCTTCAAATTACTTTAAGACCATGCAAATTGCCGCGGTTAAAGGGCGGGATTTTGACGCCAACGATCGGGCAGAGAACCAGCACGTGGTGATCGTGGATACGGCTCTGGCCGAGCACTTTTTTCCTGGTGAAGATCCGATTGGAAAGCAAATAGAATATCTCTGGGCAAGCGATAACGATCAAAAAGTATGGACGATCGTTGGCGTTGTACAACATGTCCGGCACAATGCTCCTGATCACAGCCTGGCGCCCTATCAGGCTTATTTCCCGTACGGGCAGCGTAACAATGTATATCGTGCGTTTCTGCTTTTACATACCGATCGGGACGCAGCCACATTGGCTCCTGCGATTCAGAAGATTGTTGCTTCCATCGATCCGGAGGTTCCAGCAGATCGAATCATGAAATTCGATGACTTGATTGCCGGACGATCAGCGACCAAGCGATTCAGCGCGTTCTTGGTCAGCATTATCTCCGGGGCTGCGCTTTTCCTATCCGCCGTCGGTCTGTATGGTGTGCTCGCCTATTCTGTTAGCCAACGGAGACGGGAACTTGGTGTCCGCATCGCCCTCGGGGCTCAGTCAGTGAACATTCTGGAATTGGTTGTCAGTCAAGGATTAAAGCTGGTCCTTATGGGGCTGATCTTTGGGCTAATAGCGGCGTTGTTGTTAGCGCGCTTTATGGAGAGTATTTTGTACGGCGTTTCTAGTACCGACCCGATTAGCTTGGGATTAGCTATCCTGCTTCTCGCACTTGCTGCCGCTTTGGCATGTCTCTTACCAGCACTGCGCGCAGTGCGAATCAACCCAATTACGGCGCTGCGCGAATAGCAAATTTCACCATAGAGACAAAGAGTTAACAGAGCTAAAACGCAAAAACAAAAATCTCTTCATAAGTCTTCCTCGGTGTTCTCTGTGCCTCTGTGGTGAATAATTCCGAAACCATATGCGAAGCCTAATTTCCCCCCTCCGCCACACTATCCGCCTCCTCCTAAAATCCCCATGGTTCACGACTACGGCGGTGCTAATTCTCGGACTGGGCATCGGCATGAACACCGCAATTTTCAGTCTCATCGATGCGGTGATCTTGAACGCAGTACCTTATCCGAACGCCGATCGGCTGGTCAGAGTTCTTCAGCCCAAGGTGAATAGTGGTTAATGGGTGCAACTGGATTATCCGGATTACTCGGATTTGAGGAAGAGCCAACATAGTTTTGATCAGCTCGCGGTTTCCTATTGGTTTTTTCTGGACTATGCCGGTGAAGGGCACCCGGAACGATTCACCGCGATTTTCGCATCTTCCAGTTTATTTAGTTTAACCAATCTATCTTTTGTCTTGGGTAGGCCGTTTACTGACGCTGAAGATACACATGGTGGTCCTCGCGTGGTGGTTTTAAGCGAAGCGCTGTGGAGATCCCGCTTCAACGGTGATCCAAATATAATCGGAAGGAATCCACGGCTAAGTGGCGAGAATTTTCAGGTTGTCGGGGTGTGCCCAAGGCAAATCGAAGATGTCAGTACCCCGGCGGATGATTTGGTTTACGTACCGGTGCATGTTCTGGGCGAGCTACAAGAGCGTGATGACCATTCCTACAGTTGTTTCGGCAGATTGAAAGAATCGGTCACCATCGACCAGGCGCAGGCCGATCTTGGGGTGATTCAGAATAATCTGGCCGCTCAGTATCCGGAAACGGATAAGATTTACAGTATTAAGGTAATCCCGCTGCAAGAGAGTATGGTGTCGAGTTATTCGACGACCGTGTGGTTGCTCGGCGGAGCGGCTAGCTGCCTGCTGTTTATTTCCTGCGCAAACGTTGCCAATCTCTTGTTCGCCAGAGGCCTGGCGCGACGTATGGAGATAACGGTTCGTGCGGCGCTCGGAGCGTCGCGGCGAAGCCTCGTTGGGCAATTGTTGTTAGAAACGACTTTTCTAGCCGGGTTGGGCGGATTGGCCGGAGTAGTGCTCGCCGTTTGTTTGGTCGGCCTGATAAAGGCGATTTGCCCTGACTATCTGTACCGATTTAGCGAGGTTAGACTCGACACCAGCGCCTTGCTTTTTGTTCTTGGCGTCACTGCGTTGGTTTCACTCCTGTCAGGGTTATTACCGGCGTTGAGCCTTTCAAAAGCAAATTTAGGATCTGCCATCAAAGACCAAGGCGGGCGGGCTGGTACTCTTGGCCGCCGGCCGCAGAGAATGCAATCGGCTTTGGTCGCTGGTCAGGTTGCCCTGGCATGCGTGGTTCTAGTCGGAGCCGGGCTGCTCATACGTAGCTTCCAAATGATGCAAAGTGAGCCGTTGGGTTTTAATCCGCATCATCTTCTCACTGCCAATATAACGCCGACGAGCACGAAGTACTCGGATAGTCCAACTCAGTTTCGCCAACTCTTTACTGCGGTGCGGGAAAAGGCATGCCGGTTACCCGGAGTGATCGATGCTGCTGTGAATCAGGAACAACCCTTCGAATGGACGTTTGGCGACTTAAACGCACCATTCCATGTTGTTGGGCAGCCCGCCGTAGAACCGGGAAAAGAGCCGACTTTCTGCTCTCAGAATATTTCCCCGGAATATTTCAAGACCATGCAGATTCCGCTGCTTCAAGGGCGCGATTTCAATGACAGCGATCTCGCCGATAGCCGACACGTAGTCATTGTGGATGCAGCGTTCGCTCAGCATTTCTTCCCGGGGGAGGATCCGTTAGGAAAGCAGATCGAATATTTGTGGGCGACGGAGAGCGACCAGAAGGTTTGGACCATCGTGGGGGTCGTGCAAAACTCGAGGCACAACGGCCCGGATCATGGTTTAGCGCCCTACCAGGCTTTCTTTCCGTTGGAGCAGCGAACGAATCTTTATCGAGTTTTCCTGCTGTTACGTATCCAGAACGATCCACTGAGCCTCAGTTCGGCGGTACGCGATATCGTAACCCAAATCGATCCGGATGTACCGGTGACGCGAATCATGACGTTCGATGATCTGATGTCGGACAGATCTTGGACCCGCCGGCTAGGTGTCTCCCTGGTTGGCGTATTTTCCGGAGTCGCTCTTCTTTTATCCGCCGTTGGTCTCTATGGAGTTCTCACATATTCGGTTAGCCAGCGAAGAAGAGAGATCGGCGTCCGCATCGCTTTGGGCGCTCAATCAACCAACATCCTCAAATTGGTAATCTGGCAGGGAGTGAAACTAGTCGTCATAGGAGCACTTATCGGCATCGCCTCCGCCTTAGTGCTGGTTCATTTTATCGAAAGCATTCTATACGGCGTCTCAGCAAATGATCCGCTGACGGTCGCCCTTACGGTCCTTGTTCTCGGATTCACCGCGATCTTGGCATGTCTCTTCCCAGCATTAGGTGCCATCCGAATTAACCCACTCACAGCGCTGCGCGAATGAAACGAACCAAAATTCACCACAAAGACACGAAGTTCGCAAAGATAGGAGTCGCCTAGTAACGAAACCATTTCGAAACTCCGTCTTCGTGCCCTCTGTGTCTTTGTGGTGAATAAATCCTAAACTAATGCGAAGCCTAGTCTCTCACTTCCGCTACTCGCTCCGTCTCCTTGGCAAGTCTCCCGGATTCACCGTCACCGCGGTCCTGATCCTTGGTTTGGGCATCGGTGCGAACACGGCAGTCTTCAGTCTGATCGACGGCGTCCTGCTGAACCCTCTGCCGTACCCGCACTCGAACAAGCTGGTTAAGGTCGAGCTGTGCGCTCCGAGCAGCGGCCGTACAAATTTCGACTATGCTGATTTTCTAGATATCAACGCCGTTCAACGGAGCTTTGATTTCAATACATAATAGTTGTATTCGCAGACCAGCGCAAAATGCAATCTCGATTTCCAAACATAATGTTCCCAGAACATAATCACAGAATAGCGATTGCACCACAAAGACCCACAAAGACACAAAGACACAAAGACACAAAGGACACAAAGACAGAACAATGAAGAGGGCGATGATCAAAACAGTTAGTTTAACGGGTGATCTCCCTGTCTCTCTGGCGAAGATCCTGGCAGGTTTTGCCTCGCAAATAGCCGCCGGTGACGTTATGATTTGCCTATGGCCAAAGTAGTTATGCGAGACCCGGAAATCCTAGGAGGAGAACCAGTCTTTGCGGGAACCCGAGTACCGATAAAGAGTCTCTTTGATCACCTCGAAGCCGGTGATTCCATAACGGAGTTTTTGGAGGGGTTTCCCAGTGTAAAGCGTGACCAGGTCTTGGCTTTGCTCGAGGAGTCTAAGGCGCACGCTCTGGCGCATCATTGAATGCGCATCCTGCTCGACGAAAATCTCGATTGGCGATTGGAAAGGGGATTACCTGGGCACGAAGTTCAACCTGTTCCCCGACTGGGCTGGGCAGGAACTCAGAACGGGCTTTTACTGAAAAAAGCAGAGGAGTCCGGTTTCGACGTCTTCATCACGATGGATAGCAACATTGACTTTCAGCAACATCTTGCCGGACGAGACCTAAAGGTATTTGTGCTACGTGCTCGTACCAACCGCTTCCAAGATACCTTCCCGCTCATGGCGAAAGTTTTGAAAAGCCTGCCGTTCATTCAAAATGGGACGGTACAGGTGATTGAATAAAAAGATCCGCGAAATCACACCGAAAGCCCGCCCACTCGAAGTCGGCCTCGCAAGCGAGGCGCGCTCCACGGCCGAACCAATCACCTTTCACCTTTCACCTTTCACATGCTCCCGCTTCCCCATCACCGCGGTCGTCGCTTCAAAAGCGGGACGAATCCGGCTTGTTCAAAATGATGATCAGTGGAAAACGCCTCCCGGATTCGCAACTCGCGCATGGTGACGAAGCTCACGCAGTCGGTAAATGACCACTCTTTATCACTGTATTTTCGGAATAGAGCCGCAGCGGCATCAAATCGTTCCGGAGTCATCCATTCTAGATGAAGGGACTCGCTGCGTTCGACGGTATCGAGAAAATCCACAGCTACGGAATGACTGTGACGGATCCGTAGAAGGGTCGCCGTCTCGTCCACGACATAATCAGTGACAAAAAAACGGTAATGTTTTTTGATCAGCTCTCCTTGGAGTTGAACAGCCGAACGATGAAACGAATCGCTCGCGTCCCACAAGGCTAGGAATCCGGCGCTATCCATTAGGACATTAGCGCCCGCCATAGACGATTTGATCGATATCGGAGTGCTTGGTCTTACCTTTTGGGCTTGGTTGAGCCCGAGCTGCTATGGCCAGAAAAGGATCGTTGGCTGGATCCGCCGGCCCCCGGAGGCCCAGCGGTTCAAGTCGGGCGACTGGCTGGCCACGATGGGATAAGACAAATCGTTCGCCTTGCTGAATGCGTCGGAGTATGCCTTCAGCATTTTTACGAAATTGGAGCATCGTCACCGTCTTCATCAGCTCAACTTTAAGTTGAAGTTGACGATGAAACAATACCGAAGTGCTTCCAAAACGTGCCGATTTACTTGACGATAGAATCAACAGCTGATCCCTTGACGGTAGCTCCTCGCCGAACTGATTACTAGCTTTCCCCCAAAGTCGGCCTCGCACTTGTCCTCCATAGTTCGGCGGTTGCCGGACGACGGAGGAAGCGAGGCGCGCTCCACGAGATCCTTTCACCTTTCACTTTTTACCAAGGTTTCCCCGTGCGTCACACCATCCGTCTCCTGCTCAAGTCACCCGGATTCACCATCACCGCTGTCCTCATCCTCGGGTTCGGCATCGGAGCGAATACCGCAATATTTAGCCTGATCAATTCAGTCCTGCTCAAACCTTTGCCGTTTCCGCGGCCGGATCGGTTGGCGGAAATCTTTCAGCCGCTCAGGAATCTCCAAAAATTCTATGTTTGTTACCCGGACTACCTCGATTTCTGCACGACCCAGCGTTCGTTTACCGACTTAGCCGCCACCTGCAACGAAGATCTAATTTTGACGGGACAAGGAGACGCGGCGCAGCTGATTGGTAATTTCGTGACCGGGAATTATTTTCGGACCTTGGGACGATCAATGATCGCTGGCCGCGCCTTTGGTCCGGAGACGGATCAGCCGGATACACCGCCGGTGGTCGTTCTGGGTGAACACTTGTGGCGGACCCGGTTTCACGCAGATCCAACCGTGGTGGGGACTCATGTGGTCCTCGGCGGCGTCGACTATCAGATTGTTGGGGTGACCGCGCAACGATCGGACGAAACGGCCAGTCTTTATCTGCCTTTCAATTTTGAGCCGAATTTGGCGCGACTGAAGACGGAACGCGCCAATCATAGCTGCCGATCCTTCGGCCGGTTAAAGGAAGGCGTTACCCTGCAACAAGCTCATGCTGATCTAGAGGTTGCCAGTGAGAATTTGAGGAAAAGATTCCCGGATACACACTCGACGGTTACTGTCCGGGTGGCCCCGCTTTTGGATAGTGTGGTTGGCGATTTCACTCCTACGCTTTGGTTAGTTGGTGCTTCGGTCGGACTGCTGTTGGTAATCGCTTGTGCGAATATTGCCGGGTTGAACTTGGCCAGAGGCTTGGAACGGCAAAAGGAAATGACCATCCGAGCATCGTTGGGCGCAAGCCAATCCCGGCTGACCTGGCAATTAATGGGCGAAACCGTGGCGGTTTTGTGCGCCGCAGCAATTACCGGTTTCTTCGTGGCACAGGCTGGCGTCGGCCTGATACGGTGGTTGGCGCCGTCCGGGTTGCCGCGCCTGGATGAAATCCATTTTGAGGTTGGCTCATTTCTTTTGGTGGCGGCTGTTACCGCCGTGATTTCGCTCCTGAGCGGTTTGTTCCCAGCGTTGACCCTAGCGAAAACCAATCTCGCGTCGACTTTACGCAGTGAAGGTGGCCTGGGCGCCACCGTTGGACCCCAACGCCAACGGGTTCAGCACGGACTCATTATTTTTCAGGTGGCGTTAGCGTCTCTTTTGTTATTCGCCTGTGTCCTGCTAGCGCGGAGTTTCCAAGCCCTGGAAAATGTTCCTCTGGGATTTAGTCCGCGTGGTCTCTTGATCACGGATATTTATCTGCCGGATTCCAAGTACCCAACGATTCCGCAGTCCAAAGCGTTCTTTGATTCCTTGATGGTCAAGGTAGCCGCGTTGCCGGGAGTTAAATCGGTGGGGCTTACTGATGCATTGCCATTCTCGCTAGACGACAACGAAGGATTCGCTGGCCCGTTTGGTGTGGTCGGGCAACCTGAGCCTGATAAAGGACATCGACCGCGTGTGACCCTGGAGATGATTTCTTCGGATTATTTCCACACTCTTCAGATCCCGATCCTGGAAGGACGCGGGTTCGATGCAGTCGATTTCCAGGGAAGCAACCGAGTCGTCATCGTCAATCGGGCGTTAGCCGATACTTATTTTCCCGGGCAGGATCCGATCGGGAAACAGATCTATGATTTCGGCGACGTTGTGGGCCGCGCCCGCAGCAATTATACCATTATCGGGGTCGTGCCGACGATCTATCAGGTGGCGCCGACGCAGCAGCATATCCCGTTTCAGACCTATTATCCATTTGGGCAGCCCCATCCCTTCCGCACGGCTGACAGTGGTACATTAGTCGTCCACACCGATAGTAATTCGTCCGCGCTGATGCCTGCAGTGCAAAAACTTGTCTCCGACCTGGATTCTGATGTCCCAGTGTCTAATGCCGGCACTTTCGATGGACTGATCGGCAAATCGTTTGCCACCCGGCAGGTAACCTTGCTCGTGGTCGCCCTGTTCTCGGCATTCGCCCTGATTCTTTCCTTAGTCGGGGTTGTTCTGGCGCGTTTAGTTAGTCTGCGCACTCGCGAAATTGGTATCCGGGTCACGCTCGGTGCTCAGGTGGCTGATGTAATGGGGATTGTGTTTGGGCACGGAATAAAGATTGTTGCGATAGGCTTAATCTTGGGGATAGCGGCGGGCCTCTTAGCCGGTCAGTACCTGGTTAGCCTTCTCTACGGGGTGACCAGTTATGACCCGGTGACGATCGCGTTAGTCATGATGGTACTGGCTCTAGCCGCTACCTTAGCCTGCTTGATCCCGACGCTACGCGCCGTCGCAATTAATCCGATCACCGCGTTACGCGAATAGCCGCAAAAACCTGTCGCGCCGCAGGACATTCGGCGAGCTCAGTCGAGTCGCTTGGCGAAGGCGGAAGGCGCAAAAGCCAAAACATAAGCAGAAATCCCAACCAAATCTTTGCACGGTCAGGGTCACAAAGATTTGAAAATGGACGTGACAGTTTCAGTAAAGAGGAAGGAGCGCACTCCAAGTAATTCCTTTTTGCGCTTTTTGTGCCTTTTTGCGGCCATTCTGGATTTTGTCTCTCTGTTTCTCGGCTTGCCGCCATTCCGAGTTAGCAGTCGCGGCGAACAGAGCCTAATTTAACCGCAGAGACGATGGTACAGTGCTTCGTAGCGCGGCACGATGCTCTTAGCGGAAAAGTGGGTCTGCGCGCGTAACTGAGCAGCACAGCCAAGTGTCTCACGCCGGGCCGGATTCTGAATGAGATTCTCGGCGGCAAGCGCCATTTTTTCGGTATCACCGAACGGGACGAGCAGTCCGGTTATTTTGTCCTCAATAACTTCGGGAATACCTCCCACCTGCGACGCGATGCTTGGGCAAGCGAAACACATCGCCTCGAGAATGCTTAAACAAAAGCTTTCGGATTCGGAGGTAAACAAGCCAATGTCGGCAGCTTGCAAATAATCTTCAATCTGCCTGACATTTTCCCGCACGATCACCCGGTCCTCTAATCCTAGCCGGCGTACCTCGCCGCTATATGGCGAGAAATCGCCGCCGGCTAGAATGACGAGTTTGCAGGATTCGCGCGGACGGATACGCGCTACCGTTTGCAGCAGCAGATCGATTCGCTTAAGGGGGCGTAGATTAGAGGAATGCAATAGCAGTACTTCTTCACGCAACCCCAGTTCCCGCCGCACTTCTTCACGCGAACGCAGGGGTGCTTGCGGGTGAAAAAAATTGTGGATGACTTCCATCGGTCCGTCAAAACTGAGCACTCGCTGCGTCTCCCGTTTCAGAAACTCCGAAACCACCGTGACCGCGTCTGAGTGAGTTAACGCGTGGTGGACGGCTGGGCGATAACCGGGATCGCGGCCGAGCAACGTCGTGTCAGTGCCGTGCAAGGTGGTCACCACCCTCGGCTGTTGCTCAGGCGGCAACATCGATCGCGCGAGAATCGCCGCCGTTGCGTGCGGTACAGCGTAGTGAAGATGAAGAACATCGAGCTGATAATCCCGACTGACTTCGGCCATTTTTACTGACAGCGGTAAAGTATAATCCGGATACTTGAACAATCCGTAGTCGTTGATCACTACCGGATGAAAAAAAATTCGGGGAGACTTCCGGTTCATGCGAAACGGAGGTTCGTAACTGATGAAATGCACTTCATGCCCCTTCTCGGCTAGTTCTTCTCCTAGTCCCGAAGCAAGAATACCGCTACCGCCTACAGAGGGGTAACAAGTGATGCCGATTCGCAAGCGGTCGCCAGCTGAGTCCATATCAGAATAGTCGAGAGCCTCGCCCTACATTTGCTAGCGAGTCAAAAACGAGCGGCTCGTTTGGAAATAGAGCGATGGCATAGTCAACTCCGGCCCGGGCACCGAACAACCGGGCGCGGGTAAGTTGAAAATCAATGTAGTTGCGTGTGAGCATTTGTGACGCATGCGCCTTCATGGCGGCGGTCCACATCGCCACAATTTCAGGTGCGGAAATATCAATTAGTACGGTAGTAATATTCGCCGGCTCAGCTTCTGGGCTCATGGCATAGAAAAACAATTGCTTGATCGCATGCGGTGGTTGACTGCGTAACTCCTGCAAACCACCAAAACGGGCGAGTCTCGCGGCATCCCTTACTAATTTTCCCAAACAGGCATGATCGGGATATTGGTTTTCGACTGGGCTTGGTGCCACCACAACTTCTGGACGGATGCGCCTTAAGATTTCTGCCAATCGAATGGTGTGGGGAACGCAAACTTCAAGGTGCGCATCACCGGCCAACTTAACGAATTCAATCGTTGCGCCGAGCAGCCCGGCGGATTTTTTCGCTTCAGCCATCCGCTGTTTCGGTGTGCCATTGGTTCCAGATTCGCCGCTTGAACATACGACAAAATGCACCCGGCGTTTGGCCCGCGTTTCGGTGGCGGCGACACCACCAAACCCGAATTCGATGTCATCGGGATGCGCGCCAAAGGCAAGCGTTGGCGGAAGGTCAGGGGAATTGGGTGTGGGCTTCATCGGATCGGTCAATGACGTCTCGATTGATAAAATTGACTTCCGGAGTTTCTTCCGGACAAAGATATTCCTTCTCGCTGGCGCCAGCGATGTAATGGCTGCAAAGCACCACAGATTGCATCCAACAGAATCGCGTATCGCGGGTTGGACTGATTTGCTGCTTCGTGAATTCCGTTAGGGGCAGCGTCAAGAATGAGCTACCGCCTTTGTACAGTTTCAGACCTCCATCAATGAAACGGGCACGGACAATCTCATTCTCGTATAGAACGTCTGCAAAAAAATCCGGGATGTTACAGGCTGCTTGGCGAAATTCCGAGGAACTCGAACGCAGTATGCGAATATTGTCGAGTAGGCCCAGATATCGATACATCTCGAGGCAGAAGTCAGCGACATTCTCGGCAGTAACCGCTTGAAAAACTGCCATCAAATCAGGGCTGATATAATTTGGTAATATTCGCGCCGTTTTGGCCCGCCAATCGCCGGCAACTTCTTTGAGATAGAGTGGTGAGAATTTGCGCTGAATGGGATTTTTAAAAGCAAAGTTAAGTTGCGCCGGTTCATTGGTTTTTCTGTGGCGCAGAATGGTTCTGGTTTCGCGCGGATCATGATCACTATCATGAAAGAAGAAAACTATCTCACCCCCGATTTCACTTTGCAGGCGGCGCGCAGTTAGGATTTTTGCCAATAGAAAACGCTTGGGGAAAAACCCGCACGGTTGTTGCCCGAAACAAATGATTGGCGCCGTCATGTCCTGTTTCTCTTACCGGTTTCGCCAACGACGTTGAAAAAGGTCTGTAGAAAAATGCTTAATATCACGCACGCTGCGGCGCCGATAAGCGGGTACCAGAGGTAGGAGATAGGGAGAGTGAAGTAGAGGAAAAATATGAGTGCTTGCGATACCAGCGCTGACCAAAAAACGGCAGACCCGCCAACCTGCCGTATGAAAAATGCCACAATAAAAAGACCGAGCATCACCCCGTAGAAAATCGAGCCAAGGATATTCACCGCCTGAATCAGATTCTCAACCAGATGAGCGTAAAGGGCGAAGGCGATTGCGACTAATCCCCAAAAGGCGGTAAACCATTTTGTGGCTACCAGGCTGTGTTGATCTGTCGCATCCCGCTTAATGATTGGTCGATAAAAGTCAACAGTGGTGCAGGAACCGAGTGC
>WNFJ01179575.1_pt2 | contig 14147 bp, 15 predicted proteins | sample 5400461 | NCBI WGS metagenome assembly WNFJ01 (sample SAMN13153349, study PRJNA577476) | soil metagenome | isolation source: 115 cm saprolite on Douglas fir-dominated hillslope | place: USA:California | collected 2013-09-17 | reverse complement strand
CCGCGCTCGTAGCCCGGAGAGCTGTCGTGGCGCTGGCGCTCCGGCGCGAGGACCGGCTAAGGCCGAGCGAGGCGCGGTGCGAGGCGCTGTTCGCCTCCGGGCTGCAGCCATCGGAGGCCCCGACCGCCGAAGGAGTGGCAGAGGCAATCAACTGCACCATACGGCAGTTCGGCATCCGTGGGTGCGCCGGCCGAATGGCGCAGGAGTTCGGCGACCACCCTGAGGCGGCCGCCGCGCGGATGCGCTGGGTCCGCAGCATCGCCGAAGATGGTGGGATGACCGTGACCGGGTGAGCGCCCAGAACGAGCAGTGGAGAAGAGCTCGGTTAGCCAGAAAATCCTGTCCATGACCTCAGCACCAGTGAGGATCACCGATCGCAGCTCCTACGGTACACAACCTCCGTGATGCAGGAGCTGGAGTGTCCAGCCAGGCGGGCGATCTCCTCCCCGGGTACGCCGGACTCGGACATGAGGCTTACGATCGCGCACCGGCCAGGATCCGGCGGATCGTTCCTTCGCCAACCGGGCAGCCGAGCCCGCGCAACTCTCCGCAGATCCGATGCCGGTTTCGTTTCTCCCCGCTAGTCGAACTCACTGGGCAGGGACGGGTCACGATGGTGGGCCAGCGCTCGCTCGAGCTGGCGGTGATTGACGCGACCCAGGGACAGCGGCGGCAGCGCACCAAGGCCGAACCAGCCGACGTCGAGAGTCTCGAGCGCCGCTGGCGGCTGCACGGCGCCGTCGCGGCGGCAGAGAAAGAACAGCTTGTAAACGTGCACCGGCAGCGGCGGCGGATTGTCCTGAAGCTCACGATCCCAGCAGGCGATCAGCTTCACCGCCGAGCTGGCGTACCCGGTTTCCTCCAGGATCTCCCGGGTGACCGCGGCGGAGGGCGCCTCCCCGGGATCGGCCCAGCCACCCGGCACCGACCACCGGCCGTCCGCTTTCTCGCGCATCAGCAGCACGCGTTCCCGGTCATCGAAGATCACCCCGCGGACATCGACCTTCGGCGTGGCATAGCCGGAATCACGGCCGAGCTCCACGGCAAGCTCGCCAGCCGGCCGGCCGCTGAGCACCGAGAGCAGCTCCGCCGCCAGTCGGCCCAGCTGCCGGTACCGGTCCCGGTCGTACTCGTCAGCGGCGNNNTGATCCCGATCCGGCGCACCGCGTCGGCAGCTGTCCTGGCCACCCAGACATTATTGCTTTCGCCGGCACCGTGGCGACGACAGCCGTGCGGGCCGTTGCCCTGGTCCGCCCCCCGGATGGCGGGAAGCAGAGCCGGGTTCGTCAGCGATCCTGGATGCTTCGGCTGTCATCGGACTGTGAGGCCGACTTTCGTCCGCATTTTCACCTCGCTCCGGGTCGGCAGGCCCTCCCAGTCGCCTTGCGTGCCTACTGTGCAGGCGGCGCACACCGTGGCCCACGCGAGTCGTTCCGCCATGCCGAGGTCATGAGCCCGGGCTGCCAGGTAGCCAGCGGCGAAACTGTCACCAGCACCGATCACGTCCGCGTCTCGCGGATCGCGCGCAGACCTGTGGCAAAGATCATGTGCAGGAGCGCGGCCTCGGTGACGTCCTCGACCGCGACGCCGGCAAGGTCAGCAAGCGCAGCGCGCTCAGGGGTTTGTCCTCGTAGACGCTCCAGGTCAGCCAGGTCGCGCTCGGTGAGTGGCAGGCTCTTGCGGGCCTTGGCTGGCTCATTGAGTCTGGTTGCCATAGCGCCAGATCTACCGCTACGACCCGGACACCGACATCGACGAAACCCGTACTTCGTGGCTGGCGCGCTGCCGGCTGGCAACGAACAGTGTGGACACCGGAAGTGAACCGGGAACACCGCCTATAGGTACCGTCCATCAGCGAGGAGACACCTGTGAAAATCCAGCCCAAGCAGCCGACTGCGAAGGGACCGGCCGAGTGGTTCACCGGAGACGTCTGGATCGACGGTATCGCCAGGGGTGAGGAACCCTCGCGCGTCCGCGTCAGCGCGGTCCGCTTCACTCCCTCCGCCCGCACCGCGTGGCACTCCCACGCCGTCGGGCAGACCCTGTACGTCACCGACGGACGAGGACTCGTGCAGTCCCGCGGCGGCCACGTCGTCGAGATCCGCCCCGGCGACATCATCTACGCGCCGGCCGACGAGTGGCACTGGCACGGCGCCGCACCCGACCACTTCATGACCCACCTGTCCATCACCGAAGCGGTCCCCGGAAACGAGCGACCGGAGGCGGACTGGGGAGAACACGTCACCGACGACGAGTACAACAACCGCTGACCGCGCGCAGTGAACTGCAGGTGCCGACCGGGCCGGCAATGCCGGCGGCTGCCCGGCCGGTGCCGGTGATCGGTGGCTGTGGCTGGTCAGGCGGTGCGGCCGTAGAAGAGTTTCTGGGTGAGCTCGTTCAGTTTCATCCGGGGGTGTTCTCCGTAGGTCAGCACCGAGTTGATCCGCGGGCGCGGCCCGCGGACCGGGGTGACCCGGTGCAGGGCGTGCTGGCCGCGGAACACCGCCAGCGTGCCGGGGCTGCTGGGCAGCGCGATGACGCCGTCCGACCTGCCGCGCAGGATGTTCTGGACGCCGGGGTAGTTCTCGTCGTGTCCCGTCCGCAGGCCGGGATGGTAGTCGAAGCGGCCGCCCGCCTCGGGTTGGGAGTACATGACGGTGACGGAGAATTCGCTATTGTCGAAGTGCCAGCCGAGCTCGTCGCCGTCGCCGAAGATGGCGATCTCCAGGGCGTCCAGCGGGTCGGCGCTGCGGTAGAGCACGGCCTTGCCGAGGACCGCGGCGATGAACCCGGTCAGGTCATCGGACTCATACAGCCGCCGGATCGGCGCGCCGGCGGGGATCTGGTCATAGGCGATGGCCTTCTTGGCCGAGCGCTGCAGGAGCGCGCGCGGGTGATCCGGGCCCGCGGCATCATCGGCGGGCTCGAAATAGGCCGTATGGACCTGATCGCTGGCCCATGCTGCCGCGGCCAGCTGGCTGGCCAGGGCGAGCATCTCGCGAACCGCGGCCGGGGTCAGGAACCCGGCGAGCTGGGCGACCCCACGATCGCGGAGCTGGTCCCGGCAGTCCCGGACCAGGGCCCGGTACGCCGCGCCGGCCGGGTCGCTGATCGGGTAGCGGTCCAGGTCGATGACATCGTCGTACCGGGGGGCCTGCGGCCGGGTGGTGGTGGTCATGGCGCTGGCTCCTTGGTGTCCGCGGCCGGGCGCGCGCCGGGCCGCTAACCCGAAAATGACAGCAGTATGGCACTAGGGCAATTCTGACCAAATAGTGGCGGACCGCTGGTTCACCCTGGATGGGTCGATGGACCTGCTGACGTCGCGATGACAGTTCCCGGTGCCGCGCGTGGACGGGGCTCCGAAGGGCGCTCGCCTCTCCAGGCGGGACTGGCTGAGCGGGACGGTCGCTCCGTCGTACGGGTCCTCAGGGGCGTCCGCGGCGAAGACGAGATGGCGCAGCGTCTCGATGAAGGTCCACTCTCCCTCGACCCGCTCGTGGAGCGACTCCGGGGCCATCCCGCGAGCCCGCCCGACGGTCCGCTGCCACAGCCGCTCGAGGGTGTCCCATGCTTCGCGGAACCCGCCGGCATCGGCCGGCCGCATCTTCACGCGGTCCGGGTAGCGACGGTTGAGCTCTGACCCGGCGTCTACGGCGAACTGGGCCAGCAAGGCTTCCAGCGCGTCCCGCAGGTCGGTGACCGCAGCTTCCGCCGTCGGGCCGTCGCCCACCGCTCCGACGCCCGGACGCAACTGTGCGGAGGCGCACCAGACGCCGTCCTCGTCCTGCTCTACGGCGTAGGGCACATGCACCAGCGGGCCACAACACCGATTCTCTCATACCACGAGCGCAGCCGGGATCGGCGCGCCGTCGAGAACGGCTCAGCGGACGGTTACATTATCCGAGCCGGAACAATGGTGAAGTCCCTGACTTCGGCGCGTCGTTCTGTTCTTGCATCGTCCCCGACCCGTACATCGGTCGCCGCCGTCCCCGCCCTTGTCATGGGTGTTGGGCGGTGAGTACATTTTCGAGGGTCGGTTGCGGGCGGCTGGCGCCCGGCCGATTCCGCACGCGTTGATGAACATTCGCGGCTCGGAGCACTGTGGATCGAGCGCTACCGAACAGGAGCATGGACATGGACTTCACCCGGCTGAAGGAATCCGACCCGTACCGGCGTCAGCGTGAGGAGCTGCGGGTCGCCGAGTTGGACCTGATCGATCATGTCGAACGAGTCGCCGCGCTGCGGCGAAAGCTGCCCAGTGACACTGTCATCGACGACTACGAGTTGGTCGACGTGGCGAGCGGTGACCGCGTACGGCTTTCCGAACTGTTCAGCGCTCCGGATCGGGCGCTAGTCCTTTATCACTTCATGTACGGCAAGGCCCAGACGGAGCCGTGCCCGCTGTGCACGATGTGGATCGACGGGTACAACGCGGCGGCGCCCCACCTCACGCAGAACGTCGACTTTGCCGTGGTCGCCGCTGCCGAGCCTCCTGCCATCGGTGCCCACGCGGCATCGCGTGGCTGGAGCAGCCTGCGCCTGCTCAGCGCCGGCGATACGACGTTTAAGTACGACCTCGGCAGTGAGGAGGCCGACGGCACTCAGACCGAGTGGATCTCGGTGTTCACCCGGGCGGGCGACGGCACCGTGCGTCACGTCTACTCCAAGGGCGCGCAGATGGCCGACGACCGACGCGAGCGCGGCATCGACCTACTCAGCCCGGTGTGGCACCTCCTTGATCTCACGCCACACGGCCGGGGCGACTGGTATCCCGCAGTGAACTACTAGCTGTCGATCGCGGGTGTGGCTACTGATATGAGATCATAGACAGCTGCGGGCTCCTGGCCATCGTCTGCCGCGGGCTCATCATCGGATGGTCCTTGGTATAGAAGTCCTTCCACCCGAAGAACACCCCGGCGGGGGCGGCCCTGGTGATGGCGTCCCAGGTCTGCTGCTTAGCGGCCGGGGTGCCTTGCCCGTCCATGTGGATGAGGATCGCCAGATCCTCGCGCCGGGTATCGAGCTTGTTTTCGCTGCGGATCATCGACAGCCTGAACTGGTGCAGCACGACGAGCTTCTGGGGCAGCAGGTACTTCGCGGTCAGGCCGGCCAGCCATCTGATCACGCTGTTGACCTCGCGGATGCTCACGCCGCCGATCTGCCGCAGCGGCAACTGCCCCGGCGCCAGCTTCCACTCCGGGTCCAGGGCCAGCCCGACGTCGGGCAGCTCGAGCAGCGACTGGTATCTCCTGGCCTGGGACAGCAGGCTGGCCCGGCCGGCCTGCAGGTCCAAGATGACGTACATCCCGGCCGCCGCCGCCCGGCGTACCCAGGGGCGCAGGGAGGCCACGGTGGACTGGTAGGAGTAGTCGCCGTCCTTGCCCGGGTGCGCCTGAGCGATGGTGGCGATGATCTCGACGGCAGGTATGACCGGGACGCCGCTCAGGGCCCGGTATGCCGCGGCAACGTTCTTGGCCCGCGCGATGCTGGCCGGCAGTCCCTGCTGGCCCAGGGCTCCCAGCGCAGGAGCACCGGGGTGACCGTACAGGGCGACCAGCAGGCGCCCGGGGAACAGGATCTGGCCGCCACCGGGCAGCTGCACCCCGGTCTGCGCGACAGCGATCCGCGATGCCAGCCGGCCTGCCGGCCCGAACCCGGCCCCGATGGCGAGCACCTGCCGGGGTCGGGCGGCCGAGAGCGCGGCGATAGCGGCCGGGTCGGCGCGCGGGTCGGCACCGCGGACGGCGATCACCCGCGCCCCTGCCACCCGCGCGGTGGTGACTGCTGCCAGCGTCCCGGCATCGCTGTCACCGGAGTGCACGAGCAGCGCCAGGTGGCCCAGGAACGCGGGAGCCTTCGTCGCCGGCAACATCGCCGGGTCGGTCACCACGCGGATGCCCGGCAGCTGAGCTGCGAGCACATTCCGGGCCACCCCGACCGCGAGCACGGTGCGCGGGTCCAGGGCCCTGATCTGCGCCCGCAGCATGGCGCTGACCACAGCTGCCGTGCCGGAAGGCCGGCCGGACGCCGTCCGGGCGGCGGCGCGGGCCGCTGCTGCCGCAGTGCCTGGCACGGCCCCGCCCGTCGACGCCGAGGTCAGCAGCAGCGGCGCGTGTGCCCGCAGGGCCCACCTGGCCGCGACCTCCAGATCGGCCGACCGGTCCGGGCTGGCCATGACGACCACGGGAGCGGAGGCGAACAATCCCTGTGCCACGCCCCCAGCGACCACATCCGCAGCGCCGGCCAGCACCCACGTCGCCGATGCAGGCAACCGGGTACGTGCCGCCAGCCGAACGTGAGCGGGCTGGTCATGCCGGGCAGCACCAGCGCAGGACGTCGTGCCGGCCGCAACGGCGGCCACCACCACCAGCGGCAACACCGCTGCGGCCCCGCGTGGCATCCCGGCGCGGCCCCCGCCGGTCCGCAGACGCAGCACGCGGCATCCGCGCAGCAGCAGCGCAGCCCATTCGTCCCGAACGCGCCGCCATCGCACCGCAGGCCGCTGTCCCTTCCACAGGCGCAACACGGTCAGCTGAGCATACTGGCCATCACGCCCAGAACGCCGGATTTTTCACAATCAGGGCCGGGCGTCCGGCCAGCGCGTTCCAGAACGTCATCAGCCGCGCCCGGCAGCCAGCGCCGGCACGGACACACCATCGAGCTGGGGATCCCGATCCTGGGTGGCTGCACCGCCACTCATCTCCCGCCGGCCAACTCGCCATCGTCGGCGCGGGCACCGAGTGCGGCAGCGCCAAAGACAGCCCTGCTGGCCGGACTAGCCTGGCGGCTTGGCCGACGTGATGAAGCCGCTGAACGCGCCCGGCCGGCGCTGGAGACCCGCGCCGGCTCCAGGAGATGAATCAGCCGGACCAAAAGATCTCATCGACCGGATCGGGCACCGCACCGGCGAGAGCCCGTTCCCAAGCCCAGCGACATGGCCGGTCCTGACCGCGGTCCTGACCGGGCGCGCCGGGCTGGTGCTCGCCGTCGGCGACGGGGCAGATGTGGGCCGCCGGGAGAACCGGCGGGATGTGCGTTCTGCTGGCGCAGCGGCGGTGGTAAACGTCCAAGACGGCCGCTGGCACACGGAGTGCTTCGAGCATCATATTCGCTCCCGGCTATGCCAACGGGCAAGCGCCTTACAATCTCTGGCATGTTCATAAGGCATACACTGATTCCGCCTGGCAGGCGAACCAGAACATTGATGACGACTTTTGCTTTCTGAAAGTCGGGGCAAACGTACAAGGCCGCGTCGGTTCGCTTAACTTGCTGACAGGCGTACACCCGCAGTCATGCAACGTTATTGGGTATCCCGATGGGCTAACCAGCCCGGTGCAAGCGACTGTGCAAGCAGTTTGGTATTCGTGGTGGCATCAACTCAAATTTACGTGCAACGGCTATCCCAACGGAACCTCTGGGTCTCCGTGGATTATTAACGGTAACTCGGCCTACGGACTGCTCGGCGGATACCAGCAAGGCGGCGACACGCCTTCTGTCTCGTATTCTCCGTACTTCGGCGCGAACGTGCGCAATCTTTACAACACTGCCAACGGAGCGTTTCTTTAATGTTCAGGAAAGTGCACTGCATTCTCGTAATGTGAGACCGCAGGCGGCGATGGCTAGGCGGGGTTAGCGCGCATCGACGATGGAGACGAGCTCGATCTTTGGTGGCTGCCACGAGCCAGGCTGAACTCCATGGAGCTGAGGCACGACATGGGTCGCGATGTAGCGCTCGTGCTCGGACTGTGGATTGTCGACAAGCTCTTGGAAGGCTTTACCTGCGCCTATCTCGTCGATGCCTTCCCATATTGCGACGATGAGGAACCTCCCGCCCTCCAGCTCTTGCAGGTAGTTGTGCTCCCGGGTGACACCGACGCGGCGCAAGAAGGCGCGATGCGCTTCGGCGCGCGGGCCGCTTGCGACCTCTAGGGCGAACTCTCGCCACTCCTCCGGCTTCCCGACGGGGAAAACGGCGACGATGAATTGATCCATTTTGTTTCCTTATACGTCATCCTTTGGATGGGATGCCGTTCTCAGTTTCGCCTGCCGCCGGGCATCGCCCGAGGGCTGCCCTGGCGCTTGGGCAGCCCTCGGGCTCAGCTCGCTCAGTATTGCGGGGTGTAGCTGTCGATATTGCCAGCTGTGAGGACGAAGTCGGCACTCTCAAGCGGCAGCAACACTGGCTGCGTGGTGGAGCTGTCGAATACTGTGGACTTGTTGCCTTCGATGCACTGGGCGATCCTTTGCATCGCCCTAGCGCCATCGCTGACGACAGGGAACGGGACCGTCGCGTAAGCCTTTCCGGCCTTGATATCATCAACGAACGTTGTCTGGCCGCCGAAGCTCCCGATAATGACCTTTCCCTTGAGATTAGTCGTGGCTATGTAGCCGTCCGCGGCCTGGGCCATGTTGTCCGCTGCCGTGATCACGCCGTTAATCTGGCTTCCGTAGCTTTGGACAAAGTTCTGCATCACGGTCCGGGCCATGGCAGCGCTATAGTCGGCTGGCTGGGCCGCCAGGAACTTGATATTGGGGTAATGCTGCTGCACCTCGGCCCGGATGGCGGCCTCGCGCGTCTGGCTACCGGGGTCCGTGGCAGTGCCGCCGATGTAGACGAGGCCGCCCTTGCCGCCCATCTTCTGGGCAATTACGGCAGCAAGATTGGTAAGCTATCTTTCCCCGCAGGGACGTTGAAGATCGAGTCAACTTGGGGCGTGTGTGACAGCTGATGCGCAACCTCAGCCCGCCTACGCACACACCCCGCCCGCGCGCGCATGCCTCGTCGGGTTGGGGCGAAGCCCCGTTATGCATTCAGCCCATTCACGCGGGGTGATGGTTGGCACGGGGTTCTTATCCGTGGTTACGGGGAGAGTGCCCGGGCGGCCGGCCGCCATGGCCTGCCGAGCATGAGGTCGTGCAGGACGTCCATGGCGTTCTTGCCGTGCTTGCGGGCGGTGTCGATGTAGCCGCGGATGTCGAGGCGGTCCTGGGTGATGTCGTCGCTGGTGAGGCGGCCGGAGATTTTCTGCTGGGTTTTCAGCGGGCGGACGCCGCGCTCGCTGATGTTGTTCGTGGGCCAGATGCTGGTGTCCGTGGTGAACCGGAGCACGTCGTCGCGGCGGCTGCTGCAGAATTCGAGCAGCTCGCGGCCGGGCTTCTGCTTCGTGCTGTTCTTCGGGCCCGGGACGCGGGGAACACTGGCCAGCCCGGCGAGGACGGCGTGCCGGAACTCGTGCGCCAGCGGTTCCAGCGTGCCGGCGGGGACAGCGGGAAGTCCCTGCTCAACGGCTGCGTGCCAGGCATGGATCATGCCGCGCAGCGCCCGCTGCGCCTGCACGGGCCAGACCGCACCGGGGTAGCTCTCGGCGCAGTCCTCGTAGTCCCGCAGGATGTGCGCCAGGCAGGCCTGGTTTCCCGCGATGTGCTTCCACCTGGGGTGGAAGGTAGGGTGGGCCGCCCGGCGAGGTCCCGTGTTCATGCTGGATGAACCCGGGCCTTTTCCGGGCAGCCTCCCTCCAAACCCGGCGTGCGGCTTTTACCGCACCGGGCTTTCCGGCGATTTATGCCGCGTGCGCGACGGGGCTCGCGTGGACGTGCTCGTGGCAGAAGGCGCAGACGATGAGCGTCTTGCGCCGCATTCTCGCCATGAGGGCGGCCCACGCTGGCTGGCCCGGTCCCGGTTTCCCGAGCTCTTTGAGGCTGGCGACCTGGTGGACTGCCACCGTGGTGCCGGTCTCGCAGAGCTCGCACTCCCGCCTGCGGAGCCGTGTGATCAGCTCCTTGCGGGGATAGGGCACCGGGGCCGGGGCGGGGTCACGGATGACCGCCCGCCGGTCTTGCCGCAGGATGATCCCGCCGAATCGTGCTACCAGGTCCTTCTTGCCCTCGCGGTGCCTCCTGGCCTCGAAGCAGGTCCGCGGCCCGTCCCTGGTCTCGATCTTGGCCTTGTGACGGGCCGCCATCGTGGTGACGGAACTGCGGTGCTTGGCGGCCAGGGTTTTCAGCATCGATGTCACGGCGTGCCAGTGCAGGGTGCCCAGCCGCCAGACGTCCTGGGCGAGCAGGTAGTAGTTGACGACGCCGCGATATTCGGCTCCGTATGTCCTGACGATGTCGTAGTCGTCGAGGTTCTGGAGCCGGGACCGGTGCCAGGGTTTCCCTTGCTGCCGGTAGCGGGCGCACTGGGCCTTGATCACGTCCGGCGGCACCCGCAGCGCGATCTTCCCGTTGACCGATCTCCGGCCGTTGGTGAGTTTCGTGTCGCAGTGCTGGACCCTGATGTGATAGCCGAGAAACCGCGCAGGCTTGCTGCGGGCGTGGGTGATCAAGGTTTTCTGCTGGTTCAGTTCCAGTCCGAGGGTCTCCCGGAGGAACCGCGCTAGCCTGGCCTTGATCTCCTCGGCTTCGGCCTTCGGCCCGGTAAATCCCAGTATGTGATCGTCTGCGTATCTTGCGTACTGCAGCCGCCGGTAACCGGGATCCATCGGGTCGGCTGAGGGGAGCGTGCGCAGCCGCTTTTCCAGGTTCCGGGCCGCTGCCCGGTCCCCGCGCTTCTGCGCGCGATTCTGCCGTGCTCTTACCCTCCAGTACTCGGTGTTTCCTTTCCGGGAGGCTCCCCTCGTGTACTGCGGGATCAGCTCCTGCTCGACGAATTCGTCGAGCTTGTGCAGGTAGATGTTGCTCAGGATCGGGGATACCGTGCCGCCTTGCGGAACGCCGCTGAGCGTTTCATGATATTCCCAGTCTTCGAGGTACCCGGCCTTCAGCATGTTACGAATAAGCCTGAGGAACCGCTGGTCATGGATTTTCTCCGCCAGTATCCTGAGAAGGATCTCATGGTCAAGCGACCCGAAGCAGTCGGAGATATCTCCTTCAATAAACCATACGGTCCCGGTCCAGGTATCGTGGATCTTCCGCAGTGCGGTATGGCATCCGCGCCCTTTCCGGAACCCGTGCGACAGGTCAGAGAAACCTGGTTCGTAGTATGCCTCAAGAAGCAGGCGCACCACTTCGCCGACGAGTTTATCGGACCATGACGGCAGGCCGAGAGGGCGGAGTTTCTCGTTCTCCGGAGCGAACCGGTACCGTTCATGCCGCATCGCCTCTGTGATCTGGTCGATCTTTTCCTCGGACATGTCGTCGGCGGTTTCCTCGCTGGCTCCCGGCGTCATCGCCCCCTGGTTGGAGTAGATGTTCCCGTAGGCCAGCAGGTACAGGTCCTTGTTGAACATCTGCCGGTATAGCTGCGTGAGCGGCAGGCCCTTCCTGCCGCGCTCGCGGAGAACGCCAAGTACCACTGCGGATTCTTGCATTGCGCATCCCTCATGGTTCCCTATCGTTCAATCGCCTGTGCCCCTTCGCCCTGTGGACCGTCATTAGCGGTCTCCAGATTGGGCGGACGTTACCCCGCCGACTAATACGGGCACTCCGTCGCCCTAGGACTCGCGCCCCTTAGGCGATCCCATGTTCGCAACTGCCGTACGTATCGAGCGTGACTTGGGCGTCCCGTCCGTCTCCTTGAATGCCCTGACAGGGCATCGCTCCTGCGCCCCGGAGGATTGCGGCAGGCGAACTACTATCCTGCCGCAGGGGCCGGCACCGGTAGTCGGGCGTCTTTCCGGCGGGTGGTACCTTTCGCCTTCTGGAGACTGGGATTCAGGTAATGCGACTTTCGCCATATCACGCGGATCTCCCGGCGCACCGCCCCTGACGCCTGGGCACGATCACCGGTTTTCTGGCATGCTATTTTCCCATTTAGTCTTTCGACTTCCGGTAAGCCATCAGATCCAGAGACAATCTCCTCTCGTCCCTGCCCGCTGCGCGGGCGATACGACAGTGCGCCTCATGGCGCACTAGTTCTGGTAGCGGTCGGAGACCACGATCCCGGCGAAATCCGGGAGGATCCCGGCGTCCTGCATGGAGTCCAGGCTGCGGGCGCCCAGCCAGAACGCGGAATACTCCTCAGTGAACGCGCCGTGCACGTACTTCTTCTCCCCGGCCGGCCCGGACCGCAGCGTCGTCTCATCAAACCCCGCCACTGGAGCAGCGGTGATCAGGGCGCGGATCAGGGCCACCGCGCCCGCGGCCAGGGACGCCGCCTTCGCCAGGCAGGAATGGATGAACCCCTCCGATACGACGGCGCCGGTCACGTCGGCGATCAGGTCCCGGCACCGCTCCACCGGAACATGCTGGAAGACGACCAGGTAAACCGCCAGCGCCCGCAGCCGCGGCCCGATCGACAGCGCCGAATCCGGCACGCCCGGCGGACGCGGCGCGTCATGCTCCCTGCCGCAGGCGCACCACGTCTTGTGCAGGTCATGCTGGACCCGCTCCGCAGGCGCGACCGGGATCTCCTCCTGCTGATAGGACCGGGTAACCCCCAGGTCAGCGGCATCCGCCAGGTCCAGGCCGCACGCGCACTCTCCTTCCGGGTAATGGTCCTCCGTCCGGTCCGGGACCTCCCAGCGCATCGCCGCCCCCGGGCTGCCCGGCTGCTTCCCGCGCTTCCGCTTCTCGTTCTCCGCCCGCTCCGCGGCCCGCCGCTGCTTCCGCGGCGGCTTCCGCCCCGGCAGGTCATCCGACGACGGCGGCATCGAGGAGTTCCCGCTGTTCCGCGACCCCGCCCGCTCCGCCGCCTCCAGCCGCGCCCGCAGGTCAGCGACCAGCGCCTCCAGCACCGCGATCCGCTTTGCCTGCGCCCCGAGCCGCACTGCCTGCTCCCGGATCACCGCATCACGCGGATCCGCGGGCCTCTCCTCCGGCGGCGGCACATCGGTCACAGGCCGCGATCATCCCCGAAACCACGCTCAGCCACCGGAGCAACACCGCATCCGCCGCCAAAACGTAACCAACGATCACTCACCGCAGCACCAAGCCCAGGGGCCTGAATGTTTACCTCGACGCCTCCATCGTCAATGTCGCCGCCCCCTCGATCCACGCCAGCCTGCGCGCCTCGGGCGCGAGCCTTCAACTCATCGTGGCCGGTTACACGATCACCTACGCGGTACTGCTGGTGACCGGAGCCAGGCTCGGCGACATCCTCGGGTACCGGCGGGTGTTCCTGGCCGGGCTTGTCCTGTTCACGCTCGCCTCGCTCGGCTGCGGGCTGGCTAACACAGCCGGGTTTCTGATCGGGCTGCGCTTCGTCCAGGGGGCGGGCGCGGCGCTGATGATCCCGCAGGTACTCAGCCTGATCCAGCGCACCCACGCGGGCCCGTCCCGCGCTCGCGCGATGAGCAGGTACTCCGCGGTGCTGGCCGGCGGCGCGGTGGTCGGCCAGCTCGTCGGCGGCCTGCTGATCAGCGCGAACCTGTTCGGCTCGGGCTGGCGGCCCGTCTTCCTCGTCAACGTGCCCATCGGCCTGGTGCTACTGATCGTCGGGGCGCGGGCGCTGCCGCACGGCCAGGGCGAGCCGGGCCGGACCGTAGACCTGCCCGGCCTGGCCCTGCTGACGTCGGCCGTGCTCGTCTTCGTGCTTCCGCTCGTGCTCGGCCAGCCCGAGTACTGGCCGGTCTGGGGCTGGGTCCTGTTGGCCCTTCGCCGCGGCCGGGCGGCGGGTGGCCGCGGGGGCCGGCACGCCGCTGATCCCCGGCCGGGTCCTGCGTTCAGCCCGCTGATGACGCGCGTGCTGCTGCGCGTGCCGGTCGAACTGGCGGCGGACGCCACCGGAGTTCGTCACGGTGAACCAGCTCGGGCTGCTGGTAGGGGTGGCGACGTTCGGCACGCTGTACCTCAACCTGGCGGGGCGGCTGCCCGGGCCCGCGGCCTTCGGGGCGTTCCGGCACGTGTCGGCGCACGCCGAGGCGGTGACCTTCCTCACGCTCGCCGGCCTGGCGGTCGTCGGCGTGATCCTCGCGATCGTGCACGTCGTCGAGCGGCGGACCGCGAACAGGTAACGATCGACAATAATCGGCGAGCCCGGCCAGGCGTCCGAATTGTCCGGATTGCGCTGCTGATGAGCTCGCTTTCGGCTGTGTCCCAGACGCTGCGCTGGGGCCGAGCCGTTACCCCCGCTCGGCCGCGGCCCTCCAAGCTCCCTCGGGTAAATTCGGGCTGCGGAGAGGAGTGACTTTGGCCATCGTGGTACTGGTGCTCTGGCTGTTCACTGCGGGGGCCGGGTTCTATCTGCTGGTGACCAGCAACCTCGG
>WNFJ01098473.1_pt1 | contig 14150 bp, 13 predicted proteins | sample 5400461 | NCBI WGS metagenome assembly WNFJ01 (sample SAMN13153349, study PRJNA577476) | soil metagenome | isolation source: 115 cm saprolite on Douglas fir-dominated hillslope | place: USA:California | collected 2013-09-17 | reverse complement strand
GTTGTGGGCGGCCCGGATGATCCACGCCTTCGGGTCCTGCGGCAACCCGAAGCGCCAGGCGTGCATGGCACTGACCAGCGCGTCGTGGACGACGTCCTCGGCGAGCGGGATGTTGGACGGGCCCAGGACCCGGGTCAGCGCGCTGACCAGGTGCGCGTACTCCTTCCGGAACAGGTCCTCGACCAGCTCCGTAGATGACAGCGCAGCGGGCCGTTCGTCCACGAGCGTCAGATCCGAGGGTCCTGGACCGGCCGCACCTCGACGGAACCATCGAACTCGTATGTCGGGCACGTGCGCGCCACGTCGACCGCGTCTTCCAGGGAGGCGGCTTCGAAGATCATGCTGCCGGTCACCAGATCCTTCGACTCAGCGTAGGGGCCGTCGGTGACCACGCGCTCGTGGCCCGACCCTGCCGGGCCAGCTCATCGGACCAGCGATACCACTTCTCGACGTGAGCCTGAAGCTCCGAGGGCGACAGATCGTGCCGCGCGACAGCGCCCCCGCGAAAGATCAACATGAACTTGCTCCGCAGGGCGCCTTCCCCGCTTCGAGGATCCGCCATCATAGCTCCCAACCGTATCGGCCGCGGGCCCTTACCGAACCCCGCCACCGGGGCATCAGGGCCTACCCAGGGCGGCACGGCCACCGCACCCTCCGCCCACGCCTGCTGGCCACGGGTTTCCCGCGGGCGCGGCGGCGATGATTCGCGCCGACTGAGGTCATGTGTGCCTCCGGTGCTCACAGGTTGTGTCCTCACTGGTGAAGCCCGGCTCGGTGGGCGATTCGCCGATGAATTCCCGTCGCCGCTGGTGTTACACCTGCATGAGCCGGCAGCCACGCGAGCCGGTGGAAGGATGACAGCGCGATGATCGAGACAGCCCTCGCCCGGGCCCAGGCCGGGGACGGCGAGGCGTTCCGCGAGCTGGTCGAGCCCTACCGTGGCGAGCTGCAGGCGCACTGTTACCGGATCCTCGGCTCGGTCGCCGACGCCGAGGACGTGCTTCAGGAGGCCCTGCTGGCTGCGTGGCGCTCGATCGGCCGGTTCGACGGTCGCTCGCTTCGGGCCTGGTTATACAGCATCGCTACCAACCGCTGCCTGAACTACCTGCGCGGCGAATCCCGCCGTCCGCGCCCGGCCGGCCTGCCAGACCCGGGCGCAGGAAGGACACTACCGGTGAGGTCCGATGAACCGTGGTGGCTCGAGCCCTACCCCGATGTGCTGCTCGGCGACGTAACCCTCGGCCCCGAAGCCCGCTACGACGCACGAGAGTCGATCGCGCTGTCGTTCGTCGCGGGCCTGCAGCACCTGCCGCCCCAGCAGCGGGCGGTCCTGGTCCTGCGTGACGTGCTCGGCTTCCCCGCGGCCGAGGCTGCCGGCATCCTCGGCACCACCACGGCGGCCGTCAACAGCGCGCTCATCCGCGCCCGGGCCGGCCTGCGCCCCCGCACAGACCCGCACGACGTGCCCCTGCCACGATCTGCGGCCGAGGCCGCCGTCGTCGAGCGTTTCGTCGACGCGTTCGAGCGCTTTGACGTTGACCGGCTGGTGGCCGTGCTGACCCAGGACGCCAGGATCACCATGCCGCCCGAGCCGGTCGAGTTCCGCGGGCCCCTGGCGGTCGCCGGGTACCTGCAGGAGCACCTTCGCGGGGAAGAACTCAGGCTCGTGCCCACCCGGGCCAACAACCAGCCCGCCTTCGTCGTCTACCACGCTGACCCCTGCGCGCCGATCTGGCGCGCCAGCAGCCTGGTGGTGCTCACGCTGCGCGGCAACCGGGTCAGCATGCTCACCCGCTTCGGCGTCCTCGGCCTCGTCGCCCGCTTCGGGCTCCCCCGCACGCTGCCCCGAGACTGACCCACACCGGCGGCGCCGGATGGTCCCACCTACCGCGTTACGCAACGCCATCGCTTTACAGGCGGCTTGCTGGTGTTCCGGCACCGGGCCACCGACCCCGCCCAGCGGCTCGGGTCGCGGTTTGTCAACGGCGGCGGCCCCAGCGCCCAGTACGCCGACATCACCGGCAACTTCACGCCACCACCATCTGGGTACTTCTACACCCGGCCGTAGAGCTTCCGCCCAGCGTGATCACGGAGGTCCGCCGTCTGTGAACAACAAGACGGACCCGGCCATTCAACCCGGTATCTCCAACAGGCCACCGGGACCGATGCGGGTCGGCGCCAGAAGTGGCCATTCTGGGCGGTCTCGCCTTTGCGAGTGTGCGATGCGCAGCCGCGCCCGATTCGGCGATCCGGCGTGGCGGCACATCGAGAGCTGCTCGCTCCGCACGTCAGGCTCTGTGATGACTGTCTGCGACGTTGCGGACCTGGCTCTGCTGGGAAGACCCGGAACTCGCCGGCGAAGCCACGCTGCCGCGGACGAGGGCGCTTTCCGGGGTCGGCGTGCTGGTAGTGATCAGCCGGAACGCGAGACCATGGGGCGATGGAGCTGAGCCGGGGCGACGGCAGCGTGATCGCGGTTGAGGTTGCTGGCGAGCAGGGCGCGGCGCCGGTTCTGCTGTGCCACGGGCTGGCCGATTCACGGCTGTCGGCGCGCTTGTTCATGCAGGCGGCGCCCGAGCTGGGATTGCGCATCGTGGCCCCGGATCGCCCGGGCGTAGGCGGAACCGATCCTCGTCGTCTGCGCCGGCTCGCGGATTGGGTGGAGGATGCCGCGCTGGTTCTGGACGGGTTGCGAGCCGGCTCGGCGGCGCTGCTGGGCATCTCGGCCGGCGGGCCGTTCGCAGCGGCGTGCGCCGCTGCGATTCCCGGCCGCGTCCGCAGCCTCACGCTCATCTCGCCGCTCGGGCCGCCAGGGTGGCCAACCAGCGGGATGGCGCCTGGGCAACGGCTCTCCCTGGGGGTGGCCAGGCACGCTCCCGCCTTCGGTGGCTGGTTTCTCGGCCGCCTCGCCACGCTGGCGCGCCGCTCACCACAGCTATTCCTGCGCCTTGCCACTAGCGAGCTACCCGACATCGACCGTCGCGCGCTCGAGCAGCCCGGCACGCGCGACGCCTTCGTCACCAGCTACGCCGAAGCGTTCCGCCGCGGCAGCCGGGGAGTTGCTCAGGACCTGCGGCTGCTCACCCGGCCCTGGGGCTTCCAGCTCGGTTCCATCACGGTGCCGACATCGATCCACCACGGGGATGCCGATACCACGGTCCCACCCCAGCACGCCCGCCTCTACGCCGAGGCGATACCGGGCGCGCAGGTTCACCTCTACTCCGGCCACGGGCACTTCTCGATCCTCGGCGCCGCCCGCCAGATGCTTGCGCCGCTCGCCGGATAAGAACCGGCCCGGGGACAGCTGCGCAGGCCAGCGTCCGCGACCCGGCAATACTCACCGAGTCCGGCACCACCCACCCCAGCCGCTGCGCCCATGCTCGGCGCTCGGCGCGATCGACTGTCCAGGCAGGCGGCCCAAGCCCCCGTCGTCACGCTCCGTCATGAGCGGACATTATGGTTGACGCTCGGGAACCGCCGTTCTGTATGCGAGACAACGCCCCGGTGCCAGGCCGCGATGCGGCCCAGATCAAGGGTGATCTGTGCGCGGCGTGGGTGTGGCTGGCACAAGTGGCTGACGCCCGACTCTGCGAATAGCGGATGTCTCGCGTCAAGGTTGGAGCGGGCCGTTCCTTGCTTGTAATGGCTGTCTGGCCTGCTGCCGGACAGTTTCGGGTGAAGGCTGCCATTGCTTCGGTGTCGCTTGCGGGGTCGGCCATGTTTGCGGTAAAGAATTCGATCCCCGGCAAGTTGCTGGCGTTGGCCAGCAGCGTAGCGGCGGCTGCCTGGGTGTCGTACAGGGTGCGGCGCAGCACCACGTCCGGTCCGAGCAGCGCCCACCCGGCCCCTGCATGGCCATACTGCAAGCCGACCGAGCCGGGATTGAGGAAGCGCCGCGTATCGGCGAGACGGTCGAACGGCATGTGGGTGTGCCCGACGACGACGGTCTGCTCGGTGATGCCGGCGAAGGCAGCCTGAAAATGCCCTATCGGGCTGTCGATGAGGATGAACTCATTGTCATCGCGTGCGGTCCCGTGGCAGAACGCCACTGGTCCCAGTCCGTCAACATCAAGCGTGACCTTCAGCGGCATGCTGGCTAGCCGGTCCCGGTGCGCTTGCCCGATCCTGGTGGCACACCATGTGAAGTAGTCGGCGGGAGGATTAGCAGGCAGCCCCGACGGCTGGAACGTGCCGTCGAACGCGGCGGCCAGGCTCCGGTCGGTGTTGCCACGTACCCAGATGGCCCGCTCTCCCAATTCTTCGAGGCGGTCCAGGGTCTGCGCGGGCATCGGCCCGTCCGCGATATCGCCATTGAGCACGATGACATCCGCGCCGGCGGCCTCAACATCGCGGAGCACCGCCTCCAGGGCGGGCAGGTTGCCATGAATATCCGCGAGGACCGCGACCCGCATCAGGCATCTCCGTTCTGTCACCGTTAAGCCTGTCCCGGTCCTGGCCGCCCGCGTACAGAGTTCGCTGCAAGCAGACCTTGCTGTGTCCGGCAGACCCCTGAACCGGGCCGGGGAGAAACCGCCACAGCGGCGCGGCAGCTTGGCCGGAGTCGTCGGGCGGGCTGGCGTGGTCGGGCTAGCCGCGTTCGAAGATCTCTTGCGCGGCTGTCCGGATCTCGGCTGCGGGTATCAAGGGGCGCAGTGTCATGCCGTCGTCGCTTGCGATGGGCGATCCAGCCAGTCCGGCGACCACGAACCGGTATCCGCTGGGGCGAGGGGCCAGCGCAACGACGGGTGCCCCTGGGAGAACTGTCTGAGCGCCGGCGACGCCCACAGTGCTTGCGGGCATGAGCTGGAGTGACACGGGGCGAAGGACTGGCTTTCGGTCAGCGAGATTCGTCGCCGGCTGGGGTTCGTAGCCGTAGACAGCAACCTCATCAGCCAGGACGGACAGCTGTTCTCCGGGTTTTGGGAGCATTCCGTCGGTGACTTGTTGGGTGTCCCATGTCCAGCCTTTGCGTCTGGCGTGGTTGTCGAGGTGGGCGAATGGCAGCAGTGCCAGATCTATGTGGTCGTCAGCGGGCCGGAGCCAGTGGCCGGACCATCCCGGGAAGGCGAGTTCATCGGAGGCACGACCCGGCGGGCTGATCATGTGACGGACGAGGCCGAGCGTGGCGGCGGGGCCGCTGGCCACACCGCGAGTGGTCACCAGGAAGGTCACGACTTTGTCGCCGTGTCCTGCTCGCCCTTGCTCGACAAGATAGTTGAACAGCAAGATCGTTCCGCCGGCGTGGCCGGGCTTCTCCACCGGCAAGATCGCGCGCCCGAGCAGGCGCGGCACCTGCTGCTGCAAGATCTCCACGAGGGAATGTTGTCCTAAGGGTCATGTTCGGGGGTGTCCAGATTACTCAGGCCCGGGCTTGACGGCAGCCCCTGCGGTCCGGGGCCAGATCAGGCCAGCGGTCGCGAGGCAGCGGCACTAGGCGGCCATGGCTCTGCTTGCCGGCCCGATCACAGAGCTGGTCATCTCATGGTTGATCACCACCTGGCCGCGCATTCCGCGTTGGCAGGACGTCAGCCGACGCCGTCCCACCTACAGGCGGACGTAGCCAGTGGTCTGTGGGACGTCCGACCTCCATGGCACGTTGAGCATCGTCCCGAAAACGTGAGCGGGGCGCGCGAAAGCCGGTGGCTGGTGATCGTTGACCGTCTTGAGGTGTCGTACTGCGAAGGCTGGAATTCCCGGACCCGCGCGGCGATCGGGCCGCTATCCCTGGCGCTGGCCGCGGAGCGGCATCAAGCCGGGGAGCAGTACGCGGTGCTGCTGGCCGCCGCCGGGCGGCCGCTGGCGCTGATCGAGGTGGCCCTCGGGGAACTGCACTTTGGTCTGAGGATCTTCGATGAGCAGTGCTGTTGCCACGCCCCACTCCGCGCAGTGCTGGTTCTCCACGCGGAACACCATGATCGACCCCGAGTGGTCAACGCGGAGCCGCTCTGGCGGCACCAGTGGATCCTGCACGGCTGTCAGGTCGCAGCGCCGGTCGAACAGCAGGTATGCCTCGCGCAACGCGGCCGGAAGCTGCACGCCCAGACGCTGCCCGGCCGCCCACAGCACATCCTCGCTGAACCCGTCGCCGGGCGCGAGCGGCGAGGTCCATCCAGCGGCCAGTCTCCCGATGAACTCCCAGGCCTGCCGGCGATCACCAAGCCCGGCTCCCAAAGCCCGCGCCGCATCAAAACCGCCGCTCATGCCTGCGAGGCTACCGACGGCGTACGACAAGACCTCCGCTAGGCGCCGACCGCTGACGACCCAGAAACAACCCCAGGGCAAACGTCCGCATCTGCCGCATAGGGCGAGCGCCTGGCCAGGCTAGATCTTGCCGGCGCGGCCGCCCGCGGCATCGAAGGGCCTCGCGCACCACGAACTGCAGACTTGTCGCGCCTCACCGGCTCCGTCAAGAGGGAACATGATGCTGACTGATGCCGGGCAGGCGGGGGCCGGCGGTGCATAGTCCCGGCCGCCGTAGCCACCGGCGAAGCGCCTCACGAGCGCAGTCCCGTCGGCGCTGGTTGTCCGGTGTCATCGATGAGGTCGCGTATGGCGGCGCGGAGCTGGTCGTCGTCGTGGATGAGCGCCTGGAGGTGGCCGCTGTCGACGATCCGGCGGTCCTGGGTGGCGAGCTCGCGGAGGCGGGCCACGACGTGGGCGGGCAACTGGGGCAGGCCGATCTCGCCGAGTACCCGAACGGCGGACATCTGAACGTTGCTCCAGGTACGACCGAGGGGGAGCAGCAGTCGCTCGGCGAGCGCCGCGACACAGATGCCGCCATGGGTTACCCGGTCGATGCGCAGCAGCGCCTGGACGGCTGCGGGGCATGCCTGCGGGGAGTCCAGCAGCGGCAGGATCGCCGGGATGAGCGACCTGGCCGCAGGCCCGAGGACCGCTGCCGCTCGCGCGGCGCCCGCGGCCCCTGGGCCGAAGTAGGGGCGCGTCGCGTCCGCGCGCAGTTTCCCGGCGATGACCTCGAGCGCGGGTGCCGGATCGCCGCAGTGGTGCCACAGGGCGAGCGCGAGCTCGATGCGTGTTGCGTCGTCTGGCCTGGCCTGGCCGACGGCCGCGTCTAGTGCGGCTGTCAGCGCCGGTACCAGGCGCCTGGCGGGTGTGAGCGTGCGCGCCTCTTCGGCTACGTGCCGCAGGGCATGGCCGGTCTGGGTAAGGCCGGATTCGATGGCGGTGAGCAGGGGCTGTTCGTCGCCGGTCAGCGCGCGCAGCCTGGCCGCGGCGTTCAGGCTGGCCCCGCCGGCGGCTGCCTGGCGTAGGAGGCTGACCGCTTTCGGGGTGGCGCCGGCGATGTCCGCCAACGCGCAGCCGACGCTGTATCCATGACGCGGCAGGATTTCGAGCAGGTCTGGGGTTGCTGCCGCAGCGGCGGGGCCCCAGGAGCCGATCAGTCCGATCAGAACTGGCGTGGCCTTGTCGCCCAGGAGCTCCTCGCGCAGGCAGGCGCGGACCTCCTCCAGCAGGGCGGCAGTAAACGGCGGCCGCGTGGCAGCCTGGCCAGTCCCGCGCAGCGCGTCCAGGGCGAACGGGCGGTGCCGCTGATCACGGACGAGCAGCGGGACGCATCGCGGATCACCGACCTGTATCAGGCACGTCAGTGCGCAGTCCGCCCGGCGGCTAGGACCCTCGGCGTCCGCGACGACGGCGAGTTCGTCGGCCGCTTGTGCCAGTGCTCCTAGCTCGCGGAGCTGGAGGATCGCGGACTGGCTCGCCGTAGGGTCATCGCCAGCAACCACCGAGATCAGCGGCGCGATGAGCGCGGGCGCCGCGCTGCGCGAGATGCCGGCGAGGCTGCCCGCCGCCAGCATGACCACCTCGCGGACCCCGGGTGCGACAGGCCTGGTCAGGGCGGCGGTAACCAGCTCGGCGGCAGCGGCGGGGTCTCCTCGCGCGGCCAGCCCGTCGATCAGGTCGCTGAACGGGTGACCGGACCAGAAACTCCAGCGAAAACCCTTCATCAGCGCACCGTCCGCGGTCCACGCCAGCGCCGCCTCACGCAGGTCGCCGGACCAGGGCATGCCGCCAGCCGCGCAGGCTGACGCCGCGACCAGGCGGATGGTGCTGTCCTCGGCGGCCAGGGCCTCGGCGGCCAGGGCCACCGTCCCGGCGGGATCCAGGAACGACAGGCCGCGCAGGACCGACGCGGCGATCGCCGGGACGATTTCCTGATCCCAGCGCTCAAGCAGCGGCGGGACGAGGCGGTCCGCCGCCAGGCTCTGCGGCAGCGCCCATGCCGCCACGTCCCGCACTACATCCGACGGATCCCCGAGCAGCGGGCTGAGCGCGGTACTCGCCTCGGCAAGAGCGGCCCGGGTCCCCCCGCGCACCTCCGGAGCCTGGCCAGCGTCATCGAAGCTGGCCACGACACCAAGCAGGTCCAGTATCCTCTCGGTCGCCACACCGGACGCGGCGATCCGCGCCAGGAAACGGACGAGGTACGGGGTCACCAAATACAACGTGCCCTGGTGGACCATGTACCCACCAAGCTCCTCCAGCGCCTCCTCCGAACCCGCCGCCGTCTCCCTCAGCAGGTCAGGGATGTCATCGGAGGCGCCGAAGCAGTGATCGAGGGTCGCCCACGGGATGTCACCTGCACCGGCGAGAACATCCACCCGCCAGATCCTCGCATACCGGGCGGCTGCCATCCACTCCGTTCAGCGTGGCACATTCGATGGCTCGCGCCCGCCAGCGGCCCATCACAGATGTCATGGCCTAGCCCCGGTGCAGCAGCCGAACCACGCCCTGCCACTGGGCCGCGCCCTGTGTCGTCCACGTCGCCGGTGAGCGCGTCACGGAGATCACCGGCATTATCCAGGCCGCGCCATCGCAGCCAGGCACGCCCGGATCACCACAGCGCGCAGCCTACGGCCATTTCGCCGCCGCGAAACAGCGTTCATCGATCTCCCGCACACCCGCGCCACCAGCTACCGGGACGAGTACCACCGCCACCAGTAGCGGTCAAACGCCAGCCATCCCGGCCCGCAAGACCCCGGCAGGCCGAACGCAGCTGGGCGCGAATACACGCAGCGAGTCGCTCCAATACTCCGTGACGTAGAAGGTCATCAAGAGCGCTCGCTCAGCCGCGATCTGGCCGGCCAGGACGGCCTCGATGCTCTGGGCTCAGGCACGCCGATCAGGTGGCTCTGCACGCCGAGGTCGACCGGATCTGCCGATGAGCGGACGTCAAGACGATGCCGGGCACTACCCGCCGGGTCATCGTACTAACTGCGTGGGCTGTATACGGCGGACGGTTCCAGGTGTACAGCGTCAGGTAGAGCGTATGGGCGGACTGAAGGGTGACCAGGACCGAGATTGCCGCGATCACGGCGTAGATGATGTCCCGCATCACGCCTCCTTGCGCCACACCCAGGCGACGCTGAAGGTGTAATTCACGACGACCGCGGCGGCGATTCCGACGAGGTTGGCGGCGAGGAAGTAGACTCCGTGCCGCGCCAGGATCCATATGATCGTGACATTAACGCCCAGGCCGGCCAGCGACGTGATATTGAACTTCGCCAGCCGCCTGAATGACGGCCTGCGGGCAGCGAACGTGAAGCGGTCGTTCAGCAGGTAGTTGCTGAGTACCGCAAGCTCGACGGCCATGGCCGAGGACACCGGGAGCGGCAGGCCCAGCCCGCGGGCAAGCGAGTACAGGACCGTGGTATTGATGGCAGTGCCGGTACCGCCGACAAGACAGAACCTTACCGCGCGGCCGAGTTTTGCGCGTTGCCTGAGCATCTATCGGGGTCACCTGTCATAGGACGTCCGGACATAACTGGCTGACTTCGTTCGCCATATTCAGCGGACTGGCGCTCTAACGAGATTTCTATCGGCGATAAGGCGCGCCGGGTGCTGACCGAGATGGTGTTCTCGCGGCAGGCCCGCGTGGTCGCCGCGGCGGACTGGATCGCCAGCCTGCCGGTCGTGGCCGACTGGCCGGTGGCGGAGGGCGATCCAGCCGAGGAGGCCGACGGGGTAGGCGAAGTAGCCGAATCGCGTCGCCGGCGACAGGGCGAACATCAGGGCGAGGCCGAGGGCGAGGCGGCGGGCCGCGGCCGGGGCATCGGCGGGCGGGCGGATCACCAGGGATAGCACGATGGCCACGCCCGCGGTGATCAGCAGGATGATCGCGGCGAGGTGCCCGGCCGGGCCGAGGGTGGCCAGCAGGTGGCCGGGCAGAGGGCTCTGGGCTGGGGACCTGGCTTTGGTCAGGCCGAGCGGGTACAAGATCGTGTTCTGGATTAGGGCGGCAGGCGCGGTCATGGAGGCGGGCGCGAGCGCGGCGGCTAGGCCGAGGGTGGTCGCTACGGCGATGGCGGCGAACCGGGCGGCCGCGCGCGCGCCGCCGCGGGCGGCGATCATGGCGGCGAGCACGGCCAGCGCCGGCCAGGCGGTGTACTTCATCGCGCAGGCCACGCCGAGGACGACCGCCGCGAGCCGGGCCGGGCGGGCGAGCGCGGCGGCCCGGGTACGAGCGGCGGCGGCCCGGGTGCTGGCGGCGGGCCGGGCGGGGCGGGTGAGCAGGGCCAGGGCCAGGCAGGTCAGGGCTAGCACCGGGGGGTCGGTGATGCCCAGGGCGATCGGGAACGCCATCACCGGGGAGGCGGTGGCGAAGGCGGCGCGGCGCAGCGGGGCAGGCTGGGCGGCAGCGCGGAATGCGGCGGCGAGCAGCAGGAAGGTGGCCGCGGCCAGCCAGGGCCGGGGGTCGCCGGCCAGCCCGGGCAGGCCCAGCGCCCTGGGCAGCCCGAAGATCGCCATGACCGGCAGGTAGGGGTTGTAGGCCAGCCAGCCGCCGTGGGCGAGCTGGGCGGCCGGGAGGTAGGGGGTGGCGTGGTGCAGCAGCAGCGCCGCCGACCGGGCGACGACCTTGACGTCGGGTGTGGCCGGTGCCCGGGTCGCCAGCCAGGTCAGCGGCGCGGCCAGCGCGCCGGCCAGGCCGGCCGCCAGCGCGGCCCGCCGTCCCCGGCGCGAGCGCCACGACCAGGCCAGGGCGGCCGCGGCGGCGTAGCCGCCGACCGCCCAGATGCCCCACCAGCGATCGTCACCCAGCCCGCTGAACAGCGCGACCCCCCCGGCGTAGACCGCGAACACCGCATACATCACCGCCACCACCGAGCCGGCTTCCACAGAGAGGGTGGCGTCGCGGAGCGCATGAACCCCGGCGGCTGTCTGGCCGTAGACCTTGGAGACTCCGCGCAGCTCCAGCACGGCCGGACGGCCGGTGCCTGTGTCGCTCATGACGTTCCTTCCGGAATCCTGCTGGCATCAGGGGCCGGATCTGACTGGCCCGCCGGTTACGCTAGGTCACGGCTGGATGGCGGCGATATACGGCTGAACGGCGTCCTGCGGGTGTATCTAGGTACACCTCCGTTCCGGGGCTCAGCGTCACTGCGGCTGCGCCGCGCGACGGGCAGACTGAGCCCGGGAATCAGCGGGAGGACCGCGACGGGCGGGACGAGCGAGCGAAGGAGCCGGCTATGAGCGGCGGCCTGCAGCCCCCGGACCCGCGTGGCACGCGGGACGCGGCGGCGCCGCGGCGCGGGCGCTGGTCCTGGATCGGCGGCGGGGCCGTGGCCGCGGTGCGGGGGCTGGGCCTGTGCGGGCTGATGGCGGCCGGCGCTGTCCTAGTGCTGTTCCTGGCCACCGCGGCGGTCTTCGCCGCGCTGGGATACGGACTGTACGTGGTCGTCGGCTGGAGAAGGCTGGCCATCGCCGCCGCGGTGGTTGTTCCCCTGCTCGGGGCCGGGCTCGCGGTCCTCCACAAGGGAGCGCTGTCGATACCTGTGGTGGTGGTTCTCGCCGGGCTCGCCGTGAGCCTGCCGCTCGTCCCGGCCGCCCTGGTGGCCGTGCGCCGGCTGGCGATCTTGACCAGGCGGCTATCCGGCGAGTGGTGCGAGGTGCCGATCGCCGATCCGTACCGGCCGCCGCCGGGCGGCGAGAGCCTCAGCTTCCGCGGGCGGCTGGGGTGGCTGCTGGGCGACCCGGCGAGCTGGCGCGATCTGCTGTGGCTGGCGGTCAGCGCCTGCGTGGGCTGGATCATGACCGCCGCGCCGGCGTCCCTGGTGGTGACCGGGGTGATCTGGGCGTTTAAGGACACCGTGCTACAGCCGGTCCCGGTCGCGCCGCCCGCGTTCGCCTCGAACAGCCCGTTCCTGCTATTCCTGATCGGTGCCGGGTGCGTCGCGCTGGGGCTGTGGGCGGCGCGCTGGCTGCTGCGCGGGTACGGGATGCTGGCCCGGTCGCTGCTCGGGCCGACCGGGCAGGCCGAGCTGGCGCTGCGGGTCGCCCACCTGGCGCAGACCCGGGCCGAGGCCATCGACACCGGCGCGGCGGAGATGCGCCGGATCGAGCGGGACCTGCACGACGGGGCGCAGGCCCGGCTGGTGGCGATGGGGATGACGCTGGACGCCGCCGGCCAGCTGATGGAGGGCAACCCAGCCGCGGCGCGGGCGCTGCTGGCCGAGGCCCGCGAGTCGTCTGCCAGGGCGCTGGCCGAGCTGCGGGACCTGGTCCGCGGCATCCACCCGCCGGTGCTGGCCGACCGCGGCCTGGCCGAGGCGGTCCGGGCGCTCGCGCTGGACCTGACGCTGCGGGTCCATTTCGCTAGCGAGCTCACCGGCAGGCCGCCCGCGCCGGTCGAGTCGGCCGCCTACTTCGCGGTCAGCGAGCTGCTGGCCAACGTGTCCAAGCACGCCCATGCCCGGCAGGCCTGGGTCGACCTGCGGCATGAGGGCGGGACGCTGCGGATCGCCGTCAGCGACGACGGCGTCGGCGGCGCCGACCCGGCAAACGGCTCCGGCCTGGCCGGCATCGAACGCAGGCTCGCCGCGTTCGATGGCGTGCTCGCGCTCTCCAGCCCTCCGGGCGGGCCTACGGTGGTGAATATGGAGATCCCGTGCGCGTTGTCATCGCCGAAGACCTCTTCCTGCTGAGGGACGGCCTGACCCGGCTGCTGGAGGCGCACGGCATGCAGGTCACCGCGGCCGTGGACAACGGCGCCGGCCTGCTGGCCGCGGTCACCGCCGACAAGCCGGACGTGGCCATCGTAGACGTGCGGCTGCCGCCGACCTTCACCGACGAGGGGCTGCGGGCCGCGCTGGCCGCCCGCAGCCAGGTGCCCGGCCTGCCGGTGCTGGTGCTCTCCCAGTACGTGGAGCAGATCTACGCCCGCGAGCTGCTGGCCGACGGCACCGGCGGCATCGGCTACCTGCTCAAGGACCGGGTGCTGGACGGCGCCCAGTTCGCTGACGCGGTGCGCCGGGTAGCCGGCGGTGGCACCGCGATGGACCCGGAAGTGATCGCCCGGCTCCTGGACCGCAACTCCGCCGACGGGGCCCTGGCCACGCTGAGCCCGCGCGAGCGCCAGGTGCTCGCGCTGATGGCCGAGGGCCGCTCGAATGCCGCCATCGCCCAGCGGCTGTTCATCACCGAGCGGGCCGTGGCCAAGCACACCGCCTCCATCTTTCTCCGGCTGGACCTGCAGCCCTCCGACGACGACAACCGGCGGGTGCTCGCCGTCCTCGCCTACCTCGGCCAGTGAACAGGCAGCCGCACAGCCCGGCCGCTGCGGTCGCGGGCCGGTGCCTCACCAATGGCAGGGCCGGATGCTACCGACCCGCGGGTCGCCGGCCTGCCACTGAGCACAGCAGCTGATCGCGGCGCTGCCGTGGCGGGTGGCGGCCGGTGCCGGCCACCGCAGCAACCCCGCAGCGAGCGCCACAGGAAGATCCTGCAGCCGGGCGCCGGGAAGTCACCGATCCCTTCGGCAACGATCAACGCGCTCGCCGTCCAGGACGGCGAACCGGGACCGCAGCACGGCCGTGCCGGTGACGCCAAGCCGGCTTGATCGCCTACCCCCGCCTGAACGCGCCAGAACCGGATGATCTGCACGTGACACCCCAGCATGCCGAATGGGCGCGCCACTGCGCATACTCGGCGATCCGGCGGCACGCCGAGCGCGAGGTCCGATCACGCTCGGTGCTTGGGTGGTCCGAGCCAGCGAGCGCATCACCGCCGTTGTGTGCGTCCGATTGGCGCGTGACGGCGCTGTCCATGATGGCGCATGGCTGGGCGATGTGCGGTCGCCACAGTAACGGCTGCCCGGCGCCCGATCGTGCGACGAGAGCGCGGTCTGGACA
>WNFJ01698012.1_pt1 | contig 14152 bp, 13 predicted proteins | sample 5400461 | NCBI WGS metagenome assembly WNFJ01 (sample SAMN13153349, study PRJNA577476) | soil metagenome | isolation source: 115 cm saprolite on Douglas fir-dominated hillslope | place: USA:California | collected 2013-09-17 | reverse complement strand
CGCGACATCGCAAAATGCTCGAGCAAGCGCTCGCTGACCTTGATCAGAAGATCGCTAAGTTGGCCGTTGACGGCGAATGACTGAAGTGGATTCCCCGCGCTTCCCTTCTCCATCCGGTTTTCTTCGCCGGTTGTCCTCCCGCCCGATCGGGTGGGCTGCATATTTCGATGACGTATAATGAGCTGTCCATGAAAGCCTACGTCTACGTGTCTCTCAAGAAAAGCGTTCTCGATCCTCAGGGAAAGACCATCCAGGGTGCGCTGAAGAAAATGGGCTACAAAGGACTGGAGGACGTGCGCCAGGGCAAGTACTTTGAGCTGACTCTGGACGGCGGGCTCTCGCGTGACGAAGCGCAGGTAGAAGTCGAGCGCATCGCTCGCGATGTTCTGACCAACCCGGTGATCGAAGAGTTCCGCTTTTCCCTCGCTGACTAAGAAATCGATTGGGGTTTCCGCATGTGCGGTATTGTCGGTTATGTAGGTAAGAAGCAAGTCGTTCCCATCATCCTTGACGGATTGAGACGGCTTGAATATCGCGGCTATGACTCGGCCGGCATCGCAGTGGCGGGCAATGGAGACGGGTTACAGATCTGCCGCGCTGAAGGCAAGCTGCGCAACCTTGAAGAAGCGATTCGACTGAAGCCGATCGATGGCACCTATGGTATCGGCCATACGCGATGGGCCACTCATGGCAGGCCTACCGAAGAAAATGCCCATCCGCACCGCGACTGTACTGGCAAGATCGTGGTCGTGCACAACGGCATCGTAGAGAATTATCTGAGCCTCAAGAAGAAGCTCATCGAGGAAGGTCACCGCTTCACCACTGAAACCGATACAGAGGTCATCGCCCACCTGGTCGAGAAATATTCGTTGAAGACGGGCAACGGGCACCCTGCCTCGCTGGAAGAAGCCGTTCGTAAGACGGTGAAGCAACTCACCGGCGTCTTCGCCCTGGCTGTGATCTCGGTGGACGAGCCGAACAAAATTGTAGCCGCGCGCAACGGCCCTCCTGCGGTCATAGGGTTGGGCAACGATGAATACTTCGTCGCTTCGGACGTGCCTGCGATTCTCTATCACACGCGGGATATTTTCTTTCTGGCTGACGGCGACCTTGCTGTGGTCACTTCCAATGGTGTGCAGCTTACCGACTTCGACGGCAAGCCGATCCATCGCCAAGTACAGCATGTTACTTGGGACCCCATCATGGCGGAAAAGGGCGGCTTCAAACATTTTATGCTCAAGGAAATTTACGAGCAGCCGCGCGCCATCCGCGACACTACGCTGGGCCGCGTGTCACAGGACACTGGCCACATTTTCCTCGATCAAATGGAAATCAGCGAAGCCGAGTTTCGTGCGGCGAAGAAGATCAACATCGTCGCCTGCGGTACAAGTTGGCATGCTGGACAGGCAGGCAAGTTCATGATCGAGAGTCTTGCCCGTGTGCCGGTCGAGGTGGACTACGCGAGTGAATGGCGCTATCGCGATCCCATCGTGGGGCCGGATACGATCACGCTGGTCATCTCGCAATCCGGTGAGACCGCCGACACCATCGCCGCCCAGCGTGAAGCCAAGGCCAGGGGCTCGAAGACCCTGGCCATCTGCAACGTGGTTGGCTCCATGATCACGCGCGAAGCTTCTGGGACGATCTATACCCACGCCGGACCCGAAATCGGCGTGGCTTCGACCAAGGCTTTTACCGGACAGCTCACCGCGCTTTATCTGTTCGCCTTGTATCTCGCGCAGGTGCGCGGCACGATGTCCACCGAACAGGCACGAGCGGCGGTTCAGGAAATCACTCATATTCCCGGCAAACTCGAACAGCTTCTGACCCGCGATGAACTGTGCGAGGAGCTTGCGAAACATTACCAGCGGGCCCATGACTTTCTGTTTCTCGGACGTGGCATTCATTATCCGATCGCGCTGGAAGGCGCCCTCAAGCTGAAGGAGATTTCCTACATCCACGCCGAAGGATATCCCGCCGGCGAAATGAAACATGGCCCCAATGCGCTGATCGACGAAAACCTCCCTGTAGTGATCATCGCCACGAGGGATATGAACAATCCTGGCTCAATGGTGCGCTACGAAAAAACCATTTCGAATTTGAAAGAAGTCAAGGCACGTTCCGGCGTGGTCATCGCCCTGGCCACCGAAGGCGACGAAGAAATCAAAGAGGCTGCGGACCATGTCCTGTACGTTCCGCCGGCACCCGAAGAACTCTCGCCTATATTGGAAATCGTTCCGTTGCAGTTGCTGGCCTATCACATCGCCGTACGCCGGGGCTGTGACGTCGATCAGCCCAGGAATCTGGCCAAGTCCGTCACCGTGGAGTAGAGCGGAGCGCTTGCGGTCACGTAGTGCTTTGGGGTGGCGTAGTGCTTTGGGGTGGCGCAGCGCTTTGAGCGCTGCGATATGCGATCTTTTGGTCGACCGCGGGCTTTTTAGCCCCTGAGGTACTCTCTTTCCCGGTCTTGCACCTTGAATCCGGCGATCTCATCTACATGATCGATGGCCCCGTTCCAAACCCACACTGCTCGCCTGGTGCGAACTACCATTTTGTCCGATCTCACGAAGCATCTCGAATTCGAGATGCCCGGCATAAGCCGCTTCGGCTTCGTACCGGGACAGTGGCTTTCGTTCAAACAATTCACCCCCAGCGGCGAAGAAATCACGCGCGCGTATTCGATTGCCTCCCCGCCCTCGGATGACAATCGTTTCGCTCTCTGTCTCAATCGCGTGCAGGACGGCTTCATGTCGAACTTTCTATGCGACATGGAAGAAGGAGACGAGATTTCCTGCCAGGGCCCATTCGGCGATTTCATTCTGCGGCCTCCTCTGCACGACACGGCTTTTATTGCAACCGGAACCGGTATCGCACCATTTCGCTCCATGCTGCAGTGGCTGCTGGAGGAACAATCGCGGCATCAAGACAAGCAGTTTTGGCTGTTGTTTGGCAACCGTCACGAGCAAGACATCTACTACCATGATGAATGGCAGCGTCTCGCTGCCGAACATCCTAACTTTCATTACCTGCCAACGCTCAGTCGCGGCGGCACGGATTGGCAAGGACTTCGTGGCTATGTGCAGGAACATGTGCCGCGGATCGTGCAGGGGCGCACAGACATGCAAGCCTACGTCTGTGGGCTCGACAAGATGGTCACTGCGAACCGTGAACTGCTGAAGTCACTGGGATGGGACCGGAAGTCGATCCGTTATGAGAAATATGACTAGCCATGTTTACTGGGTCTATTCAGCAGAGAGCGAGGCTGCCCCTCTTATCGCTTTGCCTAGCTGCCGCAGAACCCACGCCAACGCGGCGATTCCGGCGATCCAGACCGCAAAAGCCGCCTTCACGACCCATCCCGGCGCCGTTCCAACTCGCCGCAGCAAGAAAGGCAGAAAATTCCACGTCGTGATGTGAACATAGTCCCACGCGTCCTGCGTCATGGACTCGTTGTTCAATCCCCACGCATCCATCTTGCCGAAAGCAAAGGCCGCGATATTCTTGAAACGCAGAGCGATCACGAATGTGGGGTGCCCCAGCGTCTCCATCTGGTAAATCTCCAGCGGCACCCAGAACGCCAGGGACGCCACTTGAATCACCAGGCTGACTGCAATGAGAACCATCCCCACGCGCCATATCCCCTTGCTGAGATTCTCGCGATAATGCAGCAGCAACGGCACCGCTATAAATGCCACCAACTCCACCGCTGTTGAAACGTAACGGTCGCCCCACGCGAAGTCGCCCGCCCAATATGTATATCGTGCATAGAAGCTGATGTACCCGAGCAGCAGTAAGAGTGAGGTCACTCCATACGCCCGCACTTCCGGACTCAGCCGCTTCCACAAGGGGACGAGCAGCAAAATCGCGAGTATCAGCAGAGGATCGAAAAGAAAGATCGATTTCTCCGGCTTGAAAAGTGCGCCCATGAATCCGACGTGAAAGGGTGTAGTCCACGGGAAATTCGGCGGCAACGTCGGATCCTGAAGACGTTGCTCCCGCGCGAAGATCGACACATACGTATTGGTGAACGATCCAAAACGATAGAACTGGTAGATCCGGTCGATGATGAAAAAAAGGCCGTAGACCGGCAATGCGATCTTTGAGTAAGCAAGGAAGCGCTGCCACAAGTCGCGTCCGCGCACATGCTCAAACCAGAGGACAGCTAACAGGAAGACACCTGCCGCGATCAGATCCAAGCCTGCAGTAAGGCGGGTAAGCAGGTTCAGCCCGAGCGCGGCGGAGCCAATGAAAAGCGCACGCTGATTGTCCGCTCGAAGCCACTCATACTGACAGGAAAGCCCGACGAGAGTCAGAAGCATGATGTAGTTGTTCTCCATCATGTTCTGGGTGTAGTGCAGGTGCGTGGTGCAGAACATCAACGCCAGCACCCCGGCAACGGCTTCTCTCGGGGTGAAGCGCAACTGGCGCAGAAGGCGGAACGCGATCAAGGCAGTCAGCACGTTGAGGAGAATATTGGTGATGTAGCTGACGACAATGCTGCGCACTGCGGGATCGTCTGTATAGTCCGAGAAAACTGGCAGGTGTGCGAGCCAAGTTCCAATCAGATCAGCGGGCAACATGAGCAGCGACTGTCCGATCCCATACCAACTGTAAAGGTGACCTCCGCGGCCGCGCAGACCGAATTCCGGATATTCGTTGGGAAACACCTGCGGCTGGGAAGTCCAGATCCAATGTGTGGTTTGCAGGCGGTGCATGGTGTCGGCAGTTCCTAGCTCGCCCGATTGCACCACGAAGGCGAGCAGGCCAGCCGTCAGGCATAGGAGGAATAGAGGATCGCGAAGTCTGACGCTGAGACGCGAGGTCATCGCTCTGCATGGTAATACAGGTGAGGTCAGGCTTCCGGCTTTCGGCCTCAGGCGTTCGGCTTCCCGGTTTCTCGCCGCATTCTTCGCAAACTAAGACGCAAGCAGCAATTCTTCGGTGAATTCCACAACCTTCGGACAAAATTCATCGTCATTTAATCTTCCCTGGCTTGCAGCCGGCAACCAACGCTAACCAGAATAGATTTCTCTGGCCTACCAGCAGCGGAGGGCTCGTCTCTGCCTTCCAAAAAATCCACTTGTCCAGATGAGCTCGTCAGAGCTCGAGATTGGAGATCGTGATGGCAATGAATCGAAGAAAGTTTCTTGCAGGAGTTGCAGGCGCGGCCGGGGCTGTGGCCGCGGGTTCGATCGCTGGCTTGCATCCCCCTAAGCTGTTTGGCCGTCAGGCGCTGGATCCGTTCACGCAGCTTGTTGCGCCGAATCAGTCCGGCATTGAACACATCGTGGTCGTGACCATGGAAAATCGGAGCCTCGACCACTTCCTGGGTTGGCTGCCCGGCGCGAATGGCAAGCAGGCTGGGCTGAAGTACAAGGATCCCAGCGGAGTCGTGCACAAGACGTACCGGTTGGCGCCTGATTTCACGGGCTGTCCTCACCCTGATCCCGACCATTCTTATAACGGGGCACGGATCGAGTACGACAACGGACTGATGGACGGGTTCCTCCTCGACGCTTCCAACGACGTATTCTCGATCGGCTACTACACGGCCGCCGATATTCCTTTCTATGCCGCCCTCGCCAAGAACTACACAACGCTCAGCAGTTACTTCCCGTCCATCCTGGGACCAACCTTTCCGAACCGGCTGTTCTTGCACGCGGCGCAGACTGACCGACTCGACAACTCGCTGACGCCTACAAGTTTGCCCACTATCTGGGACGAACTGGCTGCCGCCGGAGTCAGCGCTAAATATTACTTCAACAACGTGTCGTTCCTGGCATTGTGGGGACTGAAATATGTCCCCATTTCCGATTCCTATTCGAACTTTCTCTCCGACGCGGCCAGTGGGAATCTGCCCGCTGTGTCCTTTGTGGATCCGATTTACACCATCCTCGACGATGGCACGGGCAACGATGACCATCCCCACGCCGACATTCGCTACGGCGACTATTTTCTCTCACAAACGTTTCAGGCGGTCGCCAAGGGCCCGGCTTGGAACAGCACCGTGTTCATCGTCAACTTTGACGAGTGGGGAGGGTTCTTCGAACACGTTCCACCGCCGCGCGCAACCGCCCCGAACACGGTCGATCCCGACATTGTGAACGGCAAGACGCTGCTTGGTTTTCGAGTACCGACTGTAATCGCATCACCTTTTACGCGTGGCAATCCAAAAACTCCACGGGTGGTCAATACGGTGTTCGATCACACTTCGGTCCTGAAGCTGATCGAATGGAGATTCGGTCTGTCGCCGTTGACGGCGCGGGATGCCTCGTCCGACGTCGGCAACATTATGACGGCACTGAATCTGACGAATCCGAATACGAAGGTGCCGGCACTGCCAAATCCGAGTAAGCCGCAGACCAGCCCGTGCATCATCCTGCCGGCAGGTACATCCGCTCCTAGCGGGACCGCGTTTGGCAAGCTGGCGCAGTCGGAGCTGATGAGGGGATGGAACGTGAAGTAAATTCTTAGGGTGTTTTGTAAGAAGTCTGGCCGCTGCCGTGATGAGGGATGGTCACGGCGGCGGCCCTTTGTATCTGTGCGGAGCTTCGCGCTACAATTGGCCCGTCCTACCGACAGCCCAGCACACTATCGAATGTGACGCGGGCCGAACCTTTCTGCTGGGCTGCCAGAATTTCACATCGAGAGGTGTCCAATGAAGAAAATGCTGTTAGGAACGGTGCTGCTCGCATCGGCGACGCTGTTTGCGCAAACTCCATTCGATGGAACCTGGATGACCAAGCTGGACACAGCCAAGCTTCCCACCAAGCCGGACAAGTATTCGCTGAATAACAACATGTATGAGTGCCTGACCTGCGTTCCGAAGTACGCGGTGAAAGCCGATGGGGGCGATCAGAAAGTCACGGGACATCCGTACTATGACACGGTCTCTGTGCACGTAGTCAACGCCAGTTCAATAGAGATCATCCAGAAGAAAGACGGGAAGGTCATGGCTACGGACACGCAGACCGTCTCCGCTGACGGAAATACATTGAACGACAAATTCACGGACAGTTCGGGAACGCAGCCTGTGACCGGGGAAGTTACGTCCAAGCGGGTGAGTTCGGGCGCGGCTGGTTCGCATTCAGCATCTCCAACAACGGGCTTACCGTGACCTATCAAGGTACCGCCGATGGACTGAAGATGTCGGACCCGAACGGCTACAGCTACGACGCGAAGTTCGACGGCAAAGACTATCCGATGCAAGGAGACCCGGGCCACACCATGGTTTCGCTGAAGCGAATCGGAAACGACACGATCGAAGAGACCGACAAGCGGGACGGGAAAATCGTTGGGGTTTACCGTATGACCGTCTCTGCCGATGGCAAGACGATCAAGGCGGAGTACACCGATAAGCAGCGCGGGACCACGATGGCGTTCACGATGGAAAAGCAGTCGTAAGGTTGCGCGGGTGCCTGCATTCTATTTTGTCCAATCGCCCACCCTTCGAAAAACCGCGAAGGGTGGGCACCCAGCTGGAGGGCACTATGGCAGAATCCTCAGCAAACAGCTTCGGTTCACCGCAGCCGGTCTTTCGCGTCAAGGACGTGGACGCCAGCATCGCTTACTACCTGGACGCTCTTGGCTTCGAACTGCGATGGCGGGCGGGCGACGGATTTGCCTGCGTCGCGCGAGATGAGTGCTCCATCTTCCTGACCAACGACAACCAGAGCCAGCCGCGTATGTGGGTATGGATCGGCGTGGGAGATGTCCGCGCACTGCACAGTCACTATGTGACGTCCGGGGCAAAAATCCGAAACCCGCCCAACAATTTCGAGTGGGCGCTGGAGATGCAGGTCGAAGACCTCGACGGGAACGTCCTGCGCATCGGGTCGGATCCTGAGAAGGACAAGCCGCTAGGCGTATGGCGGGATGCAGACGGGATTCGTTGGAGACATCTGGGCAACGAAAAGTATGAGCGCGCCGGGTGAAGGACGCACGCGATTGTGAGGGGCACGCGAAGTGTGGGGCAGCTTTTGGGTGGCGCAGTAGCTTTTGGTGGCACACCAGCTTTGGTGGAGCAGTTGCTTTTGGGTGGCGCAGCGCTTCCAGCGCTGCGATTCAGGCAGTCAAGCTAGACGGCTTCAGCCGCTGAGGGACCTCGTCCACTGCAAATTCCGGTCTGGCCGAGCTGTAGGGATAATCAGCGAGTGTACAAGCCAGCCCCTGCTTGATTGGATTTTGGCGGATATATTGTTTGAAGTTGTAATAGTCTTCAGCTCCGCGCACTCGCCGGTCGTAGAAACTCTTCTCCCAGATTTCTCCGGCAAATCCTAGTTCTTTTTCGCTCGATAGGAGAATCCTCCCTTGATTAGTTGCAGAGACCGTTTGAGGCTCAGTGTGGGTGAGACCAGCAGATGAAAGTGATCGGGCATCAGCACAAATTCATGTAGCAGATAATTCTTGTGATTTCGATAGTGGAACAGCACTTCCACAAACAGGCGGGCCATGGGCTCTCTACGAAACAGAGGTGTTCGTTGAGCAGTGGAAGCGGTGATGAAGTAAACACTGTATCCGGTATTGCCTCGGGGCGTTGCGGCCGTAAGTACCTCGGCGGCTAAAAGCCGCTCTCTTATAGCCAATCTATCGCAGCGCTGGAAGCGCTGCGCCACCCAAAAGCACTTTTTCGCAGAATGCGGTTCCGATTTGAAACAGCCGCCGCTAGAAAATCCGAAGCGGAGGCCGCGGAATCCCACAATTCCGCCAGCGAAGCATGTGCCAACCTTGTTCCTGAGGAACTCATTTTGGAATACCATGCACTTCGTAAGCGTGTGGGAGGGGGTGACATGCAGGCGATAGATTGGTCAACCGTTTGGGTGAGCGCCGCTATAAATACTCCAGCCGTTGCGGGGCTTCTGGGATGGCTTGGGAAGAAGCGCTTGGCCCGGGAACTTGCTCAACACAATGAGCGGCTCGAGGGACTCAGAGCAAAATATACAACCGAACTGGAAGTTTACCGGAGCAGCCTTGAGACGTCGAAGCAGCTGTTGCAGGCTGAAATTGATAAAACAATCATAGTCACAAGGGTGCACTTTGAAACTGAATTTGATGCTCTGAAGCAAGTGTTTGCAAAGCTTTCCGAGGTTCGCCTGCAAATGCCCGGCCTGCGGCCTCACTTCGATTTCGTTCCTGCCGATGACACCCAAAACGCGAAGTTGGAGCGTCTAGCGGATATTCTTTCAAAAACCAAGAAGGCCTACAACGAGCTGGTCACGATTTCCGAAAATCTCAGCCCTTTCTATCCGCCGGAGGTCTATGACCAAGTCGACGAGTGTCGGAAGGCGACTTGGACCGAGATCACCGACGTCGAAACCACAATCCCTTCCGAGCGATTCTCGTCGGTTTGGTATGCGCAAGGAGAAAGGAATCAAGAGAGATTCCGAGAAGCCTACCCTCAGGTGTCCAACCTCGTTCGGCAACGCATCTCAAAATTGGCGATAGTGCGAGCCTCCTAAGTCGCAAAGCTCAAGAGCCCCGCCACCAAGACCTAGCCGAGCGTTGCTCGGCTTGGACGGGCAAGAGTGCCCGTCCCCACACAGGCCCCTTACCCAAGCTTGTCTCCAGACGGTGCGTCCTCGCAACTTCCTTTCTTCCCAGCGCATCTAAACCTTGACAGTGATCCACTCAAGTCTTATCATGCGGGTGGATGCAACGATCATGACATTGATTCAAAAGCACTTATAGAGCGTGGAGGAACGCGTTATGGGCAAGATTATTGGAATTGACTTGGGCACCACCAACTCCTGCGTGGCCGTGATGGAAGGTGGAGAGCCTAAGGTGATCCCTAATGAAGAAGGAGGGCGCACTACGCCTTCCGTGGTCGGTTTTACCAAGACTGGCGAAAGACTCGTGGGGCAGGTGGCCAAACGGCAGGCCATTACGAATCCTGAGAACACGGTTTATTCAATTAAGCGGTTCATGGGACGGCGCTACGACGAAGTGTCGGAAGAGATCAAGATGGTACCGTACAAGGTAATCAATGCGGGGGACCACGTGGCGATTCTGGCGCAGGGCAAGGAGTACACGCCTCCACAGGTCTCGGCCATGATTCTGCAGAAGCTGAAGAAGGCGGCGGAGGACTATCTCGGGGAGAAGGTGACCGAGGCGGTCATCACGGTGCCGGCGTACTTTAACGATGCGCAGCGGCAGGCGACTAAGGATGCCGGGCAGATTGCCGGGCTCGAAGTGAAGCGGATTATCAATGAGCCTACGGCGGCAGCGCTGGCTTATGGGCTCGACAAAGGCAAAGACGAGACCATCGCCGTGTACGACTTTGGCGGCGGGACGTTCGATATTTCGATTCTGGAGGTGGGCGAAGGCGTCATCGAAGTCAAGGCCACGAATGGCGACACGCACCTGGGCGGCGATAACCTTGACCAGCGCATCGTCGACTGGCTGATTGACGAATTCAAGAGAGATGAAGGCCTCGACCTGCGTGGCAAGGGCAACGAGATGGCCTTGCAGCGTCTGCGTGACGCGGCGGAGCGGGCGAAGATCGAACTCTCGACCACCATGGAGCATGAGATCAACCTGCCGTTCATTACGGCGGACGCCAGCGGGCCGAAGCATCTGGTAAAGAAGCTGACGCGGGCGAAGCTCGAGGGGATGGTCGAAGACATCATCCAGCGCTCGGTGGGCCCGTGCAAGCAGTGCATGAAGGATGCAGGCGTGGACGCCAGCAAGATTAACGAAGTCGTTCTGGTCGGCGGACAGACGCGTATGCCCCGCATCCAGCAGTTGGTGAAAGAACTGTTCGGCAAGGAAGGCCACAAGGGCGTGAACCCGGATGAAGTGGTCGCGATCGGTGCGGCAATCCAGGGAGGCGTGTTGGGCGGCGAGGTGAAAGATCTGCTGCTGCTCGATGTGACTCCGCTGACGCTAGCGATTGAGACCCTGGGCGGCGTGGCTACGCCGATGATCCCGCGGAACACAACGATTCCGACGCGCAAGACGGAGACGTTTTCGACCGCGGCCGACAGCCAGACGTCGGTCGAGGTGCATGTGCTGCAGGGCGAGCGTCCGATGGCGGCGCAGAACCGGACGTTGGGCAAGTTCCATTTGACTGGGATTCCACCGGCTCCGCGCGGCGTGCCGCAGATCGAAGTGACGTTCGATATTGACGCCAACGGCATCCTGAACGTGACCGCAAAAGATACGGCCACGCAGAAGGACCAGAAGATTACGATCACGTCGTCTTCGGGGCTGTCGAAGGAAGAGGTCGAGCGCATGGCCAAGGAAGCGGATGCTCACTCGGCCGAGGACAAGGCTCAGCGCGAACAGATCGAGGCCAAGAACCAGCTCGACTCCATGGTCTACAGTGTGGAGAAAATGCTGCGGGAACAGGGCGATAAGATCTCGGGCTCGGAGCGTGGCGACGTCGAAAACGCTGTAGCTGATGCCAAGAAGGCGCTGGAGTCGAACGACAAGGTGGTCATGGACAAGGCGCGCGAGACGCTGACTCAGGCCTCGCACAAACTAGCCGAGCAGATGTACAAAGCGGCGCAGACCGCTCCGGGCGCTGGGCCAGGGGCGGGCAGCGGCGGTCCGGCTGACGGGGCGGGCGCGGCACCGAGCGGCAACGGTCAGGCCCAGAAGAAAGACGAAGGCGTGATCGACGCGGAGTACGTGGACGTGGAAGACAAGAAGTAAGCTTTTAGCTGCTAGCTGTTACATGTCAGCGGAGGGCGCCAGTATGGCGCCCTTTGCTGCAAGACCGAAAAATGAATTTGGAGAGCAATGTGCAATTTCAGGTAAATGATCAAACGTATTTTTTGAGCCTGGCTGAGAACGAACGGCGCTGGCTGGTGTTTACGTCTACTCCGACGGGAGCGATGTCGATCCCGGTATATGTGGACGGTGCAGAGTCTGAAGACCTCATCCTGGTCCAAGAAGAAGAGGATAAGAAAAGGATTCCGAACTAAGTTTCGACTAAGCTCCGAACTAGTTGTCAATCAGAGGACAGAGACGGCTGGGTGAACGCTTTACCTCGACATGGCCACCACCACCAAGAAGGACTATTACGAGATTCTGGGCGTGAAGAAGGGCGCCTCGGCGGAGGAAATCCGCAAGGCGTTCCGCAAACTGGCGCGGAAGTACCATCCTGACGTTAACCCTGGGGACAAAGGGGCTGAGGAGAAGTTCAAGGCCCTGTCCGAAGCCAACGACGTTCTGAGCGATCCCAAGAAGCGCAAGATCTACGACCAGGTCGGCTTCTACTCCGACAATATCGATCCTGCCACGGCAGAAGCCTACGCGCGGTCCGGCGGCGGGGCGGGCGGATTCCCTCCGGGCGGTTTTCCGGGGGGCGGAGACGGGGAGGCCAGCGGTCAGGGCGCACACTTCGATTTCGGAGGGTTCGACTTCTCCGACATGTTCGAAAATGCGGGGCGCAGCGGGCGGGCCAGCAGCACCGGCAGCGGTAGCTTTAAAGATATCTTTTCCGGGATCTTCGGTGGCGGGCGCGGTGGCGCTGCGACGCAAACCGGGCCGGCGGCGGGCACGGACCTGGAGTACCAGGTCAACGTCCCGTTCTGGACGGCAATCCGGGGCGGGGTCATGCGCCTCAATATTTCGCGCCAGGATGTCTGTGCGAATTGTCACGGGCAGGGCTTCCTGGAAGCGCCGGGCAAGTGTCCGCAGTGCAACGGAACCGGGCAGATCACGCAGACCGGCGGCCGCATGAAGTTCAATGTGCAGTGTCCCCGGTGCCACGGGACGGGCAAGAATGTATCTGTCTGTCCAACGTGCCACGGTGAGGGCACGGTGCCGCGGACCGAACCCCTCGAAGTGCGCATTAAGGCGGGTACCCGTGACGGGCAACGGATCCGGATTCCAGGCAAGGGCAATGCCGGGGAGCACGGAGGCCCAGCCGGGGACCTTTACGTCATCATCCGAACCGGGGAGCATCCCATCTTCCGCCGTGACGGCGACGACATCTACTTGACTGTTCCGGTAAGCGGCACCGAGGCCGCGTTAGGCGCAAAGATTGAAGTGCCGACTATTGATGGACGGGCGCTGCTGAAAATCCCTCCGGGAACGCAGCCGGGGCAGAAGCTTCGGTTGCGCGAGAAAGGTGTGCCGTCTGCAACCAAAGACGGCGAACGCGGCGACGAGATTGTTGAGATCACCGTGACCGTCCCCATGCCTCGCGATGAGCGGACTAAAGAGCTGCTGCGCGAGCTGGCCAAGTTGAATCCCGAAGACCCACGAGAAGAACTTTGGAAGAAAGTCTAACCTGGCTCGGGTTCAAATCGGAACCCAAGCAAAGTCTTTACCACAGAGGACACAGGGGTCACAGGGTAATTCCCGGTGAGTGTGATATTCAGATTGGATGGCTGCGTCTACACCTTCTTTTCGGTCGCTTCGGGTTAATCAGGTTTCGGGGCTATCGTCTCTTCTGCATTGCACGTTCACTCCGTGCTCGGCCCGGGACTGCTGAAGAGCGCGTATCAAGCTTGTCTCGCTCATGAACTGAGAAAGCGCGGGAGCGAGGTGGCTGCCGGTTGTTTACGACGGAGAAGAGATCGAACCAGGGTACCGCATGGACTTGGTTGTCGAGAACCTCGTCATCGTTGAGGTTAAGTGCATTGAAGCAGTCCATCCCGTTCACCTTGCCCAGCTTTTGTCATATATGCGGCTGGGCCGGATAGGAGTCGGCCTGCTCATTAATTTCTACGTGGCTCACCTGCGGGATGGCATCAAGCGAATGGTCGACGGCAAGGATTGGGAGAAATAGCAGTTGCTCCCGTCGTGTCCTACCCTGTGTTCCTCTGTGTCCTCTGTGGTTAGGGTTCAAGAGCCCGGCCAGGACCGAGTCCTTTCAAGTCTATTTCTTCATGCTGGGATCGTCTCCGGGATTGATGTATTGCCTTCTTGGAGCTGCCAACATAGGTTGCTCCAGTCATTCATAATAGTTGTCTCAGTCAGCTTACTTGCCTTACGCTGGAGAGCATGAACCCACATGCGGCCGCCGACGAGCCGCGCGTTGGGGCCATGCGGCGCTTCAATCGCTTCTACACCCGCCAGATCGGACTACTCGATGAAGGTCTCCTGAGCAGCCCATTCTCCCTGACCCAGTGCCGCACGCTATACGAACTTGCTAACCGTGAGCAATCGACGGCAGGGGAATTGTGCAAAGCGCTGGGGTTGG
>WNFJ01673400.1_pt1 | contig 14154 bp, 17 predicted proteins | sample 5400461 | NCBI WGS metagenome assembly WNFJ01 (sample SAMN13153349, study PRJNA577476) | soil metagenome | isolation source: 115 cm saprolite on Douglas fir-dominated hillslope | place: USA:California | collected 2013-09-17 | reverse complement strand
AGCTAGCAGCTAGAGGCTAGCAGCTAGAATTACATCGTGCATCTATCTTTCTTCATCGGCAAAGGAGGCGTGGGCAAAACCACGGTTTCCTCGGCCTTTGCCGTGCACAGCGCGCTGTCACATCCTCGCCAATCGGTGCTGCTCATTTCCACTGATCCGGCGCATTCCCTGGCTGACATCTTTGAGCTTCGCTTTCCTGATTCTCCCCGGCGCATTCCTGCCTTCAAAGGCAAACTCTTTGCCTGGCAAATCAACGCCGAAAAGCTGTTCGAAAAATTCCTGGGGCAGCACCGTGAGGAAATCTTTTCCCTGCTGGAGAGTGGCAGCTTTTTCTCCCGCAAGGAGATCGAGCCTTTGCTTTCCACCCACTTGCCGGGCATGGCGGAGATGGCCGCGCTGATTGCCATCCACGATCTTCTGCAATCGCAAGAATACGATCGGCTGGTGATTGATACCGCACCCCTGGGCCACACTTTGCGACTCTTTGAAATGCCCGCGCACTTTCTTCGCTTTCTGGATTTCCTCGATCTGGCCGGCAGCCGCGATGCCGTACTTGCCGCCAGCTTCGGGGGCAAGACGCAAATTTCGCACGCCTTTCTGCAGCAATGGCGCACCATGGTGGAAAGAGTGGAAGGCGCGCTGCGCTCCGGCCAATCGGAGCTGGTGCTGGTGGCCACTCCTGAGAACTTCGCGTTACAGGAATCTCTTCGCGCGGCAGACGCGCTGGCCCGCGGCGGTCTGGAAATCTCGCAAATTGTTCTAAACCGCGCGGTGGCACGCGAGAGTTCACGCAGCCGTGCTCAAAGCTGTGGCCGATGTATGCGCAAGAGCGTGGCCACGGGTAAAGCCAAAGCATTCTTAGAAAGGCATTTTCCCCAAGCCGAGATCTTTCGCGGAGAAGATGCCGGCGCTCCCATTCTGGGCGCCAAAGAGCTGGCCGCCTATGGCGCGCACGTGTTTGCAGGAAAAAAGTTTTCATCGCTAAAGCGGCCGCCGCTAGACCAGAGCATCGAACAGCGCCTGCGCCGCGCTGCCTGGCCACTCCTCGATGTGCCCCTGGCGCTCACCCTGGGCAAGGGAGGCGTTGGCAAGACCACCATTTCTGCGGCTTTGGCATTTGTCCAGCGACACGCCAAGCCGCAAAAACTTGTGACCATCTGCTCCACCGACCCTGCGCCATCTCTGGATGACGTCTTTCGGCAGAAAATCGGGGATGAGATAACACCCGTGCATGGCGATCCTGGACTGCGCGCGGCCGAATTCGACTCCGTCGCTGAATTCCAGCGCTGGAGCGAGCGCATGAAGGAGATGGTCGAAAGCGCGCTGAGTGGCGAACACAGCGGAATCCACGTTGATCTGAGCTTCGACCGGCGGCTCTTTTCCGCGTTGCTGGATATTGTGCCTCCTGGGGTGGATGAGATTCTGGCCATCTTCCGCATCCTCGACTTGCTGGAAGCTTCCGGAAGCAAGCCTGCTTCCATCGTCATCATTGATATGGCGCCTACCGGTCATGCCCTGGAGCTGCTGCGCATGCCTGACAGACTGTTGCTCTGGTCGCGGCTCCTGCTGAAGGCCCTGGCCCAGCATCGCAGCCTTCCTCTCGCACAGGATGCCGCTGTCGAAATCGCCGGTATGGGGCAGCGCGTGCGCGTGCTGTCACGCATGCTGCGTGAGAGCAGCCAGACTTTGCTCATACCCGTCATGCTGGCAGAACCGCTTCCCGACCGGGAGACTGGCCGCCTCCTCGCTGCTCTAAAAGATCTGGGCGCGGCCACTTCGCCTGTATTTGTGAATCGCATTTTGTTCGAACGCGATGTCAAAGGGTGTATCCGTTGCCAGCGGGCACGAGCATGGCAACTGGCGACGTTGCACAGACTGGAAGAGCGGCTTGGGTCCGGCCAGTCACTCTGGCTGGTGCGAAATTTTCCCGAAGAAGTAGCCGGGCCTGGCAGGTTACAATCATTCACTCGCGAACTATGGCAACTGCAAAAAGCAAAAAGCGCAAAGGCAAAATCCCGGCGAAGAGCCGCAGCAGAAAAATCTTAGCCAAGACCGGAATAAGATCTGCCGAGGGTCTCAGCAGCCAGGGCACGTCTGAGATCTCGCTTTATCTGTATGGAATTACCCTGCAGCATCGTAACCTCGGCCCCCTGCAACAGGAAGGGGTGGATGGCGCCGCGACGGTTGAACCGCTGCTCTGCGCCGGATTCACCTGCTGGATCAGCCGGGTAAGCCGCACCGCTTTCGCCGAGCAAATCTCCTCGAACATGGAAGATCTCGATTGGCTGGCGACCACCGGCGTACGCCATCAGCGGGTGGTGAGCGAGCTGGCGCAGCGCGGCGCCGTGCTCCCGGCGCGCTTTGGGACCGTCTTTCACACCGAGGAAAGCCTGACCCACAATATTTCTGCCCGCAAGCGCGCCCTTCACAAATCTTTGCTGCACGTGGCCGACGCCGACGAATGGGGCATCAAAGTCTTCATGGAGCAGCAGCCCCAGCCTGTGGTGGGCGCAGCCAGCTCCGGCTCAGACTATCTGCGCCGCAAAGCGGTGGCCCTGCGTCTCCAGGTGGAGCAGCGCAAGACCCCTTCGGCTGAGATACAAAAGCTGGCTGCGGCACTTGAGCAGATTGCACTGGAAACTGCCCCTAGCGGCAAGGTGAGCGGTGGGCAGGCGGGTCTGGAGTGGCAGATTTCCATCCTGTTGCCACGTCACCGGCAGGAACAGTTCAATGCCATTATGGAGCGCTTTTCGCGCCTCTGGCAGAATCAGCGGCGCATTGAATTCACCGGTCCGTGGCCGCCGTATTCGTTTGTGAAGGTGTAAGAGCGGTATTTTTCAAAGATGAAGAGCCAAAACGTAATCACGCTGGCCAATGCCGATGGCGAATCCGATATTTCACTGCTCGATATCCTCGATCATGTGCTCAACGCCGGGGTCGTCATTCAGGGAAGCATGGTGATTTCACTCGCCGGCGTGGACCTTATCTATCTGGGATTGAGTGCCGTCCTGACCTCGGTGGAAACGGCGCTGAAACACGTGGAAAAGGAATAGTCAATATTCTCAGTGATATGATGCGGCTATCAACAGGGGGAAGTATGGCTACTAGACGCGATGTCCTCAGCGAAGTGATGCAGGGCGTGGCAGAGGTCAAGGCCCACCGCGAGGGCAAGAAAATGCCGGCATCGGTCCCCGTGTTGACTTTTGAAGAATTTGAGCTGCTGCCCGAGGAAGAGGGAATCAGGTATGAACTTGATGAGGGCATCCTGCTGATGGAACCATCGCCTGTTTTTCGACATAACGTAATCCGGCAGCGCATTGCCACACGATTGAGGGACTTTGTGGAATCTCATGATCTCGGTCTTGTGATAGAAGAGATGGATTTCCGTCTAGCCCCTAGCACCGTGAGAAATCCAGACATAGCCTTTGTTACCACCGAACATCTGAAGAAGATAGATTGGGATCGTACTCCGGTTGAGGGTGCGCCAGCGCTGGCAGTCGAAGTTATCTCCCCGGGTAATTTAGCCCAGGATACCGTCAAGAAAGTCCACCAGTACCTTTCTGCCGGCAGCCAAGCTGTGTGGCTTGTGTATCCTGCCCTGCAGCTCGTGGAGATCCACGATTTCCACAAAAATGTGAAAGGCGGCCATGTCCGTGAGGTCCGAGAACCGGATGCTATTGAAGAAAGCAAACTTTTTGGCGGGGTGAAGTTCTCGCTTCCTCTTAGAGCAATATTTCATATCAGAAAACTGCGTTAGGGAAGGAAATACCTCTGCTGCTTCCCTACTGCATTACCGGCTCCGCGTTCTCCGGCCAGCCGCCGACGGCCGGAGTGGGCAACACCGCCATCGAAAGCGTGACCGAAGGCCCCCTGCGCTGCTTTTACTCCCAGATTGAAAGCCTTCCCGCAATTTCTCGCGCAGACGCCCTGGCGTTCCACAATGTTGTGAGCAGCATCTTTCGGCAGGTAGCGGTAATCCCCATTCGTTTTCCTACCCTGCTGAACGGTGAAGAGGACTTGCGTGGGTTTTTGCGAAAACACGGCGAGCAATACTCGGCCGCACTCGAACGCCTGCGTGACTGCATCCAGATGGAACTCCATATCTCGATCGCCCATGATGTCCCACGGCAAGCGCCGGCTTCGGGCCGGCGTTATCTGGAAGAGCGCCGCACCGCCATGCAGAGTCTGGCGGCCGCCGCCGAGCAGGCGCATGGACGAATTCAGCACCTGGCGTCAGCCTGGCGGATTCGTGCCGGAAACCGGCCAGACATGCTGCGCTGCTATGCCCTGCTTTCCCGGGTTGCGGAAAAAGACTTTCGCCATCAAATACAATCGTTAGCAGCACCGGATTCTATCAAGATCATCCTCAGCGGGCCGTGGCCCTGCAGCGAGTTCCTGGAATGACCCAATCGCATAAATCTCCCGCCGAAATTGAGGCAGAAATCAGGGACCTCACCCGCCAGCTCGAGGCCGCATCTCAAGGCGCCCTGCAGCGGATTGACTGCAATGCTGAAACCATTGAGCAGGGGCTGGCCAAGCTGGTGCTGGGCCTGATCGAGCTGCTGCGCCGGTTGCTGGAACGCCAGGCCATCCGCAGGATGGAAGGCGGCAGCCTGTCAGACGAAAAAGTGGAAGCCATGGGACAGGCCCTGATGAAGCTGGAAACAAAAATCAATGAAATGGCGGCCGGCTTTGGCCTGAAGCCAGAAGACCTGAACCTGGAGCTGGGCCCCCTGGGAAAAACCATGGATGATACTCATTAGTAACGGCACGCCAAATTGCGCCATTTGCCAAATTGGGATTTTCCCAGATTGCGGAACGGCTGCCAATTAAAGGAGTATTTTCATCTGATCCGTGATACAACCTGTGCAGAGCTGGCTGGAATCAAACTCCGACGGGGCAATAGCAGTCATTCGATCTTCACCTGATCCCAAGCCTTAATACTGTTTACTTTCATTCTTGTGCAGGCCGAAAATAAATTTGCAAAAGGGGTGTGGCTTGCGTTGACATGATGAATAGCGGCGAGTAGGATTCATTTAACGCAAGACTTCTGCAGGCTTGCAAAATGAACTTCAAGCTGCTTTGGGTTTTGTGAGCTGGCAGGACACGCAACCGAAAGGGTTTCATCCCCCACCACTCGGTTTGCAGTATTTCGCTTGGAAAATAATACGACTGGTTTCCGTATATAACTGTATCTATGGAACGCGTCCCTAGTGTTTCCGGCACAACGACGAATCTGATTGATATCCTCGACCGCATTCTAGACAAAGGTCTGGTCATTGCGGGCGATGTACGCATCTCTTTGGCCAATGTCGAATTGCTCACCATTCGCATTCGTCTGCTGATTTGCTCGGTGGACAAGGCTGAAAAGATTGGATTGAACTGGTGGAAGCACGACCCCAACCTGACCCAGCCGGTGGATTCACATATGGGATTGCATCCGGGAACGGTACACCGGGTGGCGCAAGCCAGACGGGTAGCGCAAGCCAGACGGCCGGCATTGACCCGCAAGACCACCAAGGCAAAGAGGAAGCGCTAAGATTGTAAGATATTGAGGGTTGGAGAGAATTGGTTGCACGGACCTGGAAGGCGTGGCTCACGGAAGGCTTCACAAGCCACACGCAAAACGGGAGAAGTAACGTTATAAAGTACCGGGAATTCCTGAGTACTGGAGGCAAACATGGCTGTTGAACGTGTATCCAGCGGTTCCAGTCTTATCGATGTATTGGATCGCGTACTGGACAAAGGTATTGTCATCGACGCATGGGTGCGCATCTCCCTGGTCGGTATTGACTTGATCACGGTAGAAGCACGCGTTGTCGTGGCTTCCATCGATACCTATTTGAAATATGCAGACGCAGTCGGCCTGGTCGGGTTGGTCTCCCGTCCGCAACTGTCGGAAGAAACCGCTGCCCCAGAGGTAATCCAGACCACCACGCGTCGCCGGACCGCCCGTAGATAAGTTGACTCATTGTGTCCAAAGGGTCCCGAAGCATGGCAACTCCGGAAATGCGTGCTCAAGCTCCGCAACTCGTGCCCCAAGCTGAACGCCGCCTGATTCCTGAAAGGGGCCGCGCGGCCTTTCGGCTGCTCTCGGCAGAGCGCTCCGATGAAATCTACCCCATCCTCATGGAAGAGATCGTGGCGCTGGGGTTCACGCGCGCTCTGGTGGTTTCCCTCGACCTCGAGACCGGCGAAATCCATCCCGTCGCAGCCATCAACTGCAGCCCGAGCTATCAGCAGAAGTTCACCACCGCCTTGTGGCAAGGGGAGAACCCCATCGTTGGAGTCCTGCGTTCTCTGAAGCCAGCCGTGATTCCCAAAGCCGGCGTCAGTGGACGCTCCATCTACTGCCATCCTCTCCTCTTTAAGAACCGCAATGCGTGCTGGGAGGCCGAGCGTGGAACCCGCTCCTGTCTTGCGGTGCAAAACTTTCTTAAGCCGGGCGCACTGGATGTCTCCGAACAAGTATGCCGCAGTTGCGAGATGCGCGCCTACTGCGGCGCCGTGATCGCGGAAATGCCGCCCCACCCCACCGACCGCCAGATGACGGATGTGCGGTCGCTCATTGAGGTGGCCAACGGATATCTCTCCCGTCTGTTCAAAGTCGACCACTACTACAATCGCATGCGCGACAGCGACGTCACTATCGCGCAGATGCAGACCCTGATGCAGAGCATGGCCGATCCGGTCATCCTCACCGATGCCCAGCACCGGGTCATTGCCCAGAACCGTGCTGCCGAGCGGTTCTTCAAACTGCCGGAAAAGGAAGTCACGGAGGGCGCCGCTCGCGCCGTCGAACTCAACAATCTTCTGTTTTCCGCCGCGCTTTCTTCCATGGCGGTCTCCGGCAGTTCCGATGCCTCGCGCGACCTGACGCTGGTGGATATCCACGAGGGCGAAGAAGTACTGTTTGAAGCGGTCACCGCGCCCAGCTTCAGCCGTGATGGCATGCGCAGCGGACTGGTGACCGTGATGCGCGACGTGACCGATTTGCGGCGAGCCGACCAGGAATTCCGCGCCAGCATGGAGCGCCTGCGCGACGCGCAGGAGGTCGTGCGCCAGGACCGCGACCTGATGCACATGGTCATTGAGAACGTCGGCGACCCCATTATCGTGGCCGATGGCTCGGCCCGTGTAGTGCTGCTCGATTCCCTGGCCCAGGAGTTGTTTGGCCGCATCCACGAAGCTACCTCCGGCCCCTTTCGCCTCGACACCGTAGAGCCCCGTATCGTGAACAACCAGGTGAAGCTCGATGCTTACTTGCAGGCCTTCACTTTCTCGTTTTCCGCTCGCCAGGATGGCAGCTTGCGCCTTTACTCTCCGGAGAACAAGGGCGAGATTGATTTCGATACCCGCTCGGGGAAAATTTATGACAAGCGCGGGCAGGTTTCTTACACCATTACCGTGCTGCGTGACCTTTCCGCTTTTCGCAAACTGGAACAGCTCAAGATGGAACGGCGCATGATCGAGATGGAAAAATTCGCCGCCACCGGCCGGCTGGCAGGCACCATCGCCCATGAGGTCAACAATCCCATGGAAGCGATCAAGAATGCCATCTTCTTGCTGCAGGGTGTCATGAGGCCGGACGCGCAGCCGATTTATGAGATCCTCAAGAATGAAACTGATCGCGTGGCGCGCATCGTCCGCCAGATGCTGGGACTCTATCGCCACTCCGAGCAGGTAGGAACGATTGATGTGAATACCGTGATCGAAGATACCCTGGTGCTCTTCTCGCGCCAGTTGGAGCGTGCCGGAATCCGGGTTGAAAGAGACCAGCCCAAGCTGCCGCCCATCGTCGGCTCTCCCGATCAGTTCCGGCAGGTAGTCTCGAACCTGGTGATCAATGCCCGTGACAGCATGATTTCTTCCCTGGAAGGAAACGGCACTGCAGAGCGGCCCCCGATGCTGAAGATCCGCACGCGCCATCTGCCTGCGCCCGATGGCATCCACGGCTGGGTGCGGCTTACCATCGCCGATACCGGCACGGGAATTCCTCCGGAAATCATCAAGACTGTCTTTGAGCCCTTCGTTTCCACCAAGGGCGAAAAGGGGACTGGCCTGGGATTGTGGATCGTGAAAGGGATTATCGAGAACCACAGCGGCAAGATGCGCGTAAAGAGCCGGTTGGGCCGGGGAACAGTCTTTAAGATTGATCTCCCCGTTGTTCGATAGGGAGTTGTGCGGTTGAGATAGTGAGGATGGCAACCCGAAATCCTGGTGTGGCCATCGGGTTGAGAAGCAAGTGCCCGTTATGAACAATAAACCGTTGATCCTGGTTGTGGATGACGAGGCCTCGGTCCTGTTCACGTACAGGATGATTTTGGAACAGCAGGGTTATGCCGCCACCGCGGTTGAAACCTGCAAGCAGGCGGTCAATGAAGTGCATCGCCATAACTTCGACCTGCTGTTGTGCGATCTTTCCCTGGAGGAAAAGCGCACCGGATTCGAGGTGTTTGACGCCGCGCGCGAGCATAAGCCCGATATTCCCTGCGTGCTGCTCACCGGATATGCTTCCAAAGAAGCCGTGGACCGGGCCGACCGCGAAGGAATAGCAGTGCTCTTTAAGCCGATTGATATCGAAGAGTTTTTATCGACCATTGCGACGTTGTTAAAGGACCACCAACATGGCAAAGCTCACTAGCAGCAAATCCGGAAACAAAGCCCGCTCCGCCGTGCGTGGAAAGACCTCTGGCGGGACCCCGGCTTCAGCGGCCAGGATCCCGAACTCCTCAGGCCGGAGTGATGGCGCGGGGAAAGCTGTAGCTGCAGCGCCCGCGGTCCAACCCTGGGCCTCGATGCCTGCCCCGCCCGTGGAAAAGGCCATAGAGTCTGATGTCCACAGCATTGAACTGTTGGAGCCCCGGCGTAAACTGGCTTCGAGCCAGGCTGAGGTGGGATCGGCCGGCGGCGGACGTTACGTTTACGGCGTGATCTATAACGCACCCAAAGAACCCATCGGCTTCGGCCGCACCGGCATTGGTGGCTTTGGCGAGCAGGTTTACACCGTGCATCACGGGGATATTGCCGCCGTGGTCAGCAAAACCAATGTCTTCATCTTTGACCCCACCCGCGAAAACGCCCTGGCCCACGAGCATGTCATCGAACTGGTCATGAAGACGCACACCATTATTCCCATGAGCTTCGGTACGGTCTTTCGCACCGACGATGATATCCACGAAGTGCTCAAAAGCATTTATGCATCGCTGAAAGACGTATTAGAGCAAATGGCAGGCAAGGTGGAGTTCGGACTGAAGGTCACCTGGGACCGCGACCGTATCATCGAAGAGCTCAAGCGCGATGACGAAGAAATCCACCGCTTCCACCAGGAGCTGACCAAGAAGCACCTGCAATCCACCTATTTTGCCCGCATGCAGCTTGGGCGCATGATCGATAAAGCCATGGTCGAGCGGTCGGCCGAATTTGTCCGTGAAATTTATGACGGGCTGCGTTCGGTCTGCGTCGCCTCGCGTGACAACAAGCCAATCGGCGACAGGATGATCATGAATGCGGCCTTCCTGATTCAACGCGAACGCGAAACCGATTTCGATGCCGCCGTAAATAAGATTGCCAAGAAATTCGGCGACCGGCTCAACTTCAAGTACACCGGTCCCTGGCCGCCGTATAACTTCGTCAACATACGGCTGAAACTGGAGCGAGGCACCTCGACGTAGTTGAGTGGTCGTAATTGAGTGATTGAGTCATCGGGTCGTTGAAGAATTGAGTAATCGGGTAATTGTACAATTTGGCAATTGTGACTATTGAGATGATTTCAAATTTACTCAATTACACAATTACCCGATTTTACAATTACTTAATTTCATAAATAGTGTTTCATAAATCGAACTTATGTTTCTCATTGACGATCTTCTGCTCATGCCTATTGACGGCATGAAATTTGTCTTCCGCACCCTGGCCCGCGTCGCCGAGGAGCAGTACACCGACGATGCGCCCATCAAGGAGCGCCTGCTTGAATTACAGGTGCGGCTGGATAGCGGAGAGATCAACGAAGAAGAGTACGTTGAGCAGGAAGCCCAGATTTTGCGTGAGCTGCGCGAAATCCAGAACCGCAAGCGCGAACTTGCGGGCCTCGAGCGGGAAGAGGCGCAAGGCCCCTACACCGGCAAGGTGGGCGAAGGCTCGGGAGCTTCCGTCAGTCTGGGCTGGAGAGAGAAAAAAGATTGAATCATTGGGTCATTGAATCATCGGGTTATTGAAGAATTCAGTAATGATCTAAATGACCCAATGATCCGATGACTCAATGACTCAATTCTTCAGATTTCCGGATAAAAATCGAAAAACGCTTCCAAGCTCGTCTGCAATTGCTTTTCAATCTCTTCCTTGCCGCCCTCCAGCACGTGCATGGTCACGTGGGCCTCGCGTCCATTCTTAAGCTTTACAGGAGCTTCGCCCACCTCCACCACTTCATCAGCAGGCAGTAGCCTCATTCCATAAACTAAAGTCAAATTCGCCATGTATTGATTGTATCGATGTTTCGCCGCATTCATTGGCCGCGAAATTTTTAGTCTCTTGAGCATCTTCAGACTCTGTAGACTTTTTTCTGGACGCTCCGCTTTGCTGCGCGCTGGCCTTCGGCAGAGTGGAATTGTTCATTTTCAACAGCTTAGCGGCACGGCTGAAAGCCGTGCCCTGACACGTGTCGCCGCCCTCAGGAAGTCTACAGTAATTGTGGAAATGCTCTAATGGCTAAGAGCCAATCGCCTGCTTTGAAGCAAGCCAACAGGCAACTGGTGGCTGGCAACCGGCAACCGCTTTTAATACAATCTTCATCGTGCTGGGCAAAACCCCATTCCTTCTCGCGGCCGGACTTTTTCTCATGACTGCGGGCGCTGCAACATTCGCACAACAAGCCGGCGGCGAAAAAAATGCGCAGATCAAGATCAATTACCTGAACGTGTGTTCGCCTTCGGATGCAGAAAAGCAGGAGCTGAGCGCCGCGCTGCTGCGCCTGCCCGGCAAAATCCATTTTGCCCCCGACTTTGAAGTCTCCCGCGGACGCACCACCATGAACGAGCCGCCCCAGGGCCTGGGCTCCGTGCTGGGAGGCTCCGAAGTGGTGAATGGCGAGAGCAGCCCCTCCAACTGGGTGCGCATACGGCGCGAGTTCCCAGCGGAGTCGCCGTTCATAAGCGTTCAGTACTCCATGAGCGTGGATGCGGGCGGCATCGTTGAGACCCTTGTCTTCCGCTCCCGCGAAATGAAAGACGTAATTCAGGTCTCGATGGAAGACAAGGTTTCTGCCGGCGCCGACCCTGCCCAGGTCTTGAAGTCCGATACGCCGGTTGACCGCTTGCGCATCGAGCGCTTTGGCAAATCATCGGTGGCGCTGGCACGCTGCCCCGGCGCCGATCAGCATGCCTACGACCCGCTCTTCCAGCAGGCTTCGGCCATCCTGGGCCGTTATCGCACGGCGCTGAATGTGCGCACGACCGTGCCCAGCGATCTGCGCCGCCTGGGAGTGGGAGAAAACGCAAAGAATCCGGCAGGGAAAGAAAAAGAAGCCCCCAAGGAAAAGAGCGCAAGGTCTGCGCCGCCGGCTCCTGCCAAGCAGCCTTGACCGGCTCCGTCGTCTGCTTTTAATGTGACTCTGAGACTTTAAGGAAAATCAGGAATCCAATAACTATGTCTGACTCTGTTCGCAACACAGTCATCCTCGGCTCGGGATGCGCCGGGCTCACCGCCGCCATCTACACCGCCCGCGCCAACCTGAAGCCTTTGGTGCTCGAAGGACACGAACCCGGGGGCCAGCTTTCACTCACCACCCTGGTGGAGAATTTTCCCGGATTCCCCGACGGCATCCACGGGCCCGAGCTGATCGAAAACATGAAGAAGCAGGCCACCCGCTTTGGCGCCGAGATTGAATTGAAACACGCCGTCTCGGTCGACTTGACGAAGCGTCCTTTTGCCGTGAACCTGGGCAAAGATGTGGTCCTGACCCGCAGCCTCATCATAGCCAGCGGCGCCACTGCCCGCTGGCTGGGCCTCCCCAACGAACAGGCTCTCATTGGATACGGCGTCACCTCGTGCGCCACCTGCGATGGCTTCTTCTTCTCCGGCAAAGAGGTTACGGTGATCGGCGGCGGCGACTCCGCCATGGAAGAGGCCTTGTTTCTCACCCGCTTCGCCACCAAGGTGACGATCATTCATCGCAGCGAACTTTTCCGCGCCTCCAAGATCATGTTCGACCGCGCCCACAGCCACGAAAGAATCTCTTTCCTGCCTAACACCGTCGTCGAAGATGTGCTGGACGTCAGCAAGAAAGAAGTGACCACGCTGAAGCTGCGCAACGTGGTAAGCGGCGAATCCAACGTCTTCCCCACCAGCGCCATGTTCCTGGGGATTGGCCACATTCCCAACACCAAGATCTTCAATGGCGCACTGGAGACGGACCGGGATGGCTACCTGCTCACCCGTGATTACGTCCACACCAAAGTGCCGGGGGTCTACGCCTGCGGAGACGTGCAAGACCGCCGTTACCGCCAGGCCGTCACCGCCGCCGGCACCGGCTGCATGGCTGCCCTGGAAGTGGAGAAGTTCCTCGAGGCCCAGGGGCATTGAAGCCCTACAGGTAGTCTGACCGGCAACCGGGTAACTGCTTTTCAGCTTGCACCCTTGGGCTTTTTGGATTAACATCCTTTCTACCTCCTCCCTGGGTTTCAGCAAATCTTTATTACATTGAGCGCAGTGCAACGCGCGCACTGATTCCCTGTAAATTCCCAATACGGAAAGATCGAACTATGGGCAAACGTCGCGAACAGCGTACACCGTTGGCGCTTCCTGTGAAGATCATCGTTCTCGATCAGGAGAAGCGTCCTAAAACCGAGATGGCATGCACATTGAACGTCAGCCCGCGTGGGGCGCGGCTGAATGGCATCCGCAACTCCGTCAAGCCGGGGGATGTGGTTACCGTCCAGCGTGGCAAGGAAAAAGCCATCTACCGCGTCGCCTGGGTGGGGAGCCGCGCCGACAACACCGACGGACAGGTGGGCGTCGAGTGTGTTGAGCCTGGCGCCAGCATCTGGGGCATCGATCTCTGGGCCGGCGAGGACGAGCGTTGACTTTCCCTTCCCTCCCCCTTTTTCATTCACGACAGGGCATGGTCTGCGACAGGATTTGACGGCAGGTTTTGTTCACGACAAGACTTCACGGCAGGCTTTGTTTACGAAGGGCTTACGCCGCCAAAGGCTCAATTAATTTGGAACTGCGGAGCGCGCAGGAATGCCGCGGCTCACAGCGCCAATGGGGCCTGTGTATTTCGTGGTTGCAAAGCGGCATGGGAGCCCTGAACAGGACGGCGACAGCTGTCTTCAATTTTTTCTTCATCTTTCAGGTCGTCTTCTGTATCGTTATTTCCCACGATCGCCTCAAGCGCGCGTTCGGTGATGCCTTGCACGATCGCCTGCGGCCATGCCATGCTGGGGTAAATAGGATGGAACTCGCAAGTGGGAGGCCCTTGTTTGTGATAGGCGATGAGAATGAATCCTACGTATTTGATCTTGTCTTTGCTGGAAAGGTCGGCAGCGAGGTCTTTGGCGCCAACCAGGTTGATCGGCAGCAGGTAGGGTATCTTGTCGTGGGTGAGAACATAAAGCACCGCATCGCTGGCCGTGCGCTTTCCCATGGCCTCTTTGATGCGTGAGAATACCCCGCCCCACACATCGTTTTCGCGGTTCAGGCTGCTTGTTTCCATAAGACGTGATGCCTAACAGACCCATTGTGGGAACACGGACGAATGAGGTCAAGTTACTTTGGGACATCGCAGGCGGGAATCCAGCCGCCGTGCTACTGAACCGCCGGCGGAAAGCTTTCAAATCCAGAATTGGGAAACGGATTCTGAGGTCTCATCGTCTCACATTGTGAAAGAACTTGCTTTCTCTTAATCTCACATTGTGAAAAATCCTTGCCTTCTCTTATCGCCGCGCTGAGTCTAGCGCAAGATGCCCCACCCGACAGCCGGCGAGATGCCGGTGCTACTTCACTCGCCTATCGGCTCTATGCGACACGGCCCGCATTGCTGCTATAATTTTTTATCCTTAAGTGGCGCTATCGTCTAGGGGTTAGGACGTGAGATTCTCAATCTCAAAACCCGGGTTCGATTCCCGGTAGCGCTACCAAATAACCCACGTTGAAGTT
>WNFJ01413064.1_pt1 | contig 14155 bp, 14 predicted proteins | sample 5400461 | NCBI WGS metagenome assembly WNFJ01 (sample SAMN13153349, study PRJNA577476) | soil metagenome | isolation source: 115 cm saprolite on Douglas fir-dominated hillslope | place: USA:California | collected 2013-09-17 | reverse complement strand
CGAACGCAGCCACCACTTCGTCGAGCCGATCGGATGAACAATGCGGTATGGCAATTCCGAATCCGATGCCCGTGCTCATTGTCTCCTCCCGTTGCTTTAGCGCGGCCAGAATCGGATCGCGATCTGCGGGCTTAATTTTGCCGAGGCTAACAAGCAGATCGATCAGTTCAACAATAGCCGACCAACGCTCCGTCGCTTTCATCTCGGGAATGATTTGCTCGGCAGAAAGTAAATTGGCGAGGGACATGCGGATGTTCCGTGCGGGAGGCCAAGCTTAGCGGCAGCGCATAGCTTGACAAGCGCGTTTTCCGGCAGCGCTGGGCCCTAGTTCTCTTCCCGGATTTTGTAATTCAAACGCCGCGAGAGCAGCCAGCGCACACCGAACATGTCGATGGTGGCGCGGACGGCACGATTGCCCAGACCGTATTTGGTTTGCCCAAAACGCCGGGGGCGATGATTCACCGGAATTTCCACCAGCTGGTACCCTGCATCCTTTATCAGCGCAGGAATGAAGCGATGCATCCCCTTGAACGGAACCAGCGCGCTGACGCACTCGCGCCGCATTGCTTTGAGCGTGCAACCGGTGTCACGCACGCCGTCTTTGGTGTACCGGCTGCGGACTGCGTTAGCAATCCGGCTAGTCAGCCGTTTCACATGCGTGTCCCTGCGCTGCGCGCGATAACCGCAAACGAGATCGGCGCCACGCGAAATTTCACCGACCAATTTTGGAATATCGGCGGGATCGTTTTGCAAATCGCCGTCAATCAGAACGACAATTGCTCCGCGCGCGGCTTGCAGCCCGGCATAAATCGCGGCGCTTTGTCCGGCGTTTTTTTCGAAACGGATCACTCGCAGATTCGACGCGGCCTCAATTCGCTCCAGGGTGTGATCAGCTGACCCGTCATCGACAAAAATGAATTCGTGATCGATGGCTCTGAGCGCTGCTTTGAGCTCAGCTTGCAGGATCGGAACATTTTCTTCCTCATTGTACACAGGAACGATGACCGAAACTGCGGGAGAATCCGTTGTATGAGTCATAAACCGCCTACTCCTTTCGGATTCGGATCGCTGTGCAGCCAGGCTTTTCCTTAAACGCTGTAGCCGTGTCTCTGTGAGACGCGGGACGCTTGCTTTGTGGACAGATTAGGCCTGCGCTTCGCGTAGCGAAACGCCTACACGATGCGTCTAAGCTACTTCTCATAACGGCAGTGTCCGATAACTTCGACAGAGGAACACTTGCCAAATCCGTATCACCTTTCCGTAGCGCGACACTTCGATTGTTCCCACCGGCTCAGTGGATTGAAATGCCGCCCGTATGTTGCGAGGTACACGTTCCTTTTCTCCGGCCCTGATAAAAAGCGCATCCCGTTCGACGAACAAATTGATGCCGTTCTCTTCGGTGTATACCTCGCCGTCCGGCCGTTGCATGCCAGGTCTTAGCTCGACGAATTCGTCGTAGCGCGGCCAAAACGAGAACTGATTCACCATGTCCTGCGATTCGGGAATGTAAACGGGCGGATGCCGCAGGCCTTCCGGTCGTTTGTCGTGCAGATAAAACGAAATTTCCGACGCGCGATCGCGAGCGTCAGCAATGAGAAAGAATTTCTCGCCCGATTGCACTTCAAGATCGTTACGCATTTTTTCAAGGGCTTCCGTCGCGCTCTTCCATCCGCGCATCCGATCACTCGGATCGCTCCGCGGCAGTTGGTAACCGGCCACCCGCAGCAAATCTGTGTTCAATGCGACAACGCTCATGATTAACCCCACCAGGACGGCGACACTGGCGCATATGCGTAAGAGAGCGCTCGTCTGAACCCGTTCCCACCAGAAATAGGTCGCGACCAATCCGAACCCAAAAAAGGCGAGCGCATCCCAATTCGGCGCGGCGCTCTTGTTAAGCGACAGAAGCAGGTAAAAAACAAACACTGGCAAACTAAACCACATTAAGAACAGGACTTTGAATTGCTGATTAATGCGGCGCCAGCTTGCGATCACACCCCAAGCCAGCGCCAGAAACAGCAGCGGCGAATAAACGATGAAGTGCTGACCGAGAAATGAGAGCACATCAGCTGGATGAAAGCCAAAGCTGCGGTCGAGATTCCCCCGCGAGCGCAAATGCGCCAGCGTGATCCAGGCGTGTTGCGCATTCCACACAATCGGCGGAATCGTGCAAAGAACGAACATCCCGATCAGCAAATATACGCCAGGGCGTTTGAATTCCCGTCGCAGCCGTGGCACCAGCGCCAGAACGAATAACACCGAAATTAATTCGAACGCGTTCGTATATTTGCACAGAAACCCCAGCCCGATTAGCAGACCTGTAAGTGGCCAGTACCACGAAAAGCTCGGACTTTTTTCCAACGCGAGCCAGAAGGTAAACATCGCCGCCATCCAGAAAAAAATCGAAAGCGCATCGATCGTCATCACGACCGCGCCAATGTTGAAAATCGGCGTGGCATTCAAACCAATGACCGCCCACAGACCAGCGGTTGCGCCGAACAAGCGGCGCGTAAAATAAAACAGGAGCAGACTTGTGGCTGTCGCGAGCACAGGACTGAAGAAGCGAACACCAAACTCGTTCGCGCCAAAAAGCCCAGCGCTCGCGCGCATGGCGAAAGCGATACCAGGTCCCTTACTGAAATAGGCCGGCGCCAGTCTCTCCGACCACATCCAGTAATGCGCTTCGTCAAAGGAGAGATCTGTCGTTGCTAGAAGTGAAAAGCGAATCGCCGTCAGCGCGGCGACAAAGAGCCAGACTGCGCGCGTAGTGCTCATGTTGCGTGACGCGAATTTCCAGGTTGCCCAACGATCAAACTCGGATGGCGCGCAAACACACCTGGCATCCATTTCCGCGCCGCGATTCTCCAGATTAACTCAAGGAAGCTGAGCAGAAGCAATGTTTCACCGATTCCGAGAAAGAGCGTCGCCACCACGTCGCTGGGCCAATGCGCGCCCAGGTAAATTCGCGAATATCCAACCGCCAGAGTGACAAACCAGTACAGCCAGCCGCGGCGCCGGTAAAACAAAGTAAAATACGTTGCGGCGATGGCGTTGTTTACAGTGTGTCCAGACGGAAACGATGGTCCCGAGCGGGTGCGATCCGAGGAATCGGAAAATCGAATGACCGGTTTCTTAAAAAGGGTAAGAAACTTTGGCCGGGCTTTTTGTAACTGTACCATCCGGACACTCTGAACGTGTTTTGGTCGGTGACGGGCCACGCTAGATTTTAATGCACTCGTGACCAGTCCCCCGATCGCCAAAGAGATGCCCAGACAAATGACCAACGCGCGCGATTTGAATCCGCCGAAAACCAGCGCACCAATTCCAATTGCGATGAAGAACGGCGTCCAAATTTGAGAATCGCTCAACCCCGCCATGAACAAGTCGAGGGCCGGACTCGTCCATTGTTGGTTAACCAGGTGAAAAAGAGTTTGATCCATCCGATGGAATAAACCGGCGCGTAAGGTTTAATCGTTACACGCTAATAAACAAACGCGAGCGAATGACGAAGCACGAATGAGGAGTGTCGAACCAAGCTCAAATGCTCAGATGACGAAAATGCGATCGAACGTTTGCCATTCGTCATTTGGATTTCGCCATTACTTCTTCATTCGTCATTCGACATTAGTTATTTGTGTGGCGCTCGCAGCACTTTCCGTCTTTGCCGAGCCTCCACCGTCCGCGAAAGAGATTCTCGATTCGGTTCGCATGCTTGAGTCGCGTCAGCAGATCGATCTCCAAGGGCAGCTTCGTCAGGATGACGTCGTGATTCCGTTTCGCCTGATGCAAAATGGGCCCTTGATCCGATATACGTTCACAGATCCGGATGAAACTCTTGAGTTGCGACTCGGCGAAAACAGCTCACGCCTGGAAATGGCAAGCGACACCGGAACGGAAAAAGTAGGCGCGTCGAAGCTCCAGGAAAAAATCCGCGGCACAATTGTGTTGTACGGAGATCTTGCATTCAAATTTCTCTACTGGCCCGCTGCGCGCGTGTTAGGTGAAGAAAAAGTCCGCACCCGCAAATGTTGGAAACTACAGTTACGCGCACCCTCGCACGAGTCGACGTATTCGAACGTGTTGCTGTGGGTGGACAAGGCGAGCGGCGCACTGATGCGCATGGAGGGCTACGACTGGAATGCGCAACTGCTCAAACGCTTCGAGGTAGTATCCGCGCAAAAAATCGAGGGCCGCTGGTTCCTGAAACAAATGCGCGTCGAACAGCTCCAGCCCGGCACGAATCACGTCGAGGCGCGCGCTTATCTGGAGATTAAGAGATAGCGAGGCCGCGCTGCCTGTTCAAGCAGCGACGGCTTGGGCAACCGTCGAAAATCAAGATGACGGCTGGGAGGCCGTCGTTCCTTGTTTCACGCGCTAACCGGGCTGATGCTGATCGGACTTCGCGCCACTCACAACGAGCCTGCGACCGAGAAATTCTTTGTCGTGCAATTCCTCCACAGCTCGTTTCGCTTCGTCGACGGTTTGCATTTGCACAAACGCAAAACCTTTCGAGCGCTGGTTGTGCCGATAGCTGACGACCTCTGCGTTTTGCACGTGACCAACGCCGTTGAACAATTCGAAGAGATCGCTCTCGGTGGCATCGAAAGACAAGTTGCCGACGTAGAGACGCGGCGATGTGACTTCAACCCGTTCGGGCTTGCGCGCTGGTCGCGATGGCTGCGCGCCATTGCGCGGCTGTGCCGGCGCTTTCTTTTTCTCGCCGCCGTTTCCGAAAAATTCGGCAACGCGCTGCCAAAACGTCTTTTTCTGCGTCTTCGCCGGTTCTTGGGGGCCCTTTCCTCTGCGTCGGCCCCCACCGCGCGGGCGGCGTGGGCGTCTTCCGGATGAATAAGAGTTCATGTTGATCCTTAACTAATTTCCAATTGTCTAAAGGGCGGAGCGCCCCGAAAAGGGTCGGGACACCGTCCGTAGCGCGCGACTCATCAAGAGCCGAGTCAAACTCGTTCCAAGTACTATGCGACGCCGATGGAAACTCCGCCTCGTCATACCGGGAATGGACTTGTCTCAAAGCGCAAGCCAGCCCACTCAACGAACGAAACAGTGATACTGCGAAGGTTTGCAGCATCAGTTCAAGAAATCTGAATCGTTGTAGGAACCGGACGCTCGGAAGATCGAAGAAGATTCCCGACATCTCGCGCTCATTATGGCTTGCTTACCACGACATTGCAAGTCAGACGCGTTAGGCTGCGCCTCGAATCCAATCGTCGCGCAGTGAATACGCTCGCGATTTGAGATACTCTCGCGGACGCTCGCCGCGAATGGGCCTAACAAAACAGCGCAATTCGCGTCGGCTCAGCCGCGGTTCGTAGCCAAACTCGGGCATCAGGTCGCGGCAATGCCATTCGACCCATCCGATTTCATCCTGGGAAAGCTCGCGTTCCCAGCGCGTCACAGGTTCGGTGCTGATTTGCGAAAAGTTTATCCGAGCCGCGGAGTTACCGCTCCAGAACCGACCCACTTTCGTCGGCGTCAACACTGTATCTGGATCGAACTCGATCCCGAGGTACCCGCAAACTTCTTCCATCGTACTGGCTGGTTCACTCACCAGTCGTTCGTACTGGACGACCAGTCCAGGCACTTCCGCGTCGCGGACGCGCCTGGCCAGTTTCGCAGCGACACGCCAATGCGCGATTACGTAGTAAGTAGAGAACCGTCCGGTCTGCCTTGTTTTTTCCAGGGCGATTTGCGCCGCGAGAATGGCGCGCGGGTCCCGTAGCGTAACCAGAATTTTTGCATGCGGGAAGCGACTGAGGACCGCGTTGACGTGATTACGATTGGCCGGAGTTTTCTCCACCCAGCGCGTGATCGTATCAAGCGAGCGCTCAAGCGTAGCCGCGTAAGCTTTCACCATGAGGACCAGCAAATCTTCCTGCGCGTTCGCAGGATCAAACGCAGCGCGCTCAAACGTCTGGAGAAATTTCTCGCGAGGAAATGTCGCGTAACTGCGTTTGCCCCACTTGCACGGGCCGCCGAACAGCACGTTGGAGAGCGACTGCTTGGTCAGATAATCAAACTGCGCCCGGCGGCCGCGCGGCGCATATTTGGTCAGGACCGTGGGGAAATAGGCTGTTTCCTCGGGCAACACGAGCAGTTCGGGATGACTGTCGAGCAACGCCACCAATAGCATGGTGCCCGATTTTGCCTGGCCGGCAATAAGACAAGCGCGCTGCTCGAACGGCAGTTCGGAAATCACAAGCCGAGATTACAACAGCTACAGGCGAAATGATAATTCACACCCGCCTGAAATGAGACGACACAGAGGACTACTTCGTGGTTTTCGCCGATAGGGCGCGTCACTCCGTGCGCGCCGTTCTTTGGGTACGCAGAAACCACTCAACGAATTTTGGCAAGCCTTCGCTCAACTTCGTTGTTGGACTGTAGCCAAGCAATTTTCTCGCCTTCGAAATATCCGCATATGTACGCGACATATCGCCAGGTTGTTCCGCGAGGCGATTGATTTTTGCTTTTTTTTCCACTGCATTTTCGATCGCCAAAATGAGATCTTTCAGCTGAATCGTTTGACTCTCGCCGAGATTAAAGACGTCATACAGTGGGCCATTGTAATCGAGCGCGGCCATGGTGCCCTGAATGATATCATCAATGTAAGTGTAATCGCGTCGTGTGGTGCCATCTCCAAATTGATCGATCGGTTGGCCGGCGTAAATGCGCCGGGTGAATTGATGAATCGCCAGATCGGGACGCTGCCGCGGGCCGTAAACAGTGAAATACCGCAGCGCTACGACCCGCATCTGGTAAAGGTGCGAATACGTCGCGCAAAGAAATTCGCCTGCAATTTTCGTCGCGCCGTAGGGGCTAAGTGTCTGCGTGAGATGTTCCTCCTCGGAAAATGGGATCGTCTTTGAAGCGCCGTACACCGATGAACTGGAAGCGAAGATAAATCGCTGAACTCCTGTCACCCGTGCTGCCTCGAGGAGATGCAATGTCCCGATGACGTTCGTGTCGTAATAAAGCCGCGGGTATTGAATGGAGGGCCGAACGCCGGCGCGGGCAGCCAGGTGCACGATGGCGTCTACTTTTTCGCGGCCAAACACAGTTCGCACCGAGTCGCTGTCTCTAAGATCGACGTGGCAAACGGTTACGTCTTTTGCGAAACCAGCAATGTTCGCGTGCTTGATCTGCGGATCGTAATAATCGTTGAAATCGTCCACGATGACGACTTCATGCCCGCCAGCGAGCAGTTTCTCAACCAAATGCGAGCCGATAAATCCGGCGCCGCCTGTGACGAGGATTCGCATAAGGCAAGAAGTTGAACCGCGAAGGGCGCGAAGTGCACGAAGAAAATTTTAGGGCGTCTGTGTCAGACGCCTTCAAGGAGTGACGGCTTGGAAGCCGTCATGATTGCTAATAGTTGCGCCAATGCAGCAGCAAATAAATCCAGTTTGACGCGAGCGCAGAGATGACTGAGACACGCAAAAATGTTTTCGCGCGCTGCGTCGGAAGATGGATTCGTAGCCGTGGCGTACGCGCTACGACTGTTGCAAGCGCGTATACGTCGAACGCAATCACGCCGCAAAGAACCGCGAACACGAATGGGTTCCATTGCAATGCCGCAAGAAAATGGCCGTGAAAGAATTGGATGCCGCATCGCGTCATTCCGCATGTGACGCACGGCATGTTGGTAAGCTCGTGAAACACGCAGTGCGGCCACGGCAACCCGAGCGTTAACCAGACAGCTGCAAAGCCGAGCGATAAAACCGAGGCGCTCAACCAAATCAACTCATGGTCAAGTTCGCCCGGAGCGAGCCGCCGAACAGATAACTGCATTTGCTGACCGCTAATGATGCGACGCAGTCCAGGCGCCCATCGCACCAAACATGAATGCGATGAGTAATCCGCCGCCGCAACAAACTATCAGCGGAAGGAAAACTGCCAGAACAGCGCGACCGGTGTCGGTATCATGAGCGCGCGCCAACCCGATGCAGTTGCACACGAGTGCCCAAACGCCGGATATCAATCCACCGCAAAGCGGCATGATCTGCAAAGGCCCAGCGGAGCCTTGTGTAAAAGCCACCACCCGAAAAGTGGTCTCAAACGGCTGGTTGGCACCCCCAACGATCATCAAACAGAGATGCACGATCCCACTGCCGATAAAAAGGCCAATCACTATGAACAGTGGCAGCAAGATGATGATTGCGACCGAGCCGATTCCCATCCCTGTCATCGCCGCAAGACTGTTATTCCGATCCGCAAATAGGCCCAATGAGTTGAAACCGAGCGAGAACAAAAACGATACGATCCCGCCCACGCATCCGCCGATTAGGGCGTAGATGAGCGGTTCGCCCAGGCCGCCTTCGCGCTTCATCACACTGAATGCTTCGGCTGGACGAGTAAGCACCATTGTCAGCGTCTCGATGAACGCGTTGAAGAAGCCGCGCTCTTGCCGGTGCTCCCACGGCAGACCGGTACGCGCCGCGACAGTTGTAGACGTCGGGGCTGCGCCCGGCTGGACAGGCGGGACAGTCGGCGCAGCAGTTCCTCCTAACTCTGGGAACTGCGAGAGCGGCTGCCAACTGGCCATACCCTCGCGCCAGCCGATGTCCGTTGGCGCAAAGCGGCCGGCGCTTAGCCCTTCGCGGACTTCCTGATCGGAGAAAACACCCAGACTCGTAGTGCCCCGATTAACATGAATCATCGCCATAATGCCTCGTTTTATTAGGGCGCGAACTACAGCGCAAGGTTAAACGGTTACAAGGGAACTCCCTCTCGCCATTGTAACTGTTTTAACTTTGTAACTTCTCTGGTTGATCCAGCGCTCGCCAGAAATACCAGGCCGCAACGGAACGATACGGCCGCCACTTCTCCCCGTGCTTCATCAGTTGTTTCGGCGTGGGAAGTTTCCGTTTACGAAAAGTTTTGGCAAAGCCTTTCTGCACCCCGTAATCGGCCACCGGCCACACATCCGGCCGGCCGAGGTCAAACAGCAGAAGCATCTCGACAGTCCACCGACCTATCCCGCACACTTGCGTAAGACGCGCGATGATTTCGTCATCGCTCATTCGGAGAAGCGCACGTCTGGACGGCACGGTGCCGTCGAGCGTCTTCGCAGCGAGATCTTTTATTGCCGCGGTTTTGGCGCGCGAAAGACCGGCGCCGCGAAGTTTCTCATCCGGTGTAGCGAGAACTTTTGCCGGGTCGAGCCATTTTGTTTTTGAATAAAGTGCGCGGACCCGACCCCAAATCGTTGCGGCGGCTTTTCCGTTTAGTTGCTGGTAAGCGATGGATTCCGCCAGCGCATCGAACGGCCGGATCGAGACGGCCGGTGTGATTTCATATCGCCGCGATCGTCTGATTAACTGCGCCATTTGCGGGTGACTTTTTGAAATGTGCCGATGCGCGTGATCGTAGTTCATGAGGCGGAGCATAGGTAAAATGATGAATGGCGAATGTCGAATGACGAACTGTAGGACGTTTGTGTCACACGCCGTGGCGTTTCACAGAAACGCCCTACAATATTCGTGCTTTGTCATTCTTATGGTCACCTCTTGCCGAGCGAACGCTTTTCGGTTTCGTGATTTGCCATGGATACGCAACTTACTTGGTACGGTCAGTCGGCTTTCAAGATTGTGATCCCTAGCGGAAAAGTTCTGCTCGTCGATCCGTGGATCTCCAATCCTCTTTTTGAAAATGCGAAGGAAGAAATCGCCTCGCTCAAGCATGTCGATCTCATCTTGATTACGCATGGTCATTCCGATCACGTCGGCGATGCGGTCGACATCGGGAAAAAGACGGGCGCAAAACTGGTAGCAACATTCGATTTGGCCGACGCGCTGGTGAAACATCTCGGTTATCCGGCGGAGCAGGCGCAAGTCGACACGGTTGGTCATTTTGGCGGCGAACTGACGCTGCTGGATGGCGAAGTGAAAGTCGCGTTCGTCCGCGCGCATCATGGATCCGGTGTCGCCGCTGATGATCGATACGGGCTGCGTCATGGCGGCGCACCGGGAGGTTTTGTAATTACCATTCGCGGCGGGCCAACGATTTATCACACAGGCGATACAGATTTGTTTTCCGATATGGCGCTGCTGTCACTGTTTCACGACATCGACGTCATGCTCGTTTGCATAGGCGACCATTTTACGATGGGACCCGCTCGAGCGGCAGAAGCAGTAAAACTGGTGAAAGCGCGGACAGTCATTCCAATGCATTATGGAACCTTTCCGTTTTTGACAGGAACGCCCGAAGCATTTGGCCGCGAACTGAAACAACGCGGGGCAAAGGCGGAACTGCGAGTGATGAGAATCGGAGAGACGATTTCGCTGGGCGCAGGTTAAAAAAACTTGAGACGCCAGCGCGACATGTAAATCGTTTTCCTCTTGGACTTGATGGTTGTCACGCCCAATCCGCGGTGGCTTACTCTGGCGTTGGCGTTCCTCAATGCGTACGACCATGCGCCGGTCATTGCAGCATTGAAGAAGACACTCGCGATGCCGACGGGCACGGCATGGATTTGGTGGGGCGTTCGAACAAGTTTCGCAAATCCCGCCAAGGTAAAACGGCGCCTCCAAAAGATCGCGGGCGTGGGTCGCTGATCTGGAAGATTACCGCGCGTTCGCGGCCAAACGGGCGCGCAAGACGCGGCGTGCTTCAATCAGCTGCCAGGCAACCAGGCCCGGGATTCCGAGAATCAATTCGCGCACCCTCGCAATCAAAGAAAGCGCGAAAGCAGCGTCACCAGGAATACCAAGCAAATTACCAACGACGACGTAGCCGCCCTCCTGCACTCCAAGTGCGCCCGGCACGGGAAACACTGCCGAGCGGATCGCCAGAACCATGCTTTGAAGGATCACTGCATTGACGAGCGTCGCGTGCAATCCGAGCGCGTGAAGAGCTATCCAGATTTCGCCTGATCCGACCAGTAGCGAGGTGGCCGTCGCTGCGCAGCATCCAATCACACCGGACCGCCGCGCATAGAGTCTGCGAATCGCCTGGTCCAGAGTGTGGCCGCTGTGCACCATCGAATGCCAATCCTCCGCATTCACCAGCCGAGAAATCATCTTGCCGATGAAGCGAAACATTCCCAGTCGTTGGACGACATAGAATCCGACGATCGCGAGAACTCCGATCACTGCTCCGATCAACGTCGGGCGCACAAACCCTTGCTGTCCCGTTGCGCTAACAATCAAGCCAAGCCCCAACAGTGTAAAAACAATCTGGACAAAAACTCCCAGCGTGATGTCGACGAGAACGCTCGCCGCTGCAGTCGGAATCGGTGTTCCATGCAGCGCCGCAAGCCGCGCCCTAACGACATCGCCGCCAACAGTAGCAGAAGGCACGAGCGTGCTGACTGATTCGCCGATCCAGCGCATCCAAAACAGTTGCCACAGCGGCAGTCGCTCGGACTTCGGAAAGAGCGCCCACCACGCAATCGTGTCCAAAAACACCGGGACAGCGAGGTGATAAATCGCCACTGCGGCAATCCACCAACCGGCGGAAGCGAATGCGGCAATAACGTGTGGCGCCCCCTGCCGAATCAGGAGCAACGTAAATAGCGACGCACCGCCGGCAGCGAGCAGGTAAAAGGCAATGCGGATTTTTTTTCCACCTCTCATAGGCAGCAGTTGAAAACAGCCCGGCGATTTTGCTGCCGGATTAAGCAATGATCCCGAATAGTAGGGCAACCGCTTCGGTTGCCAACTTAATGCCTACAGGTGAGCGCGTGCGCTAAACGCTCAGCGCTATGATTCTGCGCAATGACTGGCGGGAACCGCTGACGCAATGGTCCTTCGTCGAACGGACTTTCCAAGAACCGTGCACAACATTAGCCAAATAATTCCGAAAAAAAATGCCGCGAGCACATCAGTCAGAAAATGAGCAACTCATTAGATCGGGCGCAATCTGTGAACGCCACGAAGATTGCGAATGGCTGCCAACGGTTCGAAACGTCAGGTCGAGGGAAATATTCCTTGCTAAAATAGTGTGCTTTCGATACATCGCTTTCACCTGCTTCATCCGATATTCGATGACCGAATCGCCTTAACGCCTGTGAAGACATTTCGATATCTCGCTGTCACTTTCCTGTGCCTCGGAATCGCGTCAGCCGTGGCCGGCTCGGCAAACATTGAGCTTCAGCCGTCACCTACGCCAGCAGACCAAAATTCACACGACATTTTCTCGTACGAAACGACGTATACGTTCAGCAGCGATTTCAAGGAATCCAAACTTGGAGATGGTGATTCGCTCTACAATGACTTCAGCTATGATCACCGGTTTTTGATCACTGGAAAATGGTACTTCCGTGCTGGGGTCGAATATGAGCGCTACGATTTCGGCGGCACCGACAACGGATTACCCGATCATCTGCAAGCCGCTTCGGCTCACCTAGCGCTGGAGTACGTTGTGAAGGACTTCCCAGGCATAAGCATCGAGCTTGATCCGGGAGTTTACTTCCAAAACGAGATCAGCGGGGATGCTTTCGATATCCCTGGAAAAGCTTATGTCACGTTCCCCTTAAAGAAGGACAAGATCTTTGCCGTCGTCGCTGTGGGATGGGGAATTTATCAGGACCCGCCGGTCGCGCCGGGTGGAGGCATCATCTGGTTGATCACCGATAAGCTGCGTCTTCAGGGAGTTTTCCCGAAACCTGCGCTGGTTTATCAGCCAAATGACGATTGGGATTTGCGGATCCAGGGCGAGCTTAACTACACCAGTTTTCGCACTGATGATGTGGTCTCCCACACAGAGCACAAATTGGATCTGCATAATGCTATCGTCCAATACAGCGAGGATCGAGCCGGCGTGCAGGTAGGTTATTCTGGCTTAAGGCCTTTGAAATTGATCGCGGGCGCAGGCGTCACAGTCGAACGGAATTTTGATTTCTTCCGCGCTAACCAGTCCAAGCGGACTGACCCCGCGCCGTACCTCAGGATCGCAGCAGAAGCAAAATTCTAAGGAAAGATTTCGCCGAGCTTTCTGGCAATTGCCTGGTCGCCACGAACCTTTAGCCGGCCCGTCAAATAAGCCCATGTGCCGCTGATTTGGTCATGGCAAATGGCGACCCAATCCCTATCTTTTGCTATGAAAGTGACATTTGGATCGGGGATCTTCCCCTTGCCCATCTTATAGGTCCCGTCGTTTACCTCGATCCACCATTCGCCACCATGTGGTCCGCTCAAATCCCATTGATAACGAGCGTGAACACCTTTTGCTTTTGCCGGTCGAAAACCGCCGCGCATAGCGTCGAACACGTCCTGCGGCGTCGACTCCACGTTGCTGGCCGCGGCGCCGATTGCCGTGCTTATGCAAATCGCCAGGCCGGCGGCAATGATCAGCAAGTGTAGGCGGCGCTGTCCTGTTAAAACCTTCGGCATTTCGTCATTCCCTCGTATTTCGTGATTTGCGCTTCATCATTTTCCAGGCCCTACTGCTCAATTCGCCTCAAGAGAAAAGCGGCGCCAAGAAATGTGATTAACGCGCCAGCCAGAAGAATCACTAGATCAACGACATAAAATTCCAGACCAGCGCGATACATGTTCACCAGCCGAAAAGCGCGACAAAAATGTGTAAGTGGAAACAGTTCGGAAATGTAGCGAATCGCCTGGGGTAATTGTTCGAGTGGCGCGAATGCTCCTGATAGCACAAACACCGGCAGCAAAAAGAAAACCGAAAACTGGATCGCCTGGGTTTGCGTGCGCGAGAAAGCCGAGATCAGCAACCCGAGTCCAAGCGAACAAAGAAGAAACAGAAGGCAGACCAGCGCCAGCGCCGGCAGGTCATGAAAGGCAACTCCAAAATGCCAGCCGCTCAGCAGCATGATAATGATAATCAGCAAGCTCGAGACCACCAGATATGGCAACATTTTCCCAATCACGATTTCACGACGCCGCAGCGCAGTTATCATCAACTGGTAAAGCGTGCCCGACTCCCGCTCCCGGGCGATGGTGCACGCCATCAGCGTGACCGTGAGCAATTGTAAAATCAGTCCGATAATACCGGGGACAACATAATCGATGACGCGCGATTTCGGGTTGTAGAGCAGTTTTCGATCGACCGACCACATCTCCATCATGGAAACAAATCGCTTGCGGATTTGCACGGGGAGTTGCTTGCCTAGCTCAAAAACTTCCTCGGGCAAGGTCTCGATCATGCGGTCGCGCTCTTTCAACTGAAAATCGCC
>WNFJ01666083.1_pt1 | contig 14158 bp, 11 predicted proteins | sample 5400461 | NCBI WGS metagenome assembly WNFJ01 (sample SAMN13153349, study PRJNA577476) | soil metagenome | isolation source: 115 cm saprolite on Douglas fir-dominated hillslope | place: USA:California | collected 2013-09-17 | reverse complement strand
AAATACTCATCTACGGCGACGCCGTTTGCGGTGCGAAGCCCAGCGTTGCGAGCGAGCTCGTCATTTGGAACGACACCGACACCGATCAACACCAAGTCGCCGGAGTATTGAGTGCCGTCACTCAGCAAAACTCCTCGCACTTTTCCGCCCGACCCTTGCATCTCCGAAACTGACGCACAGCAGACTACTTTAACGCCTTTGCTGGTATGCAGCTCGCGATAGAATTCCGAAATAAGCGGAGCGACCGCCCTCGACATCAGCCGCGGGAGCGCTTCCAGGACAGTCACGGATTTTCCGAGCGAGCATGCCACTGCGGCGAGCTCGAGGCCGATAAATCCTCCGCCAATCACAACAATATCTTGCGCATTTTTCAGCCGTTCCTTTACAATCACGGCTTCATCGAGCGACCGTAGATAAAGGACTCCATCAAGTTGCGCGCCTTTGAGAGGTAGAGCTCGATTGCGGGCCCCAACGGCAAGCACGAGCTTCTCGTATGGAAAATGTCTACCGGATTCGAGCTTCACTTGCTTTGCAGCTCGATCAATCGCGGTGACTCGCTTGCCGGACGACCAGATCGATTTGGTGGTCTTGATAGAACTGCCTCGGGCGCAATTCGATACTTTCGAAATCCTGTATGCCCAACGGGAAGCCTTTTGAAAGCGGTGGACGCTGGTAAGGGATATGCGGTTCCTCGCCGATGAGCGTTATCTTTTTCTGGTAGCCTTCCGTCCGCAACGAAGCCGCCGTCTGGAAGCCGGCTTGACCGGTGCCAACAATGACGGTGCCGCTGCTCATTACCGCTGCTTCTCCGGCAATCGAACGATGAGGCCATCGAGATCATCGGTGACCTTGATCTGGCAACTCAACCGGCTATTCGGTTGCCGTTCGACGGCAGAAATCTCGAGCACCGCTTCCTCGGTATCCTGTGCCGGGGGAAGCCGATCAAAGAATTTTTCATCCACGAAAACGTGGCACGTCGAGCACATGCACACGCCGCCGCATTCGGCGACGATTCCATCAATCCCATTCTTAAGTGCTGCCGTCATCACGGTCGTGCCGGCGGGCACGTCAATCTCCCGGGCATCACCCGTGGGCGAAACATAAACGACCTTTGGCATTTTCCAGATCACCTTTATTAGTGCATATTGCGAGTGCAGGCAAACCACGCCCCGTGCTCTGCAGGCGGAGACGCCTCTGCAATCAATTGAAACGAACGTATTCAAAGTTCAGCGGTTGATTGTTGATCCCGCGCGCTGGCGGAGCGATCCAATTCGCAAATTTCCCCGGCTCCACAACGCGCCCGCTCATCAGCGATTGCACGAACGCATGATCCTGGAGACTCGGCAGCCACTTATACTCCTGTTTCTTCCAGGCCTCCTCGCTCAGAACTTCGCCATCGAGGCTGACAAAGTGCCCCGCAAAATTGCCGATCGCGCGGTGAAAGCCCTTGTGCGGGAGCGTCAGACGGAACGGAATACCCGCCTTGTCAATCACGCGCTGCCAGCGGCTGATTCCAGATTCGATCTCACGAATGTAGTCGTCGCGCAAGCGTTCGTTGAGCGCGGTCAACGCGGGCACTTGCTTCTGAACGATCTTGCCTCCAATTACTTCGGAAACGGGATAGAGCGCCTCGCTGAGCACGTGGTCATCATTGATCTTGGTCTCCTCAAAACGGCCCTTCAGCCCGTTGGTGTAATAATTCGCAGCGTTGGAAGAGACATCCGATCCGTAGAGGTCCAGTGTGACGCTGTAGTGAAAGTTCAAGTACCGCTGGATGGTGGGCAGATCGATCACGCCAAGCGCCCGTACATCCGAAGGATCCTCGACTTTGTTTTCCTTCATCACTTCGCAAGTCCGTTGAATGATTCGGCTTACTCCGGTCTCTCCGATGAACATGTGGTGTGCTTCCTCGGTGAGCATGAACCGGCAGGTTCGCGCCAGGGGATCGAATCCGGATTCCGCCAGGGCGCAGAGCTGGAATTTGCCATCGCGGTCGGTGAAGAACGTGAACATGTAAAACGCCAGCCAATCCGGCGTGGCCTCGTTGAACGCGCCCAGAATACGCGGATTATCAGCGTCGCCGGATCGCCGCGCCAGCAAAGATTCCGCCTCCTCGCGGCCATCCCGTCCGAAGTAGCGATGCAGCAAATACACCATGGCCCACAGGTGACGCCCTTCTTCGACGTTCACTTGAAAAATATTTCGCAGATCATACATTGACGGACAGGAGGCCCCCAACATGCGCTGCTGTTCCACCGAGGCTGGCTCGGTGTCTCCCTGAGTCACGATCACGCGCCGCAAAGTCGAGCGATATTCCCCCGGCACCTCTTGCCAAGCCGCCTGGCCCTTGTGAGTCCCGAAATTCACCTCGCGCTTCTCGTCGCGCGGCTGCAGGAAAATGCCCCAGCGGTATTCGGGCATCTTCACGTAACCGAACTGTGCCCAGCCGTCGGGCTCCACGCTGATAGCCGTTCGAAGATAGACCTCATAGTTATGGCTTTCGTTCGGCCCCACGTCATACCACCAGCCCATATACGCGGGTTGCCAATGCTCGAGGGCCCGCTGCAGGACGCGGTCTCTGCCCAAATCGACATTGTTGGGGATTTTTTCCGTATAGTTAATCATGACGCGATCTCCTCAGTAGTCCAGGCGCGAGCCCGTCCCTTAAACTCTTTCCCAGTTGAATTTCACCGGCGCACCCGTTCCATATACCTTCAGCGCTCCGTTCGCACCGACGGCGTTCGGCCGGGTGAAGATCCAGTTTTGCCAAGCGGAGAGGCGGCCGAAGATTCGCGTTTCGAGGGTCTCCCCGAGCCCGAAGCGCAGATTTGCTTCGAGCCCCGTGAGGGCGTCGGGCGATTGCGCCGCACGCGATTCAATGGCTTGGCGAATCTCGTCTTCCCAGTCGAGATCATCCGGTGCGGCGGTAACTAGTCCCGCGTCGAGCGCTTCGCAGGCCGAAAGCTTCTTACCCATTTCGCCGCGCAAGGTCTCGATCCGTGCCGCATCGCTGTAGAATCGCGCCGCCATCCGAGAAAGTCTGTTCACCATCGGCAGCGGTCCGAAATTCATTTTCGAAAGCGCTAAGGTTGGGATATTCACGGCATCCTGCGTATTGCGCATATAGATGCGGTCGGCAGCGAGAGCCAATTCCAGCAGCGTGCCGGCAAAGCAGGACCCGGCTTCAACAATGGCGTAGAGGGAACGGGAAGTGACATCGATCCGCGCGAACGTCCGGCGCATCATTCCCAGCACCTCGCGAACGAACCAATGGTCCTGGTGATTCAAAATAAACTCGTCGACGGCGAGAACCGCGTCCGGGTTTCCGGCCGTCTTGAGAATCCACAGCCCTAAATCCAATTCACTGGCTCGCAAAGTCAAAATGGCGTCATCTAGCTCTCGCGCCATTTGCAGCGGCCACCAATTCACACCCGCCGCAACAACTTTGTCCAAGCTATCTTCGGGTGTGGTCTCCGGCGCGCGCACGGTTATCGTTACCGTGCGAGCTGCGCGATTCCATTGCACATCGACGTATCCGTAGTGCAGTCCCGCTTCATCGATGGTTCGTTGCAACGGCGCCAAAGCCACGCCTTTCACGCCGGCGGGGCGATCGCTCATCTGGGCGAGTTCTAAGGCGCGCTGTTTGACGTGCTCCGCAAACTGCTGCGGTTTGACGGCATCATCGACCAGGCGCCACTCCTTTGCTCTCTCACCCCGAACGCCATCAGGATTTGTGCAAAACATATCGGCGTGGTCGCGGCGGACCTTGCGCTTGTCCGTTACGCGAGTCAGTCCGCCCGTTCCGGGCAAAACGCCCAGCAACGGCAGCTCCGGAAGGCTGACGGCGGAGGAGCGATCGTCCACGAGGACGATCTCGTCGCAAGCCAAAGCCAGTTCGTAACCGCCTCCGGCCGTCGTGCCATTACAGGCAGCGAGAAACTTCAGTCCGGAATGTGCGCTCGCGTCTTCGATCCCATTCCGCGTTTCATTCGTGAATTTGCAGAAATTCACTTTCCACGCGTGCGAGGACAGTCCCAGCATATAAATGTTGGCTCCCGAGCAAAAAATGCGGTTCTTTGCGCTGGTGATGACCACCGAACGAATCTCGGGATGTTCGAATCGAATGCGCTGCAAGGCGTCGTGCAGCTCGATATCCACGCCGAGGTCGTACGAATTCAATTTCAGTTTGTAGCCTGGGCGGATTCCACCCTCCTCCGCAACATCCATGGTCAGTGTCGCCACCGGGCCGTCAAACGCGAGACGCCAATGCTTGTAACGCGAAGGATCAGTTTGGAAATCGATCGCCGCCATTTTCGCCTGGGATTCCTGAGCTGCCGCAACGTCCACGAGATCCTCCTACTGCCAATTGGCCTGTAAGGTTGTTTTCAATCTGGAAAAACTCTGATCTACCGTGCTGCCAGAGGTGTCGAGCTCCATGTCCGCCTGGCGGTAGAGCGGTTCTCGCGCTTCAAGTATTCGCCGCAAGTCTTCCATGGCCTGATCGTTCCCGGCCATCGCGCGAAAATCTCCCTGTGCGAGCACTCGCGACATGTGCTCTTCGGGTTGCGCCTTTACCCAAATGGTGTAGCAATGGGAGAGGAGATAGTCAAACGTCTCTTTTTCAGAGACCACGCCTCCTCCCACTGACAGTACGGCGCACTCCTGCTCCGTGAGCACTCTTGTCAGCGTGCGCCGCTCGATCGCCCGATAGCCAGATTGCCCGTAGAGCGAGAATATTTCACCGAGGGGCATTCCCGTATCCTTCTTGATCTCGCCATCCAGCTCGATGAAGGGGACTCGCATCTCCAACGCCAGTTTGGATCCCAATGTAGACTTCCCGGCACCGCGCAACCCAATCAGCGCGATGCGCTTCCGGCGCACTTTTTCTCCCGGACTGAAATCCCGCATCAAACGGAACACCACATCTTCCAGGCGGTGATGGGGGAGACGTTCAAGGAATCGGTGGATCACCTGCTTTTCGGCAGACTCTTCCACCTCAGGGGCGAATAACTCGACAAGCGAAACGTTGAGAGCGGCGGCAATCCTGCGAAGCAACACGATTGAGATGTTTCCTTCGCCACTCTCGAGCTGTGCCAAATGGCGCTCAGACACGGCGGAATCCCGGGCCACTACCTTGCGGGTCATGCCCCGAAGGTTGCGCAGATGACGGACCCGCTTGCCAAGGAAGAGCAGGAAATCCCCATCGGTAATCTGTGTCAACCGGTGTAGACTTGACGTCTGGGAATTGGTGGTTGCCGAAGTGTTCATGCGTTCTCGAATCGAACATGCATTATAATACATACTGCAAGGTTGGTGTCAAGAGAAAATGTGAATTCCATTGAGGGTGTTGCAGATTCGCACTTGCGAGGGCTACTATTCCTATAACATACTTGCACTATTGATGTTAGCTTTGTATTTGAGGGTTTCGTACGGCCAGAAAACATGGTTCCAATCAACTCGAATATGCAGTATTATTCTGAATCTGCATTGCACCCTCTCACTCCGGATTTCGATGCTGAGGACTCGTACCAGTGTAAGATTATGAGATCAACGGGGGTTTAGCGATGAAGCTGCCTAACTACGTAAGTGGCCAGTGGAGTGAAGGCGCTGGCGCCGGGGAAGCACTCATTGATCCCGTCACCGGTGAAGAGCTGGCAAGCATCTCTTCGCAGGGCGTAAATCTGGACGCAGCCCTGGCATTTGCACGCACTTTCGGCGGACCTGCGCTCCGCCAACTCAGCTACGCCCAGCGAGCTGAAATATTGGCCAAGATTTCCGATGTCCTGGCAGCAAATCGCGACGAGTATTTTCGGCTCTCTCTCTTGAACTTGGGAGCAAACCAGGCCGATGCCTCTTTCGATGTGGACGGCGCCATTTACACCATGAAGTATTACGCCAAGGTCGGCCGGGCACTGGCGGAAGGAAAAATGCTGAAGGAAGGCGCCCTGGTTCCGCTTTCGAAGAACAACGCGTTTGTTGGGCAGCATTTTCTGATGCCCGCGAAGGGCGCTGCCGTTTTCATCAATGCATTTAACTTTCCCGCTTGGGGTCTCTGCGAAAAGGCCGCGCCTGCTCTACTCTCTGGCGTCCCCGTTGTGGTGAAGCCCGCTTCGCCGACGGCATGGGTGACGCACCGCATGGTTGAAGATATTGTAAAGGCGGGAATTTTGCCGCAGGGAGCAATTTCGATTGTCTGCGGCTCCGCTCGCGACTTGTTGGGCCACGTTCGAGAAGAAGATATCGTTTCCTTTACCGGCTCGGCTGATACCGCCGCGCGCATCCGATCGCATGCGAACGTGCTGCGCCGTTCCGTGCGCGTCAACATTGAAGCAGACAGCATCAACTCCGCCATACTGGGGCCCGATGGCGCTCCCGGCACCGATCTGTTCGACCTCCTGGTAAAAGAAGTTGTCCGCGAGATGACCCTCAAAGCCGGACAGAAGTGCACGACCATCCGGCGCGTCCTGGTTCCTCGCCAGCAGCTCAAAGCCTTTGGCGATGCCGTAACGATACGTCTGAGCTCCATGAAAGTAGGTAATCCCCGGAACCCCGAAGTAAAAGTAGGGCCTGTCGTAAACAAGGCGCAACAGTCCTCCTGCCTGGAAGGGTTGGCCAAGCTGAAGGAAGAGTCCGAGGTCCTCTTCGGCGGTGACGCGAGTTTCCAGCCGATCGATGCCGATGCTCAAAAGTCCGCCTTTGTGCAACCGGCGCTGCTCTCCTGCAAGAACGGGCTCGACGCAAAATACGTTCATGACGTGGAGGTCTTTGGCCCTGTAGCGACGCTGGTGGCCTATGACAGATTGCAGGATCTTATCGCCATCACGCGCCGAGGCTTAGGTTCTCTTGTGGCTTCGGTCTTTTCCAACGATACAAATTTCACCCGCGACACGGTCCTGGGCATCGGCGACCTTCATGGAAGAGTGTTAGTTGTGGATTCAACGGTTGGCAATCAGCACACCGGCCACGGCAATGTTGTGCCCAGTTGTCTGCACGGTGGTCCCGGCAGGGCCGGCGGTGGCGAGGAGCTTGCTGGCTTACGTGCCTTGTTCCTCTATCACCGCCGTTTCGTTGTGCAAGGACCGGCCAGCTGCATCGCCGCATTCTCGGAATCGTGCGGTGACACGACTCTCTTGTATTCGTAATCCTTCTCGCACTAGCGCGAATCCAATGGCCCCCTCGATGGCCATCTTCTTAGACTGAGACGGAGTCAAATGAACTCTCCCGCAATCGATGCAGGGGCCCATTCTGGCACTTGCGGGCCTTGCCGGAACAGGCACGCGTTCCGACTTCAGTGCTATTGTTATCCGGGGAAAGTGCGACCATAGCCTGAAACTTTTTGCCGAGGTCCATCCGACCATGCCACGAATCCAGACCACGGAAGACCGCCGGCTCGAAGATGCGCGCACCCGCAAGAAGCATTGGAAGCGCTGGGGGCCCTATCTCTCCGAGCGGCAGTGGGGAACGGTTCGCGAGGATTACAGTCCGGGCGGCACGGCCTGGGAATTTTTCCCGCACGACCACGCGCGCTCACGCGCTTACCGTTGGGGCGAAGACGGTATCGGCGGGGTCAGCGACCGTCACCAGATGATATGTTTCGGGCTAGCGTTATGGAATGGGCGCGACCCCATTCTGAAAGAGCGGCTCTTCGGCCTTACCGGAAATCAAGGCAATCACGGCGAGGACGTGAAGGAGTATTACTTCTACCTCGATTCTACGCCCACGCATAGTTACATGCGCATGCTCTACAAGTATCCGCAAGCCGCATATCCGTATGAAACTCTGGTGGAAGAGAGCCGACGCCGCGGCCGCGGACAGCCGGAATTCGAATTGTTCGACACTGGTGTTTTCTCCGAGAGCCGTTATTTCGACATTTTCGTGGAGTACGCCAAAGCCGACGTTGAAGACATTCTCATTCGAATTACAGCGGTGAATCGCGGGCCGGAAGCCGCTGCATTGCACATTTTGCCTCAACTTTGGTTTCGCAATACGTGGTCCTGGGGCAAGGACCTCCGCCGCCCGTTGGCGCGAAGTGCCACAAGCATAGCCGGAAGCAACTGCGCCGAATTGCAACATTGGCAGTACGGCAAGCGCTGGCTGCTGTGCGCCGGGCAGCCGGAGTTGCTTTTCACGGAAAACGAGACGAACGAGGAGCGTCTCTTCGGCGCAAGAAATCGCTCACCCTACGTGAAGGACGCCTTCCATGAATATGTGATTCACGGCAACAAGGCGGCTGTAAATCCGGAACAGATGGGAACCAAAATGGCCGCGTATTACCCGTTGCAGCTTGCCCCTGGGCAGTCCGTCACGCTCAAGCTGCGGCTCACCGATTTCGAGCCTCTTGGAGGAATGGATCTCAACTCCGGAAAAGTGGGCATCATCACCTCGCCAGGACACGCTGAGCGCGGAGAGGGTGTTCCTGCTACGAACGATTTTGACGCTGGATTCGACGGTCTCTTCGCGACGCGCCAAAAAGAAGCCGATGAATTCTACGCTACAAGAATCCGCAAAGAGCTGTCAGACGATGCGAAGGCCGTGATGCGGCAATCGTTTTCCGGCATGCTCTGGTCCAAACAGTTTTATCACTACGACGTGCGCACCTGGCTCGATGGCGATCCGGCCGGCCCCAAACCGCCGGACGGCCGCTGGGACGGCCGCAACAAGGATTGGACGCATCTCTACAACGACGACATTATTTCCATGCCGGATAAATGGGAGTATCCGTGGTACGCCGCCTGGGACTTGGCGTTTCACTGCATCCCGCTCGCGCTCGTCGATCCGGATTTTGCCAAGGAGCAGCTCATCCTGCTTTCGCGCGAATGGTACATGCACCCCAACGGTCAGTTGCCCGCCTACGAGTGGGCCTTCGGCGATGTGAATCCGCCGGTCCATGCTTGGGCTGCCTGGCGTGTCTACAAGATCGAGCGGCGCGTCCGCGGAGTGGCCGATCGCTGTTTTCTCGAAAAAATTTTTCACAAGCTGCTCCTGAATTTCACTTGGTGGGTGAATCGCAAGGACCCCGACGGCGCGAATATCTTTCAGGGCGGTTTCCTCGGACTCGATAACATCGGAGTGTTTGATCGCTCGGCGCCTCTCCCCACCGGAGGCCACCTCGAACAGTCCGACGGCACCAGTTGGATGGGCATGTACTGCCTGAACATGCTGGCGATCGCTCTGGAGCTAGCCAAGGAAGATCCTGCTTACGAAGACGTCGCCAGCAAATTCTTCGAACATTTTGTATACATCGCCCGCGCCATGAACGATTTTGGTGCGGGCGGACGCTCCCTGTGGGACGACGCCGATGGCTTTTACTACGACGTATTGAGGCTCCCCAACGGAGAGGAACACTTCCTGAAAATCCGTTCGATGGTCGGATTGATCCCACTTTTCGCCGTCGAGACCCTGGAGCCGGAAATCGTCGATCGCCTTCCCGGCTTCAAGCGCCGCATGCAATGGTTCATCGACAATCATCCCGAGGTGCCGGAACATATCGAAATGACGCAGCGTTCCGCGCGCGGCGTGCGCCGTCTCCTCTCCCTGGTGAACCGCAAGCAACTTAAGCGCGTGCTCTGCCGCATGCTGGACGAAACGGAATTTTTCTCGCCGTACGGAGTGCGCGCCCTTTCGCGCTTCCACAAGGACCATCCTTACGAAGTCCACGTGAACGGAAATATGAACCGCGTTGGCTACGAGCCCGCCGAATCCTCGACGGGCGTCTTCGGCGGAAATTCGAACTGGCGCGGGCCCGTCTGGTTTCCGGTCAACTACTTACTCGTGGAATCCCTCCAGAAATTTCACCACTATTACGGCGAAGATTTCAAAGTCGAATGCCCCACGCACTCGCGTTCGGAATCCGATTTGTGGCAAGTAGCCGCGGAAATTTCACGTCGTCTGACCCACATTTTTCTCCGCGATTCGAATGGCCGCCGGCCCGTTGCGGGCGGCACCGAGCTCTTTCAGAGCGATCCGCACTGGAGCGACCTTATCCTTTTCTACGAATACTTTCACGGCGACAATGGCGCCGGGATGGGCGCAAGCCATCAAACCGGCTGGACCGGCCTGGTCGCAAAATTAATTGAACAAAGCGGTGAGTAAGTTGTTGATTGAAAAGGCGCGGATGACTGTGAAATTCGATGGAAAAGTAGTGCTGGTGGCTGGCGGCGCGGGTGGATTGGGGCGCACCGTGACTCTGGCGTTCCTGGAGCAGGGCGCGAAGACCGCCGTCACCTATCGTGCGCAGGAAGAATTCGATATTTTGAAGAGCGCCGCGGGGACAAGCGGATCAAGACTCGAAGGGCACTCAGTCGATGTCACGGACGAAGCGGCGGTGCGCCAGTTGATCGAGAAAATAGTAGGGAAGCATCGCCGATTGGACGCCCTGGTCAACACCGTGGGCGGTTACGCGGGCGGCACGAAGTTGTGGGAACTGGAGACGAAAGTCTTCGATCAGATGCTGGCTCTGAATTTGCGCTCCGGGTATGCGTTAGCGCGCGCAGCGGTAAGAGCGATGCTGAAAGAAGGCCATGGGGCGATTGTAAACGTCGCCGCAAAAGCGGCGATCGATCACGCTGCCGGCGCAGCTGCTTACGCCGCTTCCAAGGCCGCAGCGGTGGCATTGTTGGATTCCCTGGCCGCGGACTTGAGAGGCAGTGGCGTTCGCGTGAATACGATTCTCCCGAGCATCATCGATACGGAGGCCAACCGCGGGGCCATGCCGAAAGCGGATTTTGCGAAGTGGCCGAAGCCCGAGGACATCGCGCATGTCATCCTCTTTTTGTGCAGCGACGATGCCAAAGTCATTCATGGTGCGGCCATCCCGGTCTACGGAGACAGCTGAGAATTGTATTGTGCTGCAAATCCTCTCAGAAGAAAAAATGAAAATCACACTGATAGCATCGTTAGCGCTGCTGGGTTTGCTTTCGTCTGCCTGTTCTGACAAAACTGAGCCTGAGCCAATTGTTATCCACTTATTTCGAGATCCCGCCGCTACTGAGATTGAAACGGCCATACTAGCTGTCGGCGCAAAGCAGTTGAAGAGCGGGCACGGTCAGCCCGTCATGATCGCAACGATCGAACCGAACAGTTATTCCGAGGGATTGGAAGACCTGGGGCATCATAGTCACCCTGAATTGATCATTTTCAACTCACCTGAAGACGGGAAAAAGGTGAAGGTCGAGATTCCTTTTCAGAGTGTTGTGCAAGTCGGGGCAAAGCAATTTTATCTTGTGATTTCCCCTTGGGTTACAGGAGAGCAGCGCCAAACAGCGGAATTGGTCCGAACCGAGCTACGTAAAGAGCTACAGAGGACGGCTCAGCCGGTTACTGCCCCTCTCCATTGATCTATGATCTGCCAATCTTCAGGTAAGACACCGTGAGGTCAGAACAGGCGGAAGTTCAGTTTGGCCGCGAGATTTGCGGCGACCTCGCCGCTGCCGAATCGCGCGAGTGGCTTGTCACCAACGGTATCGGGGGATACGCCTCCGGCACCATCGCGGGAAGCCAGACTCGCCGCTACCACGGAATGCTTGTTGCCGCACTGCAGCCGCCCGTGGGCCGCACGCAACTGGTTTCGGCCATCGACGAAATCGTCCACTACGCCGGAACGGATTTCTCTCTCGCCACCCACCGCTGGGCCAGCGGCGCCGTCGATCCACAAGGCTTTTTACTCCTCGAGGATTTTCACCTGGAAGGCTCGACGCCGGTGTGGACGTACGCGTTAGCCGATGCGCTTTTGGAAAAGCGCGTGTGGATGCGCCAGGGCGAGAGCACAACCTGCATTCAATACACCCTACTGCGGGGAAGCAGTGCTCTTGATATGGAACTGAAAGCGCTCGTGAATTATCGCGATTTTCATTCCTTAACCCAAGCGGGCGGCTGGCGCATGAATATCGTACCGGTCGAGAATGGCGTAAAAGTGCTGGCATTCGACGGCGCAACTCCTTTTTATCTGAAAAGTGCAGCTGCGACCTGCGAGCCGCGCCACGATTGGTACCTTGGCTGCTTCTTGGGAGAGGAAACCGCTCGCGGCCTGAGTGACCGTGAAGATCGCCTATTTGCCGCGTTGTTCCGCGCAAGGCTTGAAGTTGGTTCCAGCGTCACACTCGTGGTGTCCACAGAACCGGCGGCCTTGCTCGATGGCGAAACCGCTCGCGCGGAGCGCGCCAATCGCGATGTGAAGCTTTTTCAAGATTGGCAAGCGAACAACGAAAAACTTGCCGAAGAAGCCCCCTCGTGGCTTTGGCAGCTCATCCTCGCTGCCGATCAATTCATCGTCAAGCGCAGCCTCCCGGAAGAGCCCGACGGCCGCAGCATCATCGCCGGCTATCACTGGTTCGGCGACTGGGGCCGCGACACCATGATTGCCCTGCCGGGACTGACGCTCGCGACTGGCCGCGCCGGTGTTGCCAGGCAAATCCTTCTTGCCTTTTCGCGGTACGTGGACGGCGGGATGCTCCCCAACAATTTCCCCGACGCCGGGGGCAAGCCGGAATACAACACCGTCGATGCGGCGCTCTGGTATTTCGAATCCATCCGGCAGTATTTCGAATCGACGCAAGATGTAGTGACGCTAAAAGAACTTTTTCCGGTTCTCGCGGGAATGATCGATGCCCACATCTCCGGCACTCGTTACAACATCCACGTGGACTCCGCCGACGGGCTTCTCTATGCCGGTGGTCCCGGCGTTCAACTGACGTGGATGGACGCCAAAATCGGCGACTGGGTCGTGACGCCGCGTGCCGGAAAGCCCGTGGAGATCAACGCACTGTGGATCAACGCGCTCGAAACCATGGCCGGATTTGCCCGGTTGCTCGCGAAACCGTGCAATGCTTACGAAAAACTCGCGGCCAAAGCAAGGAAGAATTTTGAGAGGTTCTGGAACGCGGACCGCCATTGCTGCTTCGACGTCATCGATTCGCCGGGCATCGGGAATAATGCCGCGCTCCGGCCGAATCAGATTTTTGCCGTGTCCTTGCCGGTCAGCCCGCTCATTCCCGAGCAGCAAACGGCGATTGTCGATGTTTGCGTGCGGCGCCTCTTGACCTCGCATGGACTGCGTAGTCTCGCGCCGGGCGAATCTGAATACAGCGGGCATTACGGCGGTGGTCCCCGAGATCGTGACGCTGCTTATCATCAAGGCACCGTCTGGGGCTGGTTGCTGGGCCCTTTCGCGCTCGCGCACTATCGCGTGTACCACGACCGCGAAGCGGCGCTGCGTTTCCTCGAACCGCTCGGCCGTCAGATCCACGCAAGCGGCCTCGGCACGTTAAGTGAAATCTTCGATGGCGATACTCCCTTCACCCCACGTGGCTGCATCGCACAGGCCTGGACCGTCGCCGAACTCTTGCGGGCTTGGAAGGAAATCGCGGACGGAAAAAACCTGGAATCAGTTAGCAGTATTTGACATCGCTGAATTCGAACATCTATCCACGAGACTGCGATTCGTACAGTTCGATGAGCACCTTGCCTCCATCCGGAGATGCTACCAGGAAAAAATTGACTCGCGTGCTGTCTGCGCCATTCCGAGTTGCAGGATAGACGGGAGCGACGCCGAATTTTTCCTTTAGGATTTGCGTGGCGCGATCGACGTTGACACAGCGATATTCCACCTGTTGGATGCCCTCTCCAAACTTTGCCAGGTATTTTGCGATGGCCCCCGAGCCGCCCGGCTCCCGCGCCGTCAGGATATCCAACTCCACGCCCTGCGCGAAACGCAGCTCGAATTCCTCGGCATCCTGGTCCGGTGGCACCTCGGCGAGCCTGGGCGTCCCGTTTGCAATTCGAATGCGCCCAAACGTTTCTCGTTGCACCGCGAGTCCAACCGTTATGGCGGGAGCGGGTCCGTATAGCAGCGCGGAGAGTTCGCTCTCCGCCCACCACTCAGACACGGCCGATCCAGCGGTCGCGCGGCCCAGCCGGTAGATTTCACCGGCAGCCGTGAGCCTTTTGGATGCATCGGTGGACGAGAGGTCCGCGATTGCTTGAGCGAGTGGGCTGGACATGGAAGCGTCACAGATTGTAGCTTGAGGGCGGCACGAAAAGAAGCCAAAGCCATGCAGCTATGCTCGTAAGACGCAACGAAATCACGTGCGCCGCATCTGAGGAATATGCCAAAGCCAGTCTTATTAACAGTGGATGACGACCCGGAAGTGCTGCGGGCCAT
>WNFJ01151025.1_pt2 | contig 14161 bp, 11 predicted proteins | sample 5400461 | NCBI WGS metagenome assembly WNFJ01 (sample SAMN13153349, study PRJNA577476) | soil metagenome | isolation source: 115 cm saprolite on Douglas fir-dominated hillslope | place: USA:California | collected 2013-09-17 | reverse complement strand
TCCCGATCTGGCGCAATGGGATGACGGCGCAGTGCTGGTTGGATTCCTTGAATCGTTGAGTGACCTGGGATACAGGACGGATGCCAGGATTCTCAACGCCTACGACTACGGTGTTCCGCAGCATCGATCTCGACTATTCATCGTTGGGCTCCTTGATGACGCTTCGTTCGCATGGCCATCGCCATCTCCCAAGCGACCTCCCACGCTTTGGGATGCGATCTCGGATCTGCCGACGGTTCCGCCCGGACAGCGTCAAGAGCGTCTTCCGTATGGTCGTCCGCTGACGCCGCTGCAGAGAAGAATGCGGAAGGGAGTTGCGGCGGCCGATCGTCGCTGGATCCACGATCACATCACACGCGAGGTGCGCCCCGACGATGCCGAGGCGTTCGCGCTGCTGTCTGAGGGAGGAACTTACCGGGACGTTCCGGCGCATCTGCGCCGCTATCGAAGCGACATATTTACTGACAAGTACAAGCGCCTCTCACGCGATGAACTCAGCCGCACCATCACCGCGCATCTGGCCAGAGATGGGTACTGGTACATCCACCCGGACCAAGACAGGACGCTGTCCGTGAGGGAGGCGGCTCGGGTGCAGGCCTTCCCCGATTGGTTTCGCTTTGCTGGTGAGCCGAGTCTCAGGTACCGCCAGATTGGCGGTTGGGCAATCACTGGTGGGCGCACTTGACCGTCACGTGCGCCGGACTCACGTCCATACCCACTCCTTTCGCACCGACCTGTTGGTATGGCATGCGTCTAACTCGCGGCAGTATCCGTGGCGTTCAGGCGGCAACCCCTGGACGGTGCTGCTGGCAGAGATGTGCCTGCGCAGGACGCGAGCAGACCAGGTTGCTCCCATTTACGAGCGGCTCATTGCGATGGCACCCAACCCAATCTCGATGCAACAGAAGGCTGACAAGGTGAGGGAGCTCCTCACCCCGCTCGGCCTGAGGTGGCGGGTCGACAACATCCTTGAGGTCGCGAACGTCATTCTTGAGCGCCACGATGGAAAGGTGCCGGATTCGAGGGAACAACTGACGTCGCTTCCTGGTGTCGGCGATTATGTGGCCAATGCGGTTCTGTGCTTTGGCTATGGCCGCGCCGCGATCCTCATGGACACAAACACGCAGAGGATCGCGTCCAGAGTGATGGGCAGAGATCCGAAGCGGCGGGTCTGGCAGACGAGACTCGATCTCTACAGACTGGCTGGCTCCGACGGTGCTGGACCCGACATGAATTACGCTCTGCTGGACCTGGGTGCACTTGTCTGTCGTGCCTCGACTCCCCGCTGCTCAGTGTGTCCAGTCGCAGGTCACTGCCTCACATTCAGCGCCGACAATTGATGCGAAGTCGAAAGCCTAACTCGCCGCGGCGGACCGAGCTGATCCCGTCCGCAAAACGTCTCGTCCATTCCCTGCGGGATATCGGATACGACCTGGCCAGCGCTGTTGCCGATCTTGTTGACAACAGCATCGCCGCCGGCGCGACTGCCGTCCGCGTGGACACCCAGTTCGCAGGGACGAATTCCTGGATCCGCATCACAGACAACGGGACCGGCATGACCGAGAAGCGATTGACGGAAGCAATGCGATTCGGAACGCGCCGCGACTACAGTCACGAGGAGCTTGGCAAATTTGGTCTCGGGCTCAAGTCAGCTTCGCTCAGCCAATGCAGGCGTTTCACAGTGGCAACCAGAACGACGCTGAAGACTCCAATACGTGTTGCCCAATGGGACATCGACCTCGTTGAGACAACCGATCGATGGGAGGCGCTGCGTCCGGGCTTGCGAGGAGTCAGCGCCGAGGCCGTCGCTCCGGTCAGACGCCGACGGGGCACGGTCGTTCTTTGGGAAATGCTCGATCGGGTCTTCAGGTATCGAGTCCAGGATGGCCAGAGGGCGCATGGCGGGTTCGACGAGGCGAGCCGCGAGGTGGAGGAGCATCTGGAAATGGTCTTTCATCGTTTCCTGGAGGGAACTGCACGGAGGCGCCGACCGCTGAAGATTTACGTGAACGGCCGTCAGCTTCAGCCTTGGGATCCATTCGCCAGAGGTGAACCTGCCACCTTCAGGCTGGCGAAACAGGTCTTGCACCTGTCGCACGACGGAGCCAATCACCTGATCGCGATCGAGCCATTTGTTCTTCCACCCGAGGCCGCCTTCTCGTCGGGCACTGCTCACCGCCGCGCCTCCGGACCGAGAAAGTGGAATCGACAGCAGGGCTTCTACTTCTATCGCAACGATCGGATGATCCAGAGCGGTGGCTGGAATCGCCTGCGAACCACTGATGAGCATGTGAAGCTGGCCAGAGTTTCAGTTGACTTCTCGGCGGCGGTGGACTCGGCGTTCGAACTCAACGTGTCGAAGACACAGGTCCGAATCCCGACCCCCCTGCGATCAGAATTCAGCGCGCTGGCCTCCTCTGTGGCGCAGATTGCTCAGAATGCATACCGCCGTCCGTCAGCCGGTTACGAGATGGCCGGGGGCAGCCCCGACGGGGATCCGCGCGTGCACGCCATCAGTGAGCTCGTGACCATGATCGTGGATGCCGTGGTTCAGCTGATCGCGGGCGAGCTGGACGAGCAACCCGCGGTCCGGGACCGGCTGCGGGAACGCATACGGGCGATGCAACAGTCGTTCAGCGATGACCTTTACGTGGCTGTCGCCTCAAACGGTCACGCATCTCCAAACGGTTCGAGCGTCCTGGTCGATCGCGACTACAAGGCAACTATCGCTGGCTGACCGGTTCAGGGTACGGATCCTGCGTGCTGATGGCCACGACAGGCGAGTGCCACGGCGGCCGCATCCGAGTTCGGATCCAGAGTGACCTGCAGACGGCACCCCTGTGAAGCCCCGAGCAGCTCGGCGAACGATCGGAGGGAGGAGATCGACGAGCCCTGAATGGAGTACCTAACACGGAGTGTTCCCACTCGCCCAACATCGAATGTCCGATGGCTCGGTGCTACGCGAAGGCCCAGCGCCCAGGTCACGTAGGGAGAGACGCCTAATCCGCTGCCCCTGAGGACATCGGCATCAACGTCCTGATACAGGCTCACGGAGCCATCGCTAGAGACATCAACGTCGGCCGGCTGCTGTGGCTCCCGTCTCACGATTGGAGGCGCACCTCGACTCACAAGGTCGACCCGTCCGTCGGGCCATCGACCAATGGTTCGGTGATTGAGACATTGCTGGATCGCGCCGTCGCTCACCGGATATCGACGCCGCACCTCCGCGAACAGGTCGGCGATTGTGAGCGGCCCCAGTTGATCAATGACATCGTGGGCTGCCTCGAACACGGTCGAATAGGGACTTTCCTCGATTCCCCAGCCGGACAGAGCCCACAGTCCCGTCGGCCGAAGCTGCACAAAACGCTCGTCTCGCCGGAGAGCCTCGGCCAGCGCCGCGCGCCGGAGGCCGATACGTTCGGCGAGCGTGTCGATGTCGCACGGCTCACCGGAGTCCTCAAGAATCAGCAGGGCAGCGTCGCGGTCCTGCGCTCTGGTGCGGACCCAAACTCCCGCGGCGGGGTGAAACCTGAAGCCGGCTCCGCCCCTGTTCATAAGGTTCCGCAGCGCGTCAGCCTCGAACACCGGGAACTGGCCTAGGGCGTCGTCCAGATCCGCGATGCTGCAGGGTAGGAGGCTCCCCAGCTCGCGCGCGACCTGCACCATCCTTTCAGGCTCGAGAGTCCACCAACCGTTGACATGCCATTCCTGGAATGGTGAAGGGGGCTTGGCACCGAGCCTCTCAAGCAATGCTCTGCCTAGCCTGCCCTGCGCGTCGATATCGCCTGCCCGGTCAATGTAGGGCGAGAGGAGCACATCCTCAGACGATGCAAAGCTGTGGCGTAGCGTGCCGAGCCAAAATTCGCGAAGCTCAGGCGCTCGGTCGGAGAATATTGCCCCACATAGCCTGGCAGACCGCTCCTCGATCTGACGGATGCGTTCGCGGGTCAGGCCAAGAGAGCGTCCGATATCTTCAAGCGTTCGATCCACGCGAGCCATCAGCACGTCCACGCCCGGTTCCGGGATCGTTTCCTGCGCCCACCGCAGTAAAGAGTTGAGAGGGTGACGGCATCTCTTGAGCAGCGCGTCCATCGGGTCGGAAACCAGTTCGCTCGCCGCGATGAGCGAACTCATCGGGCTGTAGAGGAGATCGAACTCATCAGTGGCGAGAAGGTCGCGCACGACAACAGTGCCCGCCACACGATGGAGCACGCTCTCGACCGCGTGCATCTCGTTGTTCCGGGATAGTTCGGGCCCTCGCAGCTCATTCGCTCCGACGAGTTCGGACATGCGCCAACGGGCGAGCCACCCTTCGCGCCCGCGGCCTCGCTCTATCTCCAGCGAATCCGCCTTGGCAATGATTGCGGCCAGCTCATCATCGACAGGAGACTGATCGTCGAACTCCTTGAGATGGGCCCACCAAATGTCGAAAGGCACCCCTTCAATTCGTGCCAGCAGCTTGAGAATCGACGGGTTGTCGATGTCCCGCGCGGCGTCTCTCGGTGTCGGTGCTCGGGCGGACCTCTTCAAACGGAGCCGTGGTCGATTGCCGTCACCCGGCGCTGTCGTCGATGACCGCCACCTGGGCGACGAAGCCGAGGCGTTCGGCCTCTGCGAGGACGATCCTCAGCTGAGCCGCCTGCTTGCTTGACATGACCCGCCCTCGCTGCAGCTGCCTGCCCACTGAATAGGCGATGGCGCGCTGCCAGGGTTCAAGGTTGTCGGTCTGCTTCGCCCAGCCGGAAAGGCGCAGCCATGTCTCGGAAGGAACCACCATCATCTCAGTCACGACGGGATCGTCCTGTGGCTCCGATTTTGGTTCTGCTCCGGTCGGGTCATGCGGACCTCCGAGCAGAACCCCTTCGAGATCCGGAAGTTGTATGACGTTATTGCGGATCCGATCCCAAGAGGCTGCCCGCTTGCACCATTCGGTCACATTGCCGCCACCGGTAGGTGTGGTGATCTCCTGGTATATGACCGGTGCGATCGTGCGAATCGTTTCCTCGAGCCTGGCGGGGATCGCCTGTCGCTTCCAGATGGCGTCAAGGTCCACACGCTGGCCAGTAGCGTGGGAAATGTATGCGACGGTGTAGGTCACGACGTTGGCCCTGTATCCGGGAAAGCCGAGTTTGGAGACTATGTCGGATGTTGAGCGGAAGAGAATGGCCTTCGCTACCAATCGTTGGAAGTGGCGCTCATCCGGTTCTGTTTGTCCCCTCTTCGCGAGTCGGATTGCGAACTCGCGGAAGTTCTTCTCCGAACCCCGGCTCACGATCTCGGGGGCCTGATCCCAACTGTTCACAAATTTGGCCAGGTCTGTCTTGGTGAACTTCTGCCCCGGTGGGTGTGTTCGCTTGAACTCTAGCTGGCGCGCGGGGGTCGCCTCTCTCGCGATGGCGTCCTGGTATTGTCCGCGCGCTCTCTCATAGAACCACTTGGTCTGCCTGGCGCTGCCCTCGACCGCCGGCGCCCAGATCGTTCGCGACAGTTCCTCCAAGCGGACGTGATATGGATCGTTCGCTGAGAAATCCGCCTCATTCACCTTGTTCTGGCTGTTCGCATAGCGCGACACAAGCGGAACGAACTGACCGACCCTGTCGGCTCCGACAACCGTGAGCTTGGCCTGAACGCTGATTCGCGAGATATCCGCCTTGTCGCGTTTAACCGCGCTGTGAATCGACGCGGTCGTCTGGCCACCGTTGACGATCTGAAAATCGGTGGCTGAGCGAATGCCTCTCCCGCCTCCGGGCATGTCGACAATGTCGACTTCGGAGGCTGTTGCCGAAATCCCGTTGTTGTAGGCGAGGAAGTGCTCCGGCTCATTGAGGATCGTCTCCCTGATCCCCTTGTTCACCTTGCCGCGAACCTGAAGAAACGATCTGACGTTCAGCTCCAGCAGCCGAGGGCCGTACTGACTGTAGATCTCGTTCAGCACCGTGGCCGGCACGATGAGCATGTAAGCGGTGTAATCAGCCGCTCCATCCTTTGCGAGCAGACAGGGAAGAGGACCGCCGTTGATCTCCTCGAAGTTGACTCGGATCGTCTCGCGACCCTGGCCAGACGTGAGTAAACGATGCAGGCGCTCGATGTCCCAGACTTCGTACGCTGCAATCGGTCCATCCTTTTGTCGCGCCGTCGTTGCGGACCGGGCGATTAGCCCATCGGTGAAAACGAACAGGCGCACCGCATAGCCCCGCCTCACAGCCTCACCGACTCGCAGGGCCATATCGTGCGCGGGCGACGCCGGTTCAACTTCTCGGTGATAGCCAGTCCCGCATCGAACCATGAATGTCTCGAGCCTTTTGAATGCCGTGTCCACATCAGCGGTGGGCACTGTCTCCGGTGGGGTTGATTCGGTGAAGATCGAGACGAAGAGGCTGAGAACCTCGTCCTCGTCGTCAACGCTGTAGCCCGAAACCTCGACGCCGCGTGAACGGTGGTAGCAGACCTCACCATCGTCAAGTTCACCAGCCTCGGTGAGGTACTCGATCATCCTCTGGGTGTACACGTCGGGCGTTAGTGCCCCGTCCGGCTGTGCCGCGGCGTCGCTCAGCAGTTCTTGGTGGAGATCGACACTAAACCGCGCGAGAGCGTCATCCGCTGGCATGCTCGGTGACCTCTGTCTTAACATCCCCGATCTCCACCGTGAACGGGCGGCAATCCGATACGCCGATGCTGTATCTGACGTCTCCGACGCCCGCTCGTATATCGGACTCGATGATTCGCGGGAATCCGGGCCCAACTCGGAACATGCGAACGTCGCGGAGCGCATAGGCGCGGTCGGCATATCGACTCTCGTGTGCATTCAGGTAGCCCATCGTGATCAAGCGCTCGTCGAATCCCGATGCTGCGATTGGAGACGCAAGGAGGCTGGAACGGAGCTCTCCAACAATCTGGGGAAGGGTTCCTTCGGAGCCGTCCCTCACGTCGAGGGTAAGTACACAGAGGAAAAGACCCACCGTTCCGGTGCCGTCGAGCTGTCGTTCGTTGTTGATCTGGACTCTGAGGGGCAGTTTGGTGCCGGTGCATTCGATCTCAATGCCGACTGCCCATGGTTGAAAATCCTGATTGGCACCAAGTGGACCCGTCCAGGATGTCACGGCCCGCTCGGCGGGAAGCCAGTCCAGCAGGTGGTTCTTGAGGAACCACAGTTCCCCGTATAGGCCCATCTGCGCCCAGGAATTCAGGCCCTCGCTGCCGGCCCTCTGCAGGAATCGCTGCCAGCTGAGGAAGCGGTTGATGAAGGCAGGTGCGCATGCGTCCGGGCCCGTCACGCCGTCCACCGCAGCGACCAAGTCATCCGCAAGTGTCTCGAAGATATCCGTGTACCGGGGATCGGCAAGCCGCAGTGTGACGTCGGCCCGCCCGTGACCTCCATCGGAGATCACCGTCTCAACCCCGGTTGACGAGGGCAGATGCGGCAGGTCGGCGATTGCCTCCTCGGGTACGGTGAGGATCAGTAGTGGAAGGTCGCCGGGGCGTTCCACTCCGAGATACAGATCGCATGGCGACTCTGGCCTGAGTCGTCGACGAATTACCCCGGTGGAATGCGCGCGCGGGTCGTTTCGCAGTTCGCGCCAAATGGGCTCGAGGTTCAAGCCAGTGCGAGCTCCTGCTGGTAGTAGACATTGTTGACCACGTATTCGATCGCCCCAGCCGACGAGCTTCCCGGAAAGCTGAGTGCGTAGCCAATGACCGGGGTACCTTCCGGCAGCCTGGCCTGAGCGGGGTCAAGGACGTAAATGAGCATCAGACCCTTCTGGGCGGGTCGCATATCCCTGAGCACTATTCCCGATGGCACGGTCGGCGGCTCCGTGCGACGACTCTTGCCCCTGTTCGCCTCCCATCTTGTGATGGTCTCCTTGAGGGCGCCGTTCCTCTCATCCGCAGTAAAGTCGATTGCTTCATCTGTCGGGTTGATCATCCGACGAAGAACGTATCTGCCCTCGAGAAGGGCTTCCGCATCATCTGGTGTGCGCCGGGCTGCTCCCACTTCGAGACTGCCGATGGAGTACCTTCGGCCGTCGGGTGTTGAGATAAGAGCGACCGTCCACTCGATCAGTTCACCCGCCTTGACGCGACTGTCGATGTAGCGGCGCAGAGGTTCCATCTGCACCTTGCGAGCCTGACTATCGGGTCGGTACCGGATCACAAAGTTGAGCACGTGGCTTGGATCCACGCCGGACCACGTGCGCGTGTGCCCCGGCTCTCCCGGGTCGGGCTCCCCGAGCCCTTCCACGAAGTCTTCGGCTGCCTCGAAGTTAGCCTGGATCACCTCGGATTTTGTGTCGAAAACGAGGGTTTCTGGGATTGTCCCAGCCAGGCTGAGGAGCACCTTCTCCCCATGCCTCATCTTGGCCGCGGCGGTGACCATCAGGCCGTCTGGGTGCGTGCGCACTCGCAGCCCAAATTGCTCAGGCGTTGAACCCACCGCGGCCATCTCATCGAGGAGCCGAAGCAGCTCCTCGCTGGCGAGGGTTATGTCCCGATACCAGCCTCGGAGCTCACCCGTCGTGTACAGACGACACAGATCCTGGTAGTCGGGCCGATAGCCGAACCAGCGACCCATCTGCATCAGCGTGTCGTACATGCGAGCTGCCCTCAAGTAGTAGCTGACACTGAGCCCCTCGAGCGTCAGCCCGCGAGACAGCTTTTCACCGCCGATCGCGATTACCGTGAGCCCCTTCGGGTGCTCGAGGTACTCGAGTGCGTCCTTCGCGGTGCCGTTGATCTTTCGGATCTCGATCTTGGCCGCTGCCGCATGGAGGAGTGGTTCGATGGTCTTCCACTTGATGGTCTTGTCCTATCGACTTGAGCTCGGCCAGAAGTGAGTCCGAACGTTCCCCATCTCCCCGCCTGAGGCGCTGCTGCAGGAACTCGACCTCATCCCGCACCTGGTCGTAAACCTGGCTCTGGACCGCGGTGAATCGAGTGACGTGCACCAGCATCGAGTTGTGCGCTCGCTCGTGACCACGTGCCGCGCGGGCGGCGCAGACCAGAATGAAACTCCGGAGAGCGAGTTTTAACGATCCTGGTAAGGGCCCTACGGACCAATCGCTCCGGTGGCGATCGGGGATCCAAACTGCTTGATCATCCACCGTCTTGACAATGGGCAAACCCGGTGACTCGGGTATCCCGATTGTGGGGTCAGCCACAGTTCCGAAGACCGTCAGCGGTCCAAAGTAGGTGGAGGGCGGCTGCAGTCGAACTATGAAGCTGCGCGGGAACAGGTCCTCGCCGAAACGCTTGTTTGTGTCGGGGTTGTCGTCCTTGAAAATGAAGATGTTCGCGAAGGGTGTCGCCGTGTAGCCGACATATGCGGATTTTTCAAAGCTTCTGAGCAACCTACGGATCAAGCCATTTATCGCGGTGGGGGCGTACTCGTCGGCCTGCGGATCGTCAGCCGCGGGCCGTTCTCCTGTATCCACCGATGCGTTGTCGGCCTCATCGTCAATGACGAGTAGAGGAACCCCTCGAACAACGCTCCGACCTGAGTCGCGATCCTGCTGCTCGGCCAGAAAGGTGGCCCACTTGATGAGGTTGTCGAGGATCGTCTTGTTCTTCTTGACGACGAGAAGGATCGGGTCCGTACCACCGACCATCACGTGAGCCTGCTTGGCGACTGCGAGTTTGAAGTCGCCCTTCTCGGAACTGTCGGTGAGAGTGTGTACCGGGTAAATGGCCGCGCCGGGCATCGCCCCAACGCCCATTTTCTCTGTGCGCCCGTCCAGCATGCGGCGCTGGGTATCAAAGCCCAGGAAGCCCTGATCCAACCGCAGCTGAGTCTGAGCCCGGAGTGAGTTGTGCATCCCGGCCAGAACCACGATCAGTCGGTACCCTGCGTCCGCCGCCTTGCATATCAGTCCTATGTAGTTGGCTGTCTTCCCGGATTGAACCTGCCCCACAACCATTCCGCGCCTGTCCCAGGGACCTGAACGACCGGGATCTTCGTTGAACCTGAGCACATCATTGGTGGTGTCATCGAGACTCCTGAGGGCCTGAGGCTCGAGATCCTCGGTGTCGGCGAGATACCTCCGATACCGCTCCCAGAATCGCCACTCGATGGCACCGCGGCGGTCGGCCAGCCACTCGTGATGCCCCCGGAGATCCTCGAGGTGTGTGCTTGCTGGGACGAATACATTGCACCTGGACTCCACCTCGCGGATTACATCTTCAAGGCCAACGTTCTTAGCTTGGCCGCCATCGCGCAGCATCGTCAGAACGCGCGTCGCGCTGGTCGCGATCCGCTCAGTTGTGGGCAGTTCCTCAACCGAAACCATTCGAACCGTCAGCTGGACGGCCAGGAGCAGGTCGGCGTCAGTGATCATGGAATTTGCTCCGCACCACCGTCAACCACAGCGACGAGCTCCGGGAATTGATTGAAGGGCTCCATCTTGCCCAGTCGGTCAATCGCCACGCGGGGCTTGACTCCGTCAGCGATCATTGCCTCGTAAATCGTTCTCATCACGTCCAGAACCTCGGCCGATTTCGCGTGTCCGAAGGGCTGCTCATGAGCCTCCGGTCGCAGGGCGGAATCGACAACGATGCTGGGAATCGGGACCGTCTCCTCCGCCAAGCGGAGGATCTTCTCGACTCCGGCGCTCTGCGGCGGGTCGAGGTCGCCGAGAATCGCGAGCACGAGCGGATGCTTGCGGTTGATGCGGTACGAAATTCTGCCGGCGGACTCCACCCTCGACCAGAAGTAGACCCATGGCTCACTGGAGCTCCGACCGTCGAGTTTGCCCCGGTGTCTGAAGACGGCCACCGCGCGCTCTCGTGTGAAATTGGCTATTCGGAGCAAGTGCTCTTTAAGAACCCCCGGCGGCACTGCCTTCGACTTGGTCACATTTATGTCCCAGTCGAGATCCATTGTTGTCGGGATCTCCAGAGCGATCCGCGCGAGCTTGTAGTGCTCCTCCTTCGCGAACGGCAGCCCCAGCCAACTACCAGCGACCAGCAGCCGGTCACCCCGGTACACGTAGAACCCCTGTTGTGCGTTCCAGCCATTCGGTCCGCTGGCTTTGTGGTGCAGCTCGTTGGAGATCCGAGACTTGTGGGGCAGCACATAGGGTGAAACACTCATGACCTGCCCTCTGAGTGCAATGCGCTCAGTGCCGAGGGCCTCGCTCCCGTGCTCCGTCAGGTACGGGTCCCATGCTTCCACGGGTCGGTCATTTATCCAGAGCCGCAGTCGCCCTCGAGGCCTCGACAGGAATCGATGGAACACCATGCCCAGGTGTGCCTCAACCTCATCGATCATGGTCAGGAACCTTCGGTGAGCCTTGTTATCGTCTCTGTCGGTACCGCCCACGAGGCGGTCCATCTTCTCCCAGGAGATGACCGTCCCGCTGGACACCTTGTTGAGGCCGCTCAGTCGCGGCTCGGTCTCTGGTTGGGCCTGTTTGAGGAGGCGCCATTGGCGAGATGCGCCCACGTAGTCAAGGTCCCAGCACCGAGTCGCCGCAGCCCTTTTCTCCGTTTTCGAGCGCACCGTCAGCAGCCTGCACTGCGAGAAGGATGCAGTCTTCAGCCCAAGGCCGAACCGGCCAAGATCTCCCTTCTTACGGGCCTCCAGAGGGCTTGTTGAACCTGGTCGCATCGCCTCGCGGAGAACGGATTCGCTCATTCCCTCGCCGTCATCAAGGATGGTGACGAATGAGGCAGCGCCATCCCAGTGGAGGTCAATCCAGACGTTCTTGGAGCCGGCGGTGATGCTGTTGTCGACCAGGTCGGCAAGGGCTGCTTGGGGCGAGTATCCGAAAGCGCGAAGGGATTCCACCAGGCTGCTCGCCAGCGGCTCGACCTCTTCATAGGCGTTCGAATCGGTTTCGCCGCCCCGCGTTGCTGCCCGCACGGATTTCCCGCTCAGTCTGACCAAGTACCGTGCATTTTGGACTGACCGAATACGTCTCCCCGCGGTCCCTCGATGTCGAAGGCGAAGGTCCATATCTGCTTGGGGGCCGCCCTGGTGACTTTGAGCCGTTTCATGAATTCGATCGCGGCAAAGCGTGAGGGAGCGAATGGATGGCAGTCGCGTACGTCTGGCGATCGATCACCGACACCTTCCACGCGCAACGGCAGATCCTGCAGAACTGCCACTTGCCCGGACTCAGCGATGCGTCCGTGAGGGCTCCACTGCACCCGTCGCACGCGCAACGGCCGGCGTCAATCCTGCCCACAGCCAGAGTCCGATCGAACATAAGTTCGATCGTAGTTTAGAGTGAGCCTACCGGTTGACCAACCCTAGGTCGATAAGGTCAGCTTGCTCGATCCACCAAGCGAGTTCGGAGGGACCGGCGGAGATGTGAAGTCCGTAGCTCTCAGTTTCGATCGAGCCGACCTCGATGACCTCGCGCTCATCGACGTCCTCGCGGGCTCGGGTCGGGTAGCCGGCAGGATAGTTGTGGAGCATCCGCGCGGCTGCTTGGACCGCGCGCTCCCGGAACCGATTCAAGTTCACGGCACCGACAACGTTGCCCTCGAAGTAGATGCGAATCCGGCCGGGGGCGCCGGGTTCGCCGACGATGGCAGAGCCCCGAGCCAATTCGCTGCAGAGCCTGGACTCAGGATGCGGTACATAAAGAGTCAGATGTGCCGGCGCGGCACTGGGAGCTCCCACGACATCCTGAGTCTATTGCACCTCTAGGCCTGCGACGAGGGCAATGGCGAAGGCGTTATCGGAACCTTCAACCGGCGCTACCGGCTGTCAGAATCGCGCAGCGTATGGATGACCGCTGATGGATGAGGCAAGCGATCCCGACATCGATGCCTTCTTCAAGGGCGAAGCCGACGACTTCCCCGAGTTCTCGCCTGTTACAGCGGTGCTGCACCGCGAGCCGGAGAACCTCCTGCAAGGGTGGTACGACCTCAGCGAGAGTGGTGCAAGACTGATCCGATTCGCCCACAGGTTCGGCAGCTACGACTGGAACCACGATCCGAATCACGACGAGCAGATGCGATCCTTGGAGCGGTACAACTCCGGCGAACCCTCCGGGCCCATCCATGAGTCGTTTGACCTGCTGTGGCGGAGGTTGTTCGCGGCTGTCCGCCAAGACCGCTTCTCAGAGGGAACCATCGCGAACAGTGCCGTCGCACTCGTCAGAATCGCGAACGAACTCCGCAGGCGGCTCCTCGAGGAGCGGGCAGGCGGCGAAAGTGTGCCAGCGGATGCGACGGTCGAAGCGTATGTCGCCGATCGGATCCGCCGGCCTCCGCCTGACGGATGTTCAGTGGTATTTGGCTCAACTCCGGTCGTGGCATTCGGCGATCCGGGCACCGCGAGGGCCGCGACCCTTGGATTGAACCCAAGTCGAGTCGAGTTTGGCCGCGGCGGTCATCTCTTCGGGGACCGCGAGCGCAGGCTGCATTCGATCGCCTCATTGGGGGTGGAATCGCTCGCTGACGCTGATCCTGAATCTGTCGGGAGGGTCGTCGGCGCCTGTCGTCGCTACTTCTGGCGACGGCCCTACCGGCGCTGGTTCGATCAGCTCGAGGCCATTCTTCGTCCGCTCGGCTATTCGTACTACGACGGCAGCGCATGCCACTTGGATCTTGTTCAGTCGGCGACCGATCCTACTTGGGCGAAACTCGGCGACCATCAACGTCAGCGCCTGCTGAATGAGGACGTGCCGTTCCTTCGTGAACAACTTGAACGCTCCAACCTCGGCGTCCTCCTCATCAATGGTTCCGGCGTTCGCAATTGGGCGGTCGCGACCTTGGCGATAAAGTTCGCTGAGGTCGCCGGAGTTGCTCAGGAGGGGGGCGTGACCGCTTTTGCAGTGGGCAAATTCCGCGGCAGACTTCCCGTTCTTGCCTGGAGCACCAACATGCAGTCGTCTTGGGGGGTGACCCGCACACGCCGGCGTGCCATCGTGTCCCGTGTTTCCGAGCTCATCGCCGAGGGATGGTGACTGAAGCGAACCATCGTGAACTTGCCGTGGTGCAACTTCCACACCCAGGCGGCGAATGGGGCCCTGATCCGAACAGGAACGATCGAGGATGGACCGACTGGAACCACAACCACGCCCGGAAGTTTCTGCAGCATTCCGGCCTCTATCAGGACGGACGCGGGAATGTGGTGGCCAGTCCAATGACCTTCTGGGGCGAATGGGAGGGGCCGTCCTCATGTGAACCCACCGGTTCCGTAGAGCGCGGCATGCCA
>WNFJ01715090.1_pt1 | contig 14162 bp, 11 predicted proteins | sample 5400461 | NCBI WGS metagenome assembly WNFJ01 (sample SAMN13153349, study PRJNA577476) | soil metagenome | isolation source: 115 cm saprolite on Douglas fir-dominated hillslope | place: USA:California | collected 2013-09-17 | reverse complement strand
CGCTGAAGGTCCGCCGTTGCCTCGATTTCATTTCTGCTCCCTTTCCGAGACAGCGATTTTATACCTTATTGAGTGGTCCGAATTTTGGGGAGCACTTCACTGAACACTCAAAACCTACTCCATAAGGGGCGCCCTTTTACATTGCGTCGCGTTACCGGACAAATGGGTCCCGGCACCCTCTCAGATCCAGCAGACTACTGAAGAAAATTTTTAACTTAAAGCTAAGTCGGGTGAGTTTTGCATGTAGGATTGAACGTGAGAAAGGGGTGGCAGATGGGGCCGATTCGGAGTTTGTGGTTGGCTGCCGTACTGATTGGGTTGAGCACGAGTGCAGCGAGCGGGCAAGCGGCGAGCGGAAAAGATGAATTAGAAAAATTCAACAACCATTTTCGTGAATTGCACCTGAAGATGGATACAGCGGGGATATTTGCGCTATGGGCGGATGACGCTGTGGACCTGATGCCCGGAGAAGCGCCGATGATAGGGAAGAAAGTGATCCAGGCGTGGGTGGAAGACATTTTGGCGAAGATGCCTGGTTACAAAGTGACAAAACAAGAGATGGAGTTTCACGATATTCAGGTGTCGGGAGACTGGGCGTCGGAGTGGGCGCTCGAACATCAAGTGGTGCAGCCGCCGAATGGAAAAGAACCGATTGAGACGTGGGGAAAGATGGCTTTGGTGCTGCATCGAGAAGCAAACGGGGAGTGGAGGATCAAGCAGGAGATGTGGAACTCGGCACCGAAACAGTGAAGGTAGTATGAGCTTACAGTCGACTGCCAGTGACTCGATTCGATCCGACGGCTGAATTCCAGGGAGTATACTCGGATTTTTTTCAAGCACGCGCCTGGAAAACAACCGTTACTCACTAAATCAGTGCCGACCGCAAGCAAGAGACGCCAAGTCCTGATTTGTCCAAAACCAGAAATGTTGCTGCAGTACCCCACTCATCTCGAGTTTAGACATCAGCCAGGACTTAGGAACGAATGCAAAATCAGGTCGCTCGTGAGATGATGTCCGATCTGTCCGTTTCAAGTGCCGGATGCGTCTCACAATCTTCAAGCGGGCAGTAAAACACAGGAGGGCAACTTGGATACCGGAAGAATCGTGGCAGAACTGAAGCGGGAAAGAGACCGACTCAGTCAAGCGATAGCAGCACTGGAAGGCAAGTCGCCAAAAGCGACTGCAAAGAGGAGTGCTCTTCCTCATCGAGCCATCCGCGCAAACAAGCGGGACCATCTCACTCCGGCAGGTAGAAAGCGGTTGTCAGAGATGATGAAGAAGCGGTGGGCGGAGAAAAGAAAGAAAGGTTCCGAGAAGCGTCGATAGAACCGCTGGTGGAGATATTTCTCGGAGTGAATTCCCTAACAGAACCAAGCAAAGAAGCCGGTAGAAAAGCGGTCAACCATAAATGACAAGAGCGGAATCGTATCGACGAGCGACTGGCGCGTAATCGATTTTACGAATTGACGCTTGGCTAGCGCGCGGACGAGCGCAACGAGATCAAAACCGTTCAAGATGGGGCGTTATCTGCGGTACAAATAAGATGTCGTGGCGTGCAACGGGCGACCGATTGGTGAGAACCACTGGGGTCTTCTAAGTAGCGGGAAATGCTGGCGCCAAGCTCGGTTTCAGGAATGGGTTTGCCGCCGAATATGGTTTTGCCGCCGAACACGAAGCCAAGCTTTTCGACCAAGTTATCAATTCGAGATGTCTCTCACCGGGCTAACTCCTGTGTCGGGTACTCGGAAACTTGAAATCCATGTGGACGCGTACGGCGTTTACCAGAGTTGACACAGAACTGCAGCTAATCCAACCTAAAAACATCGAATTGCGCCAATGACAACCACGTGGCATTTGTATCGGACCAAGGTGCCCACGAGGGATAATGGACACTTCCGAGCAGACGGCGCTTGAGACTAGCCAACACACAAAGAGGCGGCATGAACGCGAAAATCGACGTTGATTCCCCTTGGGATCGACAACACAGTGCAGACAATCTCTAAAGTTCATAGTGAGGAGGATGCGTGGAGGTCTTCCTGTGTCCACTGTTCATTTCTATCCAACAAAGGCATTCCGAAGTGCAAGCCCTGCTGCGAAGAAAGTTAGAGTTGAGTGGTGCTAGGTAATGTGGGAGTCTCTCGTGACCAACCCCTGGGGCGACCACTGGGCGCCGTGTTAATTCTCTTAACGTCCCTTCGCTGCCAATGGAGAATGGATGTGAAAAATCGAGAGACGGGCAGGAGGAATCGCCCTCAATCGACTGGCCAGCACTTCACGGGGCCATCAATGGTCTTGATGATGGGCTGCGGAAATAGGGCAACCTCGATTGGATAAGCAACCGCCGATTCCCACCGGGTTGTGACACTTTTATAATCGCTACAAACAGGGATTTGCGTACTCTTCAATTCCAATTTTTGTCTGACCTTTCGCCAACAAGCTGCTCTTTCAAGATGGAGGTCACAGTCGGCCTCTGCCACGCGCAAATACAACAAAGCAACCTGTCCGTCAGGGCCTTTCCTCACTCTCATGTGGCCAAAGGGAGAACTATCTGCTTTTATTCCCATCATCACTGCATCATAGTAGGAATCCTCAAATATCTTTGTCCCTGTTTTTGAATCGTAAATGACAAAGGGCATCCCGCGATTCGTGCCGTCTGCGTCGCGAAAAAAGACGAGGTCACCTTTGGCTCCCAGAAAATAAGCGGCACGAACGTCCTTGATGAGCCTTTCGCCCGTCGTGGGAATCTGCGAACACTCTGGAATCGCCCTTGAATGGGTCGGAACGATTGCTAACCATTCTGCACCTTTCTGTCCTGAATCAAATTCTTTGACCATGAATGTCGAATAAAGAAAGCACGACAACTTATTTCGGCCGGAGTACGGGGATGGACCGAAATCCACCACTGTCTTTTTCAGTGGGACGTCAAATGAATCTGCTTGGGAAGCGGCAAGCCCTGACACACTGAGTAGAAGCAGAACTAGAGTGGTTCGTGCAGGTAGATACAACTCATTCATCACCAGAACAGTGAGGTTCATACCGCAATCTTAGCAGCGCGGGAAGCGGCTGGACAGAATCCATGGAAAATGACAGCACACATTTCGCAAAATCGGGCATTCTGCCCGATAAGTCGGCAAGCTGGACAAGTTCGTTGCAGTACCCAAATCGGCGGTTTCGGCGTTAATTAGGTTGTCTGCCGTGCCGGATATAATTGCTTCATTCCGCGACCGTTATCTAAGTCCCGAGCGGTTTTTGGGCAGACGTAAACTTCAAGAAGCCTCAGCGCTTCATCTTGTGGATGCGTTCTCTTGGATCCACAATCTCGTAATTTCTTCGAGCGACCGGCCTTTGGTTTCCGGAATCAGCCAGCCAACCAGAAAGAGCGTCAGCAAAGCGCCGGAACTGAAAACCCAGAAAGAGCCATCCGAGCCCAAGTGCTTCTGCATAATCGGAAACAATTGGTTGCCCAGGTAACCGACTAACCAGAGCGCGGTGGTTGCAATGGACATGCCTCGGCCTCGAATCTTTGTTGGGTAAATCTCGGAGATGATCACCCAGCAAGCCACACCATTGCCAAACGCGTGACCGGCCACGAAGCTCATCACAAAAATCAGGATGGCCAAATCGCTGCCGCGAAGGTGATAGAACCAACCTACCAATGCAAGCGAGACAAATTGCAGTCCCGTACCAGCCAGGATCAGCGTCTTGCGGCCGGCACGATCGATTAGCCAGAGCGCGAAGAGTGTAAACAATAGATTGATGAGACTGACCAGCACCGACTGAAAAAACGCATCACTGGTGGCAGTTCCGGAAGTCCGAAAAATTTCCGGCAAAAAGGAAAAAATCGGTGTTATTCCGCTGACCTGTTGCAATCCAGCCAACATAATTCCAAGCAACAAGGGGCGGCGGAAGGTCGTGAACAGCTCTGAGATGTGTCCCTCTTCCGTCGCGAGGGTATTGTCGATTTCAGCTGCTTCACGCAACGCAGCGTCAGATCCATTCATCCTGGCCAGTACATCGACTGCCTCGTCCCCCCGACCCATTTTCATCAGCCATCGCGGACTTTCGACCGCTGGAAGAATCATCAATCCAAACAGAGTCGCTGGCACAATTCCAGCCAGAAACATCCAACGCCAGCCCGTGGTTATATTCCAAGCCTCGTCTCCCATACGCTGAATGAGCATGTTGACGAATACGGCAGCGAGAATTCCCGAGACGATCCCGAGCTGATAGAGTGTCACGCATCGTCCGCGAACCCGCGTGGGAGCAATCTCAGCGATATAGTTTGGGGAGATCACAGATGCTGCCCCAATGCCAAGGCCCCCAATCAGCCTCCAAAGAACAAACTGGTGGAGATTTGCAGCAAAGAGCATGCCCAAAGAGGCGAGACCGAAACAGAGGGCGCACAGCGCGAGGCCCTTTTTTTTGCCAAGATAGTCGGCAATGGGTCCTGCCGCCGCGCAGCCAACAATGCAGCCGACGAGTGCGCATCCCGCGGCCCAGCCCATGCCACTGGCGTCCAGGTGAAACAGTTGGCTTAAAAAGCCTATCGCGCCGCTGATCACAATGTTGTCGTAGCCGAATAGCAAGCCGCCTAGAGTGGAGACACTGGCAGCAATGATGAGCGGGACATGCGATTCTGCTGTGTCGGTCCGGGCGTTCCGGTTACTGGTCTCCACGAGTCGTGGGCTCCAGCGCTCGACCAAATTGCTGAGAGGATTCAAGGGCCCCTTTGATCGCCAGAATGAAGCCGAGGGTGTGCGCCATTCCAGCATGCCACGGCGCCGAGCAGGTCATCTGCGGCGTGTGATCGGGAATGATCACGCCGTCGAAGTGATTGCGGTGAAGAATGGTGAGAATGCGAATCATGTCCACGTCGCCTTCATCGATGAAAGTCTCGCGGTAGTGCGGCACTTTCCCCACAACGTTGCGCAGATGAATATAAGCGATCTTGCCTTGTTTGCTGTATTGGTCGACCGCTTCGTAGATGCTGCCTTCGGTCATCTCGGCGAGCGTTCCCACACAGAGTTCGAGCGCGTTACTGCGACTGGGAGCCAGGTCAATCAACCTCTGATACATATGAGGCTGATAAACAAGACGCGGCTGCCCTCGCATTGTCGGCATGGGAGGATCGTCAGGATGGGCAGCGAGCTGCACTCCCGACTGTTCAGCCACGGGAATGACCTCTGCTAGAAATCCTTGCACCCGCCGCCAAAGTTCTTCGTGCGAGATCGCAGGCAAGTTGCCGGCGGAAGCGTTGCGATCGTATACCATATTCCAGACCATTCCATTCGGGATCGGCACGTCTTCCGCAGGACCGTCCATCCCTACGGTTACGGCGTGGCCCCTCCCGAGAGCCGCGGTTACACGCCCGCAAACACCTGCCAAACTGAAGTTGTAGCCAAGCACGGAAATGCCGGCTTCACCAAGGCGACGGATGATAGTTTTCACTTTATCAATCTGTTGTGAGCGTTCGGGACCATCGAGCAGAATATCGTGCCAATGCGCAGGATCGAGGTTTTCGATTGCTGCGAGAACTAACCCCGAGTCTTCGATCTCAGCGCGCAGAGCCTTCAATTGCTTTACCGTCCAAATCTGGGCTGGATCGCCTGCAAATCCCCAAGGTTCGTATTTTAAGCCGGTGGGCTGATTGTCCCGCCGGTTGGACAGCCCTTGGTTGAAGTAATCGACCAGATGAACCACGACGTGCGTGCAACCGGCCTGCCGGGCGAAGTCGTAATAGTCGCGCGTCAACATATGGTGGTAGAGTCCGATGCCAATCTTCATAGGCGGTTCCCAATCCCTGCGCCATAATCCGGACTGAGGATTTGCCCATTAATCTCTCCGGCCAGCGGAGAGCAAAGAAATACAAACGCATCTGCGATCGATTCGGGACTGTTTCTTCTTCCCAGCGAAACCCGCAACACAAAGTCCCGGTAGGAGGGGTCTTCGTCGAAGACCTTTAGAGAACTGCCGGCGGCTACGTTTCCTGGCGAAATAACATTCACGCGAATACCAGTCAGAGCATATTCAAGTGCCAGGCTGCGGGCGAAGTTCTCCAGCGCCGCTTTGGCCGTGGCATTCGGGCGACGTAGGAAGAAGTAAAGATCAGGTGACCGCCAATCTTGCGCTCCATCCATCGCGTAAGTACGGACCTGGCCAGATAAGTCTGGGCAAAATAATTGAAGCGAAAGATTTGCTCGAACTCGACCTCTGATGTGCTGGCAAAAGGATGCAGTCCGCAACCACCGGCATGGCCGATGACCGTGTCCATGCCGGGAAACTTTTCGAAGGCGGTTTTAACCAGGGCATCCACTTGGTTGGAGTCGGTAATATCGCCGGCAATATAGATGTAAGCCGACGTCGATATTTGCCAGTCATTGAGTGTTCCCTTGGCCTGCTCCTTCGATTTGATATCAGTGAGTACCAATGTTGCACCACTTGCGGCCAGTCTCCGCACCACATGCTCGGCAATTGCGCCCAACGCCCCAGTGATCAGAATCGTCTTCCCGGTGAGGTCGATGCTGATCATGCGCTGTTTCGTCCCTTTCCTTTCAGAAAAGTGCTTGATCACCCCAAATCTATTTGCGAGGGGAACGGTCGGAGACTCCGCATTCGTTACATGATCCCATACCTTCCAAACGCTTCAACCGCACTACTTCCTTCCTCGATGGCTTTCCGCACCAACTTTTCGCCCCGAATTTTTTCGAGCGCCCGGGTGAATACCTCGGTTTCCGCTTCTGCCGGAACCACTAAGACCCCATCGATGTCGCCGAAAAGAATATCTCCTGCACGGAGACGCACCGATCCAATCTCAACGGGAATCCGGAAATCAACCACTTTGTAACGCGGCGCGGAGTCTTGACCGTAGGAACCAAAACCAAATGTTGGAAAACTCATATCCAGGATGGCTTTCGTATCTCTCACGTATCCATTTAACACAGCACCCCGGCTACCGAGCTTACGGGCTCGCACGCTCATGAGTTCTCCCCATAGAGCGTTCCGGGGCGAGGACCCGGTATTCACATAGACTTCGTTTCTGCGAAGGTCGTCGAGCGCTTCCAACATCAAGCCGAACGATTTGTCCATTAACGTATTGGCACTGCCCGCGATTCGTTCAGCAAACACATCCACCGAGAGCACAGGCATGGCGCGGCCGATCACGACCATGTCCTGGCGAATTGGCTGAATTTGCGGAGGCAAAAACTGATGTTGAAGATCAACTTTGTCCATCACATCGCCCACGACGCAAGTAAAAAGCTCCCGCTGAATTATGGAGAAGAGTTCGTCATCGGATTTCCACAATTTCGTCGCGCTCATTGGATTTGTGCCTTTTTTGATTTTCTTCTACGTTCGGCCTAGCATATCTCCGCAACATAAGGAATTGCACGCAGAGTCATTCAAAAAATGGTTCGCCCTTGCGCCCATAACGACGGGCGATTTCCTCATTCAACTTGATACCGAGGCCAGGTTTCTCTGGAACGTGAATGAACCCATCCTGAATCATTGGCTTCGGTAGCCCATCGACCAAGTCATTCCAGAACGGAACGTCGGAACTATGAAACTCGAGTGCAAGAAAATTTGGTATTGCCGCGCAGAAGTGTGCCGACAGCAACGTACCCACCGGACTGCTGATGTTGTGCGGTGCAACGGGCATCGTATGTACTTCCGCAAAGTGGACAATACTTTGAGCGACGGCCAAACCACCAACCTTTTGAAGATCGGGAGTCACGATGCTCAGGGCGTGTTTTGCGATGATTTCTTCAAACCCTTCGAAAAGGAAAAGATTCTCTCCAGTCGCGATCGGCACTCGCACTTTCGAACTGACTTCTCGAAGCGCAGCAATGCTATCTGGCGGTACAGGATCTTCAAGCCACAAGAGTCGAAATGGCTCTAGCTCACGGGCCACCCTTACAACGTCACTGGCGCTATAGCGCCAATGGCAATCGACCGCGATATCGGTATCTATTCCCACCGCGTCGCGAACCGCGCTAATCAAACTCACTGCGTGATCGATGGCGCGGTTGCTAAGCACTCGTGTATAGGGATCGGGCCCTTGTGTGCCGGGTACGTCAAGATCAAATTTCAGGGCGGTGAATCCTTCCGCCTTTTTTCCCAGAGCGCGGCGCCGATAGTCGGCGGGCAAAGAAGTACACTCTTCGCCGGCGTGGCCGAAGTAATCCTTGGCAACGTGCGCGCTGTCTTTCGACAACCACTTCGCGGGACGGGATCGCAATACCTCGTCCAAACACTCAAGAGCCTCATCCCCGTGACAATCGGCATAGATGCGTACCTTATCCCGGAACTTTCCTCCGAGCAGTCGATGAATGGGAACACCGAGCGATTGGCCAAGAACGTCCCAAAGCGCGGCTTCGATACCACTGATCGCGTTGTAAATGATGCCCCCGATGGAACCTGCGCCTGAAGTGGCAAGCCGAAGTTTGCGAAACAGCCGATGAATGTCGCACGGGTCCTCACCAAGAAGGAGCGGTTCGAGGGAACGCAAAATGGAGGTGAGGCCGGGCGCGAAGAAACACTCACCCAGGCCGACGATTGTTTCGTCGGTTTCGATGTGGACAAAAGTCCAATCGAAATTCCCTTCGACGACCGCGGTCTTGAGGCGAATGATTTTCAACGGCTTGCGCTCGTGTTCACCTGGTGCCCGAGGGAGAGACTACCACCTTTTGCACAATGAAATGCTAGGTCAGGCCAAGATTATTTCGGGATTGCCCGGCTAGATTAACGGTTTACCGTTCGGTTCACAACCGCTCAAAGCCTGGTCATTCGCATAGTCTCTCCCCGCGCCTGTTTCCGGGAGCAATTTCGTTGTTAACACAGCAGCAGAAGGCATACGATGCTCATGCAAGAGGTCTGAAATCCCCAGAACAGCTTAGGAGTGAGGGAGGAATGGAGAAGGTATATAGCAATCCCTCGAAATTGAATACGTCGGCGCACAGCTCGCCTCAATACACGCGCCGTAACCTGATCAAATCCGTCGCCGCGGTTGCGTCGGCCGCTTTCCTACCTGTTGAATTTGCGGGCGTCGAATTCGTTAGGGCGGGTATTCCTGCAACCACACTCGCTTCTTCCGCGCAATCTCAAAGCCCCGGCAAGAACCCGTCATGGTACGGCTTCAATCTTCTTGAATACTTTTCCACCGATCCTGATTGGATGAAATATTTTCCTTATCGGAACGATGGGATGTTCCCGGAAAATGATTTCCGCTGGATTCACGATTGGGGATTTAATTGGGTACGCTTGCCCATGGATTACCGCTTCTGGACCGCTCCGGACCTCTTCACTATCAATGAAAAGAAAATTGAACCGATTGACCGCGCTTTGCGGTTGGGCGAAAAATACGGAATCCATGTGAACCTTTGTCTTCACCGTGCGCCCGGCTTTTGCATTCTCGACACGATGGACGAAAAGTTGACAGGTATTCGAATTACTAAGGAAAAGGCCAGTCTATTCTACGATCCTCGCACCCTGGACGCCTTCGTTCATCAATGGACCTTCTTCGCTGATCGCTACAAAGGTACTCCTAGCGAACGGCTCAGTTTCAACCTGCTGAATGAGCCCATCGTTCCACCGAACGCGGCGGAGGTAGCAGAGATCCAGAAGCACGATGCCGTCCAGACATCCGATTTCTTTAGCTCGGAAATGTTACAACGCCATGCCAAGGACTATACCCGCGTAGCCAAGGCGGCTCGAGACGCAATCCGCGCGCACGATCCCCAGCGATTGATCGGAACCGACGGTTATCCCGGAGGAGGTTCACCGATTCCGGATCTATTCGGCACCGGCATCTTGCAGAGCGGCCACACCTACAACCCAATGGCAGTCACCCACTATGACTGCGAATGGGTGCGCGGCGCCGTCATTGGATCAGAAAAATTGCCCACCTGGCCGCTGAAGGACGACGAAGGAACTATCATCTGTAACCGCCAGAAACTCGCAAAGGATTTTCATCCCTGGTCTGGTCTCTCAACTCAAGGCGCGGCCATTCACTTCGGCGAGATGGGTTGTTACAAACACACTCCAGCCGATCTGGTCTTAGCGTGGTTCAACGACACGCTCGACGTTTTGGGCGAATTGAACTCCGGATGGGGCTTGTGGAACTTCCGCGGCCCCTTTGGGGTACTCGATACGGAACGATCAGGGACCAAATTCGAGGATTGGCAAGGGCATAATCTTGATCGATCCCTGCTCACGCTCTTGCAGAAAAAAATGAAGTCGTAGGGAATTCTCGTTGGTGTTGCGTTTGCCCTTGGGAGGTTTACGGATGAAGATCTCCGCCCGTCGTCTTCTATTCCTTACGTTGTTTTGCTCCGTTGCGTTTCCCCAAAGTCCTGGTGATGATTTCCGCTCTCTACAAGTGGACGCCAGCAAAGTGATTGGTGAAATACACTCTTTCCAAGGACTGAATGGACCGCCCACGCCCGTGATGGCCGGGCTTCCTGACCTCGTAGAGCGCTACAAGGAGCTGCGCGTTGGCCAAGTTCGTACGCACGACTTCATGGGACCGACCGAAATAGATTCGAAATTCGATCAAGACAACTCATTCCTCGCTTGGCTGATTCCCGATTCCGCCCGGCGTGCGGGCGTCGTAAAGGCCGGCAACGCCAGCGTTATCTTCCCGGACTGGGCCGCCGACCCAGAGAAACCAGCGAGCTACAATTTTGCCACCACCGATAAAGTGATTGCTGGCATTCGTGCGAGCGGCTCGGAAGTTTATTACCGAATCGGCCGCAGCTTTGGAGCGAATGTTAATCCTCCCGCTGACTTCGACAAATTTGCAAATGTGGTGAAGCACATCGCCATGCATTACAACCAGGGCTGGGCGAATTGCTTTCACTATCACATTGCATATTGGGAATTCTGGAATGAACCGGAGATTTTCTGGTCTGGCACTCCTGAACAGTTTTACTCGTTGTATGAAAAAACGGCTCGGGCCCTGAAGTCTGTTGATTCCGCACTCAAGGTCGGCGGCGACGCCAAAGCCTTTCCGTACGATGGCGGTCCTTATCTGGAAGGCTTCATCGATTATTGCGCCGCGCATAAGCTGCCTCTCGATTTCTATTCCTGGCATACGTACGCGGATGGTTCTGCCGATCCTTATGATGCTGTTCGGCTCGCAAAGCAGATCCGAGCCGTCCTGGATACGCACGGATTCCCGAAGTCGGAGAGCATTCTGTCGGAGTGGAATTTGAGTGCGGATTTTATGGATGATGAGAAGCAAACTTTGCAAGGGGCTGAAAACGCTGCTTACATCGGAGCCGTCCTGAATTATTTGCAGGATGCGCCTATCGATCATGCGCAGTTCTATCGCGGCGACGCCGCTTGGATGGGGCTCTTCGACCTGAAGGGGCAATATTTCAAAACCGCTTACACGTTCAAGGCTTCCGCAAAAATGCTCGACTCACTGAGGCGCCTCCTCGTGACCGGCGCGGACATTTTTGGATTTTCGGTAATTGCGGGCCGCAGTGAGGATGGCAAGTCCGTTCAGGTCTTCATCAGCAATTACGCCATTCCCGCCGGCTACAAACCGCATACGTTTGGAATGCCGTCAGAACTTCAGAAGATGGGCCGACCGCTGCCGGATTTTCAAAAGGTAAGTTTCTGCCGCCGCGAACAGACATTGTTTACCGCAATAACGCTGGCTACAACCTTACCATCAGCAATCTGCCGTGGGGCAATGATGCGTTCACGATAAAACGTTACCGCATCAGCAAAAGCGAGAATTTCGAACTGGTCGCGGAAAACTCTGGGGCCGGCGGAAGCCTTAAACTAGGCAACTCGCTCGCTCCCGATGCCGTCGAGCTCATTGTTCTCCAGCGGAAGTAAACTGGGCAAAACGATCGGCTCTTACTGCCCACGACCGAAAAAACAAAAACGATTTTCGGGCTGGCCCAGTATATTCGTTTGAATCGAGAACAAGCTTCCGGCCAAACGATCTCCACGGGGAGAATCGGCCGAAGCCGTGGTGACAAAAAGAGTCGTGAGACCGGAATCGCCAAACGTGCAGGTTGTAATATTTTGGACGGGCATGTCTACGACTCGATCAATTGTTCCGTCCGGCGCCACTCGCACGATGCAACTGCCATAGAAACGACAGTTCCAGAGATAACCATCCGAGTCCACCGCTGAGCCATCAGGAAAACCACGGGCGAAACCTTCCAGAAAAGGGCGCGCATTGGAAATTGAACCAGTAGAAAAATCGTAGTCATAAACCCAAATCACGTTTGATAGCGTGTCGCCGAAATAAAAATGACGGCGATCGGGGCTCCACCCGAGGGTATTGGAAATTCCGACGCCTTGATGCCAGGAAGTCACCTTGGCATCCGGATCGACACGAATGAGAATTCCGTCATTTCCGCCGACTTCGCCTGAGGACCCATCCGCGTTTACGTTGTTGCGCATCGAGCCGATCCAAAGCGATCCGCGCGGATCGCACCGCGCATCGTTCAATCGGACCTTCGGCCACTCGTCCAGGCGGAAAATCGGATCGTGACGTATATCCAAGGCAGGCTCCCACAGAATTACTTGTGACCCTAGCACCACCGCAAGCACATCCTCGCGATCGGTCAACGAGAGAGCGGTAACCGGTTCATCGAACAGCCAAGTGCGAACCGATGAGTCCCGCAAATTCAGGCGATGAATGAGGAACCGATTGATGTCGGTCCAATAGACCGCATGGTGCGCGGCGTGCCAGACAGCGCCTTCGCCGCAAACGTCGCCCGTGGCCGCGACGCAGACCGGATTTCCGATCATTGCACTCCAATCCCCGACAGCAATCCCCCATCGACGAGGTAATCCCCACCCGTGCAGAATGCGGATCGATCTGATAGGAGAAACGCTGCCAGTTCGGCAACCTCTTCGGCGGTACCGACGCGACCGAGCGGATGAGCCGCTCCGAATCTCTCGACGACGATGTTCACAGGTAGGTCTGGGGAAAAATGTGCGGCCGCGTGTTCGAGCATCGGAGTGTGAATGGATCCCGGGCTAATAGAATTGACGCGAATGCGATCGGCTGCGTGGTCAATGGCGAGTGACCTTGTCAAGCTAAGAAGGCCGCCCTTCGAAGCAGTATACGCGGCAACCCCGCGCTGGCACGCGTGTGCTTGAACAGAAGCGACAATAACGATCGATCCACGGCCACGCTTTATCATTTCCGGAATACCGAAATGCGAGAGCAGATATACACCGCCAAGATTCACGGCCATGCATCGGTTCCAAGTTTCCGGATCTGTTTCCACGGTATTCCCAAATGGATGAATGGCGGCGGAATTTGCGATGAAATCGAGCCCACCAAATTGTGCAGTCGTCCTGGCGACCATCGCTTGCACCTGCTCCGGCCTGCTAACGTCGCACAACTCCACGCGAAGCTCATAACCGCTCGAATCGGATTCCTGTAGGAGTTCGCGGTTGGCAGTTTCGTCTATGCCACATGCCGTGACGCGCGCGCCACCCGAAACAAGGCGCTTGGCAATGGCCCGGCCAATCCCAGTCGTGCCGGTTACTATCGCAACTTTATTCTCAAATTCATTCACGGAAGATCGCTCTCTTTTTTCTCAGTTGCGTTCTAGAAGTCGCGGGACCTCGCCACCCATCCTTGACCTTGGAGCGACACGCTTTGAGGAGTCTACCCCTCTCGGTGGCAATCTGGAAACGGCAAGATCCGCTTCGAAATAAAATGGCCCGCGCGAAAGCTCAGTCCTCAAATTCGGAGTTAGCGTATCTCAAACCCTCTATTACGCCACGCAATTCAGCGAGCCCCTTCAAGCGACCGATATAGGAATAACCGGGATTGGTTTTTTTGTTGATGTCGTCGGCGAGTAAGTGTCCGTGATCGGGCCGCATAGGGATTTGATGATCTGGTCGCCGGGCCCGCCGCCGGCGTGATTCCTCACGGAGCAAGGCGCGGATCACGCCCACCAAATCCGAGCTGCCACGAAGATGTTCAGCTTCATAGAAGGAGCCATCAGCTTCGCGAACAACCTGGCGAAGATGAGCAAAATGAATGCGCGGAGCGAATTCGTCGATCATCGCGAGCAAATCATTGTCCGGGCGTGCACCATATGAACCAACGCAAAAGGTGAGGCCGTTCGCGGGACTATCAATGGCTCCAAGGATGGAGCGGGCATCGCTGGCCGTCGACACTGCTC
>WNFJ01534166.1_pt2 | contig 14167 bp, 10 predicted proteins | sample 5400461 | NCBI WGS metagenome assembly WNFJ01 (sample SAMN13153349, study PRJNA577476) | soil metagenome | isolation source: 115 cm saprolite on Douglas fir-dominated hillslope | place: USA:California | collected 2013-09-17 | reverse complement strand
ATCATCGGCCACATGTGGTCGAAGTGGATTCAATCTTATCGCGACCTGCCGGTGCTGATGAACCAGTGGAACAGCGTGGTGCGCTGGGAGCTGCGCACAAAGCTATTCCTGCGCACCCTGGAATTTTACTGGCAAGAAGGCCACACCGCCCACGCCACGCGCGACGAGGCCGTGGAAGAAACCAAGCAAATGCTGGACGTCTACACCGACTTCGCCGTGAACGACGCCGCGATTCCCGTCATTCCTGGAGCCAAATCCGACGCCGAAAAATTTGCCGGCGCAGACGTCACTTATTCCATCGAAGCGATGATGGGCGATGGCAAAGCGCTACAGTCCGGAACGTCCCACTTCCTGGGACAGAATTTCGCGCAAGCCTTCGACGTGAGATATCTCGACCAGAACGGCACCCTGCAGCACTGCTGGACAACCTCGTGGGGGCTCTCCACGCGAATCATCGGCGCCATCATCATGGTACATGGCGACGATCAGGGCTTGCTGATGCCGCCGAAGCTGGCACCCACACAAGTCGTCATCGTGCCGATCTACAAGACCGATGAAGAGAAAGCGTCGGTCGTGAAAACCGCGAAGGAATTGAAGGCGCAACTTATCAAAGCGAACTTGCGCGTGACACTCGATGAGCGCGAAGGCTTCAGTCCTGGCTGGAAGTTCAACGATTGGGAGATGCGCGGCGTGCCGGTTCGCGTGGAGTTGGGCCCGAAGGACGTGGCCAAGCAGGCGGCCATGCTCGCGCGGCGTGACAAGCCTGGCAGGGAAGGCAAGGTCAGCGCACCGCTGGTGGACTTGGCAGGAACCATCGAAAAGCTGTTGGCCGACATTCATCAGTCGCTCTATGACAAGGCGCTGGCCTTCCGCCGTTCCAACACTCGTGAACCCGCGACCTACGACGACTTCAAGAAAGCCGTGGAGACCGGCTTCGCATTCGCCTATTGGTGCGGCAGCGGCGAGTGCGAGGAAAAGATCAAGGAAGAGACGCGCGCGACCATGCGCTGCATTCCGCTCGATCCGGCGGCGGTTATGGGGACCGCTGGCGGGGCGGGCACGGGAACATGTGTGCGCTGTGGAAAGCCGGCGAAGGATCGCGCAATCTTCGCGCGGGCCTACTGAGGACTTTCTCGCCAAGTATCACGCAATGACAGACGCGTTACGCCTGAAGAACATCTGCATGCGCCAAATCTCGACAGTCCTCCCTTAGGGTGCTAGCGTAAATAAATAGAGCAGTATTTGCGCTGCCGAATCTCTGCAAGGGCAGTGCCGGGAGAGGTTTGCGGTGACTCAGGCAGCCAAAGAACCCCAGCGAAGCCAACGCGGCGCAGGCAAGCTCAAGGCCATCATCTACACCGTGATTCTGGTGACGGGCGTATTTATGGCCTTCAAGATCGTTCCGCTGTACGTCGCGGATTATCAGCTGAAGGACAAGATGGCCGAGCAAGCGCGTTTTGCCGTAGTGAACCGCTACTCGGATGACCAAGTCCGCGATGTCATCTACAAAACCGTGCAGGACCTCGACATCCCGGCGAAGCGCGAGGACATAAAGGTAGAGCACACCAGCCACGGCCTGCGGATCAGCCTGGACTACACCGCTCCGGTCGACTTTATGGTCTACCAGACGGACTGGAATTTTGCTACGTCGGGAGACGCAGTTGACATCATGAAGTAGGGCCTCCAAGCCCTGTTTTCGCGCCTTTGGGCCCTTTTTTCCGCTGCGCTTTCTTCCTGCGCTGCAATCGGCGACAATAGGAGAGTCCACCCTCGGGAGTCATCTTTTGCGCTTTCGCTTAGAAAAAGGCTTCTGGACCTCTCGCTTCGGTCTCGGGCTGCTGATCGCTTTCGCCGCGTGCTTTCTACTCGCGGCGTGCAGCTTCACTTATTACTACGTGAAATATTCGCGCATCATCGATGCGCGCTTGTCCGGCCACGTCCTGCAGAACACCACGCAGATTTTTTCCGCCCCGGAGCGCATCTCCGACGGCCAGGCCTGGAGCCAGGATGACCTGGTGATGTATCTGCAACGCGCCGGCTATCGTCCCACGCAAGATGACAACTACATGGGCCAGTACGTCGTCAACGAAAAGACCGTGGACATCCGGCCTTCCAAGGTCTCCTATTTTGGCGGCAACAACGCGCTCTCGATCGAGTTCAAGGGCAATGTAATCCGCTCGATCCGGCCGCTTTCTGGCGGACCGGACATGGGAAGCGCGGACATTGAACCGGCGCTGCTCACGAATTTGTTCGATAGCGCCCGTGAAAAGCGGCGCCCCGTGCGGTACGTCGATCTACCTCCGCTGCTGGTTCACGCCATCCTTTCCGCCGAAGACAAACGCTTCTTCGAACATCCGGGCTTCGATTTCATCCGTATCTTCGGCGCGGCCTGGGCCGATATCCGGCACAGTCAGCACATGCAGGGCGCCAGCACCATCACCATGCAGGTGGCCCGCACGTATTTCCTTTCCACCGATCGCACCTGGCGGCGGAAACTTGCCGAAGCGATGTTGTCGTTCGAGCTGGAGCAGCGCTTCACCAAGCAGCAGATTTTTGAGATGTACGCGAACGAAGTGTACCTGGGCAATCGCGGGAGCTTTGGGATTCGCGGCTTCGCGGAGGCCAGCGTCGCGTATTTCGGCACCGATCTGCGCCAGCTTTCACTACCACAATGTGCTTTCCTCGCCGGACTGATCCGTGCTCCCAACTACTACTCGGTATCCGACCGGCATCCTGAACGCGCCGTACAAGCCCGCGACCGCGTCCTGACGCAGATGCTGGACAACAAGTTTGTAACCGAAGCGGATGTGCAGGACGCCAAGGCCGTTCCGCTGAAACTGGTACGGGCATCCGTAGCGGGCAATGAGGCGCCGTATTTCATCGACATGGTGAAAGACCATCTCCTGGAAAACTATTCCGAGTCCGAGTTGCTGAGCGAGAACTTCCGCGTGTATACGACGCTGGATCCGCAGTTGCAGCGGGCCGCCGCCGTCGCCGTGGAGTCCGGCATGAAGAATGTGGACGCGCTGCTGGAAAAGCGCTACGAAAAATTGCGAAAGCTGAAAGGAAAGAAGGCCGTCCCGGAGTTGATCCCGCAGGCGCAGGTCGCGCTGGTGGCGCTGGACCCACACACAGGTGAAATCAAGGCGCTCATTGGCGGCAGGGATTACGGCCAAAGCCAGTTGAACCACGCGCTGGCGCACCGCCAGCCAGGTTCCGTGTTCAAACCGTTTGTGTACGCTGCTGCGTTCAACAATGCCATCGATGGCGTGCAGCCTATCATCACGCCCGCGACCACGGTCGATGATGAACCTACCGTGTTTGAGTACGACGGCCAGGAATATACGCCCAACAATTACGGCGAGAGATTCATGGGTAAGGTGACGGTCCGGCAAGCGCTGACCAATTCACTAAACGTCGCCACCGTGAAAGTGGCCGAAATGGTCGGCTATGGCCGCGTCGTGCAAATTGCCCGCCAAATGGGACTAGGCTCCAACATCCGGCCTACACCAGCGGTTGCGTTGGGTGCATATGAGTTGACTCCGGTCGAAGTGGCTGGCGCGTACACCGCGTTTGCGACTGTCGGAACGCGCGCGGAACCCGTGTTCCTGAAGAACGTGACCAGTGCGGGCGGAAACACGCTGGAGAAATATTCTCCGACGAACAAGCTGGTGCTGGACCCGCGTGTGGCTTTCCTGGTCGATAGCCTCATGAAAGATGTGCTGAACAAGGGCACCGGCGCCAGCGTCCGCGCTAGGGGATTCACGTTACCCGCGGCAGGCAAGACGGGCACTTCGCGCGACGGGTGGTTTGCCGGTTTCACCAGCAATCTCGTCTGCGTCATCTGGATCGGTTTTGACGACAATCACGACCTGGGCTTGCAGGGTGGCCAAACGGCCGCGCCGATCTGGGCCGATTTCATGATCAAAGCCACCACTCTGCCGGGTTACCGCGACGTCAGGGACTTCCAGATGCCCGAGGGCGTGCAATCCGTAATAATCGATGCCGACACTCTGGAATTGGCTACGCCCAGTTGCCCCACCACTCGCGAGGAGGTTTACGTCAACGGCTCCGCTCCCACGCAACTATGCGAGTTGCACGGCGGTCACGGCCCGGCCACCGCGGCTGGCGGTTTCCTCTCTCACATCTTTGGCGGAGGAGCCAAGCCGCCTCAACCTCCCGGAACGAATGGCCCGCCTGGACAATTGGATCCCAATGCGCAGGTGCAGGGCGGTGGCAGCTCTGGTGTAGAAGCGGTTAAGGCTCCGGAGAAGAAAAAAGGACCGTTGCAGAAGTTTTTTGGTATCTTTGGGGGTAAGAAGAAGAAAGAGCCGGAGAAACCACCACCGGAAAAAGGAGATTCGCCATGAAAAAGTACTGCTTGGCGATTCCAGCCGTTTCTGTCCTCGCTTTCGCAAGTTGCCTCCCTGCCTATCCCCAGTCCAAACCAGACACTCCTGAGACGCAGCCCGCCACTTCCGCCGCGCCCAGCTCTCCGTCGCTTAGTGACGAACAGATGGCCCGGCTAATGCTGGTGCGCAAGCAATACATGGAGGCGGAGGCTATCTTTCGCCGGCTGACCCGCGAGCAGCCGAAGAACGCGGTGTATTGGAATGAGCTTGGCATTACACATCAAAATCAGGCCCAGCTCGCTTCTGCCCTGAAGTGCTACGAAAAGTCGGCCAAGCTGGATCTGCACTATGCCGACCCGCAAAATAATATCGGCACCATCTGGTACGAACGCAAGAAATATCCCAAGGCCATCCGCGCTTACAAGAAAGCGATTCTGGTTAAGAACGACTTCGCGGCTTTCTACCTTAACCTTGGCTTTGCGTATTTCGGCCAGCAAAACTACGAGGATTCGATCGCCTCTTTCCGTAAGGCTCTCCAGATCGATCCCTCGGCCTTTGACAATTCGCGCGCGCGCATGGGCACGGTGATTCAGGATCGCTCGCTTAGCACCGACCGGGGCAAGTTCTACTTTCTGCTCGCAAAATCGTTTGCGGAGGCGGGCAACGTGGAGCGTTGCGTCATCTATCTTAAGAAAGCCAAAGACGAAGGGTACAAGGACTACGCCGCTGCGAAGACCGATCCTTCCTTTGCCGCGGTGCTGAAGGATCCTGCTGTTCAGGAAGTCTTGGCGTCCAAACCCGAGGAAACCGTTCAGCCCTAAAAGCTTCCTCGCAACCTCTCGTTGGGCCGCTTTTCGCTACAGCTACAATTGTGAAAAATCGTCCTGGGCCGGCGTCTCCACGCTCCTACTTTAGGCCGTGAACCAGGTACAAGTCAGAAAGGTGATGGCTATAGGTGTACGCGTAAGATTGGCCGTCAGGAGAAATAACCACCGCTTCGCTTTTCATCACGCTGTTGTCCGGCAGCGCAGGAAGTTGTTTCCATAGCTGGCGACGACCGGAGGCAAGTTCGAGCCGCGAGATCGTCATCGGCTGCTGACGGGTCTGCGAGAGATAAAGAAACTTGCCGTCGCTGGTCCAGCCGCTCGGTAACTCTCCCGGTTCAAGACTGAACTCCTTGTCAGGTTTGTCGCTGGAATCGGAAGCGTAAAGCAATGCACGATGATCCTCGCGAACCGCCAGTATCTGTCCGCCGGGAGAAACGCTGCAGAATGCCACGCCATCCCGGGTGAACGCCCGGGGTTTTCCTGACTCAATGCTCTGCACGTAGCAGCGTTGCTCGTGGTCTGACTCGGAGCCCACGAACACAATCCGCTTGGCATCGGGAAACCATCTGGCCCCGTCGAACTGGTAGTGCTCAATCACGCCGCGCTCCAGTGGTTTTGCAGTTCCGGCTCCGGTCGGCAACAACACAATCTGGTCGTTGGGCGGTGGCATGATGGAAAGGGCCCACTTTCCGTCAGGCGACAGCGACTGCGCTGCCCCGGAACCAAGCATGACAGGCGGTGAGCCATCCGTGGGGCGCAAACCCACTTGGTAAGAGAATCCGGAATCTTCTCCCTCCTCGCCGAACAGGATTTGTTTACCGTCGGCAGAAATGTCCATGACGATGGACCAGTCCTTCCAGGAGAGTTCGCGAGGTTCCTTTTCGCCGGCGCCCATGAACGAGATGCCGAGCCGCTCATTATCGCGAGACAGCAGCACGCGCCCGTCGCGTGAAACGTCCTCCAAAGAGAGTCCCCCGGCGACGTTCAAGATAGCGCGTGTACGGCCGCTCAAGTTCACGCCGTAAATCGACCGGCTAACACCCGAGTGCGCGGCCGCAAACCAGAGCTCATCGCCACGAGGTGTCCAGGCCAGCCCCCGCTCACTTTCCCAGAATTCGGTGAGTACTTTTTTTGTGCCCTTCAGGCTAACGACCATTACCGTACCTCGATCATCCGGCGCTACGGGATGGTCCAGGAAGCCGATGAAGTCTCCCGCTGGGGAAAAACGCGGCGAAGCAATCCAGCCGGTGTTCTCGTAGAGGACGCGGCCGACAGGAAATTCCAGCCGGCACTTATGTCCAACTCGTCTCACGACGGCAATTTGACCGTCAGGCGACCAGTCGGCAGCCTCCACATCCGGCACCAGTTCTCGCGGGGCGCCTCCGCCGAGCGGGACGCGCGCCAGAATTCCTGGGTTCGTGCGGTAGCCCATTTCGAACAGCGACTTCGCGCCTTCCATCAGAACCGCAAGTTCCCCTTGCCGGGAAACACCCAGCAGCACGGCATTTGGTATCCCGAGCGATTGGGAACTGGCTGCACCCAGCCGCTGGGCGTGGATGTCCCCCTTGCTCATATGCCCGCCCACGGTGTACACGACGGAGGCCCCATCGGGAGTAAAACGCGCATCCGTCAACTCCGGAGTCGGCTGGTCAAACGTCAGCCGCTGGAATTCGGGAGGTGCGGACGCCTCCGCGCGGTGCCAGGGCGCAAACTTCCATGCGAGTCCAAGGACTACCGCCAAGGTGACAACGGCAGCGCTGATCATGGTTAGCGACCGGACCTTCTTGTCCTGGAGAGAATTAGCCTCAGGAGGCGCCAGGGCTGGTGACGATACCCCTAGCCGCTCCGCTGGCGCCACAAACCGGTAGCCACGCCGCGGCACCGTCTCGATGTATCGTGGAGCATCCGCGTCATCATTTAAGGTGGCGCGAATCTTTTTCACCGCCGTGTTCAGTGCATGATCGAAGTCGACAAACGTATCCTGTGGCCACACGCGACGCCGTAGCTCCTCCCGCGTGACCAGTTCTCCCGGCCTTTCGGCAAGCGCGGCCAGCACCTGTAAGGGTTGTTCCTGGCAGCGAAGCCGAATGCCGTCCTTGCGAAGCACCCCCGCCTGCAAATCCAGCTCATAGGCACCAAAGATGAGGGTGGCGGCTCGATCTGAATTAAGGGTAACCATGGTGTCCTCGGTGTATTTGACGGAACAAGGTTCCGGAAAGGTATGAATGTAAAATCGCGTTCATCTGTCCTTGGCGATACAAGTGCCGCTCCTACCATAAGTTGGCTGGCCACAAGCAATCTATCCGCAATCCACCCGCAAACTCTTGCGGTGCCTCGCTGGCGCCGTAGGGTGCCCTTCACCGAGCAAGGAGCGTACGGCCCTGTTCCTCTTTTGTCGACTTTTGTCATCGCCACCGACCGGTGCCGAAAATTCCCCGGCGAACCCGGCTCGCCCCGCGGATGCCGGAACGCCGCGGAGCATTCCGCTAAGAATTTTCCGCGATTATTTAGTGGTTGCCGAGGGCCAATTTGGAGACGGTTTGCAGCATCAGAGTTTCGTTCTGGACACGGGCACGGCACCCAGCATCATTAACACCAAGTCCGTGAGGGCGCTTGGACTAGCGACGACAGCTTCCACGATGACCGCGATGGGCAAGCTCATACCGACGGATAACGCAATTCTACCGGAAATCGAGGTCGGCCCCATACGCGCCGTTTCTCTGCGCGTACAAGTGCAGGACCTCTCGCGCCTGGAACGAGACCTGGGCATACCCGTGGCTGGAATCATCGGACTGGATGTGTTGTCCAAGTCCAGTTTCCGCTTGGACTATCAGAAAAAGGAACTGGATTTTGGCGAGGTGTCCGACGACGGTATACCGGTCTCGTTTGATGAGCGCACTGGAACTGCGGTGGCGTTGGTGAGACTGGAAGGCATATCGGCACGCTTGTTGGTGGACACGGGTTCCGACCGCGTTGCGGTCCTGGGAAAAAACTTGGCGGAGACCGAGCGCTTGACGCTACGCACCACCGCGCAGAGGGGCTCGAGCGTCGCTGACCAAAGCATGGAAGTGCAGGTATTTTTCGCGCGCGATGTTGTGTTTGGAGGAAAGCACTTCACAGTGGAAAAGGCCTACTTCATTCCGAACGGTTCCCACCCTGCGTTCGACGGAATCTTGGGCGTGCGCGCACTGGGATTTCGCGCCATTGCTTACGATCGGGCTCGCGCCGCAATCTACCTGCAGAAATAGCCTTAGGTTCCGCATTGTTTAGCCGCACCGTCTGCTAGAATATCTGCTAAATGAATCAGCGGCCGCCATGGCTCCGCAAAGCTTCACCAATTCTTCTGGCGGGGATTTTTTTCTTCTTTANNNCGACTTGCCGCTCCGCAATCCGCCCCTCCCTCTTCGGCCGGTGCCCTCAGCCATTCGTTGGGTCCTGTCTACCTGGTTTTTCCCTTTGAAAACGCGGGCGCTCCACCGCGCCTCGATTGGATTGGAGAAGGCTTGGAGGAATTGACCATCCAGCGCCTCTCCCATGCGGGCTTACAGGTCTATTCGCACTCCGGACGCGTCAACGAGATGGATCGCTACGGACTTCCGGATACCGGAAAACTGAGTCGTGCGTCGATGCTGCACGTGGCGCAGGAAATGGACGCGGACTACACGGTTTTCGGCAGCTTCGCGTCTGACGGCAAGACGCTCACCGTGAATGCTCGCCTGATGCGTATTAATCCCGCGGCACTTCTGCCTGCCGCTACCGAGCGCGGAACCCTGGATTTGCTGATGGAATTGCACACGCGAATCACCTGGCACCTGCTGACGTCCACGGACCACGAATACCCCTTGAGCCTGGTGGAATTCTCCAAACTGCAACGGCCCCTCACTCTCGCGGCGTTTGAACAATATATCCGTGGCTTGCTGGCGAATGACGACGATGTGCGTTTGCGCGATTTGAAAGAAGCCGCACGGCTTGAGCCGGGGTGGCCCGATCCCGCGTTCGCTATTGGCGAAGTCTATTTCGCTCGCGATGACTGCGATTCCGCTTTGCCCTGGTTTGCCCGGGTTCCCGCGACAAATGCGCGTAGCGTGGAGGCCGTGTTCTCGATCGGCGTATGCCGCCTGCGTCTTGGCCAGGCCGACCAAGCGGAACAAGTGTTCGCCTCCTTGCAGGAGAGGCTGAAACACAGTTTGGTTAGCGGTGGAGATTTGCCGGAAATTCTGAATAACCTGGGGCTAGCGCGCGCACAACAAGGCAATCTTGCGGCGGCGCAAACAGCTGTGGGCCGCGCCAGAGACCTCGATCCTGATGAGGACGACTATCCCTTCAATCTCGGCTTGCTGGCTCTCCGTCAGAATGAATTGTCCATCGCTGCCACGCACTTTCGCGAAGCGCTGCGCCGTGAGCCGGACAATCCGGAGGATTTTGCTTTCCTGATCTATGCGCTTCAGAAAGCCGGAAAAAATGCCGAAGCCGAACAGGAGCGCGGCACTGCCGCGGTAGCGTTGGGCGAAAAAGGACTGCCGGCCATCAAGGTGGATGCCAAGGGCGACAACCTGCTGAAGTATCAGCGTGTCACCAAGGAGTTGGATGCCACCACACTGCCCTTGGAACTGGAAAATCCTTCGCTGCATCCGTCGCTCGCGATGGAGGCTTCTGCGAACAACGTAACGCCTGCGGCGCACCTTCGTCTCGGACGGCAGCAATTGATTGCCGGGCATCTGGAGGTCGCGGAACAGGAATTCCGCGCTGTGATCGTCGCGGATCCCAAGAATGCTTCCGCACACCGCGAACTCGCGGACATCTATCGCCGCCAAGGGAAGCTCGACGACGCCGTAAAGGAATTGCAACTCTGTCTGGCCGTGCGCGATTCCGCCATCGAGCGCACCATGTTGGCGCGNGCAGAAGAAGCCGGACCTGGCGCGTACCGAGGTGGAAAAAGCCGTCCAGCTGGCGCCGAACTACGCCGGAGCCAAGGAATTGCTTAAGAATCTGGGAACTAACAATCCCACGGGAGGTGCAAAGTGAGCGCTCGTGGATCGGAAAGAAAAAATCGTCTTTTGGCAAGGCTGTTTCTCGTGCTTTGTTGCGCCGGGCTCGCTGCCTTGGGCTTGGTTTCTCTGGTCCCAACGGCGTCCGCGGAAACGCAGGCTGGCCCGCTGGTTCTTGAGTTGAAACTGGATGGCGCTGTTGAGCCGATCCTCGCGACGTACATCGATGAAGGGCTGGCGGATGCCGCAAAACGCAATGCCGCTCTCGTGCTGATCACCATGGATACGCCCGGGGGCCTCAGCGACTCCATGACCGACATCATTCATCACATTCTGGATTCGCCGGTGCCCGTAGCCGTATTCATTGCGCCCGACGGCGCGCGCGGAGCCTCGGCCGGATTTTTCATCCTGCTATCCGCCGACGTTGCCGCTATGGCTCCCGGCACCCACACCGGCGCGTCCACGCCGATTCTGATGCCCGGAATGTTCAACATGCCAGTGGACGAAGTTTTGCGCCGCAAACTGAACAACGATGCCACCGCTTTTCTGCGCAGCTTCACCGAAAAGCGCGGCCGAAACCCCAAGCTTGCCGAGACCGCGGTCACTGAAGCGCGGGCGTTCACCGCGAAAGAGGCACTTGACGCGCACCTGATTGATCTCATCGTGGCCGACAAAGACGAACTTCTGCGTACGTTGAACGGTCGCGAAATCACTCGCTTCAACGGAAAGACGGCAAAGTTATCTTTGGACAACTACAGCGTAGCGCAGTTTGAACTTTCCGCGCGGCAGAAATTCCTCGCCAGAATCGTTGAGCCCGACGTATTCTTCATCTTGCTGATCGTTGGCGTTCTCGGGTTGTACACCGAATTCACCCATCCCGGGGTGATCGCTCCCGGCGTCATTGGCGGAATCTGTGCGGTGCTCGCTCTGTACGCGATGCAATTGTTGCCCGTGAATTTCGCCGGTGTGCTTCTGATCCTGCTCGCTGTGGCGCTGTTTATCTTGGAGGCAAAGTTTACCAGCCACGGTGTTTTGCTTTTCGGCGGCATCATCGCCATGCTTCTCGGCGCCATGTTCCTCATTCGCTCGCCGTTGACCGCGGGTGGTGTGAGCGTGGGCGTGGCCTTGGCCGCGACGATTCCGTTTGCCTTCATCACCGTGTTTCTCATGCGCCTCGTTCTCAAGTCTCGCAAATGGAAGAGCGTCACGGGTAAAGAAGAACTGCTTGGAGAGCAAGGCGTGGTCACGACGCCGTTGCCTGCCGGTGGTGAAGGAATGATCCGCATTCACGGCGAATTGTGGCGCGCGATCGCCAAAGACTCCGTGCAAGAAGGAACCAAAGTTCGCGTGCTCCGCATTAATGGGCTGAAGCTTGAAGTCGAAGCGGTGGCGCAAGGTGCCGCTGTGGCGAAGTAGAGATTTTCAAGTGAAAGTGGGAGTCAGAGTCAGAGGAGGTCCGACATGTTTCAAGTAGGTGGCATTGGACTGCTGTTCATCTTGTTCATTTTCCTGATCTGGATCTGGAATTCGCTGTACATCATTAAGGAGTGGGAGCGTGGTGTAGTGCTGCGCCTCGGACGCTTGCTCCCCGAGGCAAAGTCGGCTGGCCTTAACCTGGTTTTCTGGCCCATTGAGACGCTGTATCGCATCAATATGCGGCTGGAAACGCTCGACGTTCCCCCGCAGGACATCATCACCCGCGACAACGTTTCGGTGAAAGTCAACGCGGTTTGCTATTTCCGGGTAGTCGACGCCAACCTGGCCATGTCGCAAGTGCAGAATTATCAGTACGCCACTTCGCAGCTGGCCCAGACCACGCTGCGCAGCATCGTCGGGCAATTCGAACTGGATGAAATCCTCTCGCAGCGCGAAAAAGTGAATGCGAAATTGCAGGTCATTCTCGACCAGGATACCGAACCCTGGGGCATCAAAGTCAGCAAGGTTGAAGTCAAGCAGGTGGACATTCCGGAACAGATGCAGCGCGCCATCGCCAAGCAGGCCGAAGCCGAACGCGAGCGCCGCGCCAAGATCATCCATGCCGAAGGCGAGTTCGAGGCTTCGCAAAAACTAGCTGATGCCGCCAAGGTCCTTGAGACCCAAAGCTCCGCCATCCAGCTGCGCTACCTGCAGACCCTGACCGAGATAGGTGTCGAAAAGAACACAACGATTGTTTTTCCGCTTCCAATCGATATTATAAATAAGTGGACACAGGCTTTAGGGGGCTCGAATAAGTAGGTATGGCTTCTGGGGGAAGAAAAAGCGCGGGCGAGCGGGTGCTTGAAGGGAAGCACGTCATCGGTCTATTTCTGCTGATGCTGCTCTTTTCCGGTGTGTTCTTCACGCTCGGCTACGTTATGGGGCGCAATCAGTATGATGGACAGGTGCGCGCGGCTTCCACCGGTTCGCGCACCCCGGACACTATTGTTTCTACAAGAGATAACGTCGCAGCGAAGAAACCCTCTCCGGCCGAGCCTCTGGAGAACGAATCCGATCCCGCTACTGCCGCCAACAAATCCGATTGGGAGTTTTACAACAATAACACTCCGGCGAAACGCGAACCGCGCCTCGACCCGGTTCCCAAGTCCTCGAACAGTACGCCTGCTGCAAAATCCGTGAACACGCGGGCGCGAGTCGAACCGCCAGCTGCTGCGCCGGTTGCGACGCCGGTCACGATTACAGCGAAGAGCAGCAAACCGGTCGCAGCAGTGCCATGGACTTCCAGCGGCACGATTCTTTTGCAGGTCGCTGCCGTCAGCAGGCAAGATGACGCTCTCTCCATTGCCAGCAGCTTGCAAGAAAGAAATTTTCCGGCCACCGTGCTTGCGCCGCAAAAAGACAAGTTCTACCGCGTGCAGGTCGGCCCCTACAAGGATCAAAAATCGGCCGACGCCGCGAAGAAGGGTTTGGAGGGCGCAGGCTTCAAGGCCTTCTACGTTAAGCACTGATGCCATCGCTCCCCTGGCATTTCTACCTGCGACCTCATCGTTCGCCTGAAGTTCCCGCGCTGGCCCGCTTTGTCCTGGCAGCGTTCAGCGGCGCGTTACTATCTCTTTCCTATCGCGGCGCTCACCCGAGCATGTTTTCCTGGTACTGCTTGACCCTGCTGCTGGCCAGCATATTCGGCTCGCGTGCCCGCGTGGCGTTTGGCTGCGGCTTCCTGCACGGCATGGCTTTTGTGGTGACGTGTGTTCCGTGGATCGCGGAAACGCTGTCGGTGCATGGCGGCATGTCCGCTGCCGCAGGCTGGGGCGTGTTGCTTTTGATTGCTGCGGTATGGGCTACGGCCATTGCAGTGTTTGCCTGGATCGTGCAGCGACTGTCGCGGCGTAGTATTGCGCTGGCGCTACTGGGCGCGCCGTTTCTCTGGATTTCCACCGAAGTTTTTCGCACCTATCTGCCGGAGATCAGTTTTGCGTGGTCGTTGCTGGGCTATCCGGCGGCGGGAAATCCGGCGGTGGTGCAGCTAACCACGATCACGGGAATCTATGGCGTTTCGTTTCTGGTCGCGGCGTTTAATGCGCTGCTGTTGTGGGGCGATTTCAGCGACACTCCCGCCGAACGCAAGAAGCGATGGGGCATTGTTGGCGCCGTGACTTTAATAGTGTTGGCCGTAACGATCGTCGGTTCGCGATTCGTGCCGAAAGCCGAGGCGCATCATCTCGCCCGCGTTGTGCAGCCGAATTTCCCCGAGAATCTGCAATATGTGGGCGACTGGTACGCGGAGCACCAGGCAGATTTGGCCGATCTGGCGCGCTTGAGTTTGAGGCCTGCTCCTGATGGCCGCCAAGCGGATCTCTTAATCTGGCCGGAGGCGCCCGCACCGTTTTCGTTTCAGGATCCTCACTTCGGTCCGGTGATTACCCGCATCGCGCAGGAGTTTCACCATCCCGTTGTCGTCGGTATTATCGAGTGGAAGCCGGAGGCGGTAAGGATCAATGGGGTGATGCGCACCGGCGTCGCTCCCTACAACAGCGCCGCGGCCGTCAATGAACTCGGCCAG
>WNFJ01537824.1_pt1 | contig 14170 bp, 5 predicted proteins | sample 5400461 | NCBI WGS metagenome assembly WNFJ01 (sample SAMN13153349, study PRJNA577476) | soil metagenome | isolation source: 115 cm saprolite on Douglas fir-dominated hillslope | place: USA:California | collected 2013-09-17 | reverse complement strand
TTCCCTCGCCAGTTCTCCCTCGAGTCTAGCGGTCTTTGCTCGCTCTGCGGCCAGTTCCTTCTTCAGTTGTGCGAGTTCTTCTTCTGCCCTCATACCCTTCGTTTATCAGCCTTGGCAACCCTACCTGTGTAGTTACATTCAAAGTGAGTATAGTTTCTAGGTAAGCCTTATGTTACCACCTATGCTTTATTGGCAGTACTGTAGTTATCACCTGTTTCTTTTCCACGCGCTCGACATTTCCTATTGTATCTGCTCTGTTGTCCTGCAGAACTGCTCAGGGGCAAAATACCGATCTTGTGTGAAAAACTGCCTAAAGTCGAGCTCTAAAAATTCTGCCTCAGAGCGTTCATACACCAGAACCGGCAACGTCATGTATACGCGCTAAGCATGGGAGGAACAATTATGCCCTTGTTTCATATTGATGCAGAAACCCTGGAGCATCTCTCTACCCACCGCGCCATGGAAAAACTCTCCAACTGGTTTAATCCCGCAAGTGGCAACGAGGGAGGAAACTACGTGCTGACGAGGAATGACAGCCACTACATCGGAGGGATCTCGATCATTGTGCAAGGTGCCATTACATCGTTCACTGCAACCGGAAAACTGGGAATAATCGGCACACAAGAAGGACAAGGATTCACGCTCGATGGGAATCTTGTCACCGCTCAATTTTCTATCAATCTTGATACTGCGCAAGCGACACTGAACTGGACCGTGACAAATGGAACACAGCAGACTGCAACGTTTGCTCTGATTTTGTATCGCGATGCCCCATCAATAAACAGTATCGCTTTCTATGCGGATAAAGCATCTGATCAGGCGGCATATAGCCTAAATATTCTGATGCTGTGAGTGTAGAGGCAGATCTCTTAACCTACAGTGGCTCACTATCTATCGTTTTGCACCACATGAAGGCTACGCGCCGAAGGAGGGCATATGGATCCAGAAGAGTATACAATCCATGGGACAGTCACGGATGCCGATGGACAAGAACTATCCTACGCAGAAGTAACCGTCTGGTGGCAGCGCATCCGCGAGCGCGTGCCGCTGGCGACCGGAGACACTTCGGAAGAAGGTCACTATCACCTCAGCTACCGCCCGCCCGACGACGCACCAGGAAAGCTGCTGATCGTGGTCGAGGTGCGCTCAGATCATCTCGACACGCCGCTCGAATCCCCCCTCACACCTGCCCAGCCGGATCTTCAGATTGATCTCGCGGCGCGAGCGCCCGACCAGTCGGAGTTCTCAACGTTGTTGCGTTCCATCATACCGCTGCTCAACGGACTCTCGCTACTCGACGTTGTCGAGAACGATGAGCACCAGGACATCTCTTTCCTTGCCCAGGAGACCGGGAGCAGCAAGGAGCAGATCATGCGGGTTGTCGTCGCCGATCGACTGCAGGCGGCGTACGACATTGCGGCCGCGGCGTTCTATGCGTTTCTCCGGCTAGGTGTGCCGTCAGCCCTCCCCAGTCCTCTGCTCGAGGCGAGTCAGGGTTTCACGCTCATCGAGTCCCTCGTTCGCCGTATCGGTTCGCTTATTTTCGCGCTCACACCGGAAATCCAAAGGCGCACGCTGGAAACTGCCGTACAGCAACAGCTGGTTAGTCAGCGCCTTGCCGAACAGATTCCGGCCATTCTGGAGGCCTTCCAGGCCCTGCGTACTACCGACGTCCTCCAGCAACCGTACCAGGTGGGCAAGGCCACTCTTGGCGAGCTCCTCGACGTGGCCCAACTCGACAAGAGCAAGCAGGAAACATTCGCCAAGGCGCTGGTCAACAACACGCAGTCGATGAGGAACTTCTGGAGAACCCTTGGTGACGGAAAACACGGCCTCACCCCAGCCGAGGCCTCGGCGGTGCAGCGAACCCTCGAGGTCGGCGCCTTCGTGAAAAATCATTTGCCGCTGGTGCAAATGCTGCTGCAGGGCTTCACGTCCGGCACCTACACTTCGCTGGCCAACCTCGCCCGGCTGAGCGTGCAAGACTGGGAGCAGCTCGTCAATCAGGTTGGGGCGCCGCCCAACATCGAGGCTGCCGGAACGGCCAGCCCGGCCGAGGTGTTCGCACGGGTGATCTACGCCCGCGTTACGCGTGCCTACCCCACTGCTGCACTTTCCGGCCGCATCAACACAGGCAACTTCGTCGCCCCCGACGAACGCGCGCCGCTCAACCAGTTCTTCCTGAACAACCCCTCGCTTGAACTCGGCAAGATCAACCTGCCGATCTACCTGGAGCAGCAGGGAGACAAGGCGTTCACCGGCATCGCAGAAGAGGACCGGCCCGCGGTCCTCGCCAACGCCAGGCGCTTCCAGCGCGTGTTACGCGTCATCCCCGAGGTCGACGCGGCGCAGACTCTGCTCAGCCTGGGCATCCACTCGGCCACGCAGATTGCAACCATGGGTCGGCAGCAGTTCTTCACCCAGGCAACAGCCGCCGGTCTCACGAAGCGTGAGGCAAACAAAGTCTACAACGCCGGTGCTCAGCGCTACGCGAGCCTCGTCTCCCTCGTCACCCAGTACAACCGGGATCTCATCGGTATCTGGCCTAAAGGCGTCGGGTCGACCACGGAACTCGACGAGCCCATGGCAGAGGCGATCCAGCGCAATCAGTCGCTCGCCACACTGTTCGGCTCGCAGGACTACTGCGCAACTGACGACTGTACGTCGGTCCTAAGCCCGGCCGCATATCTCTGCGATCTGCTCTTGTGGCTGCGCAACCATCCCCTGTCGAGTCCGTTTCCGACGGCACTCGCTGCACTGTTCGACCGGCGGCCCGATATCGGGCACCTCCTGCTCAACTGCCCGAACACAGAGACGCCGCTCCCGTACATCGATCTGGTGAATGAGTTGCTCGAGGACGCAGTTAGCCCGCCGGGTACGCCGTTGTGGAAGCAGACGACACGGAGTGCAGCCGAGCTGCGCGCCGCGCCCGAGCACGTGAACACTGCCGCCTATACAACCCTTGCCACCGCCAGCTACCCGCACACGCTGCCCTACGACAGCCCACTCGACGAGCTGCGCACCTACCTCCAGCAATCGAGTGTCGCGCTATGGCAACTGCGGCGAGCGCTTCTGCCAGTGCACAGCGCGACACTCGCCGAACAGGCGAGCGTTGCTGGGGAGCGCTTCAACATCGATCCGCACGAGATCGATCTGATCACCAATGCGGACTTTGTCCCCCGCGCGGTAGCGTGGAACACGGCCACCCCGACGGCCGACCTTGCTGCTCCTAAACCGGTCACGGTCTTCCTGCAAGCTGCGTCCATCACCTACGATACCCTTTTTGATCTGCTCGAGGTCGAGTGGGTGCGCGGCAGTGCCGCAGCGGTAACGCTGCAAGGGGTCAACGACAGCTGCGACCTCAGTGCGGAGAGCCTCGCTCCCGCACCCCTCGACGCGGGAGTCCTCGACCGGATGCATCGTTTCCTCCGGCTCTGGCGCCACGGCGGCTGGAAGATGTGGGAACTGGATCTCTTACTTGGGGCGCCGCTCGTCGGCAACGACGTGCTCGATGAGAACGCGCTGGTAGCCCTTTTCACGTTCCGCCTCCTCCAGGATGCGACTGGCCTTGCCGTCGATCAGCAGCTCGCCTTCTTCCAGGACATCGATAGCGCCATCAATGGCCACCGCAATCCCGATGGCTCGAGGACGACCTCGCTCTACGGGCAGATCTTCCTCAACCCGACCGTGCTGGTCGATGAGGATATCGCGGCGATCGAGAGCGGGGGCACAATCACGGACCCCACCCTGAGCCATCACCTGACAGCCATCCAGGCTGGGCTGCAGGTCTCGGCCGCCGATGCAAACGTGCTGTTCGGCCTGACGAATGGCCAGCTCACGCTCGATAACCTCAGCCTCATCTATCGCGTCATCACGCTGGCGCGGGTGGTCAAGTTGTCGCTCGCGGACCTCCAGCGCGTCGTCCCCCTGACCGCTGCCGGGTCGCTCAACGCGGCCTTCGCCAATCCGGCAGCAACGCTCGCCTTCATCCGGCAGGTCAAGGCTATTCAGCAGTCGGGCTTCACCATCGATGCGCTCATCTACGTTCTCACGATGCAGACAACGACCACGGGCATCACCCAGGATCAAATCACCAACACCGTGCTGCCCGCGGTTCGCGCCGCCATACAGCAGACCAACAACGAGATTTACGGCAGTGCTGACCCGCCGCTGACCATTCTGCAGCGCGAGCTGGCCCAGCTCCCCACGCTCGCCGATCCCACTGCGCTTGCCACGGCCATCTCCATCGTGAACGATACCTACACCGACACGCTCACCAACCGGGACACATTCATCATCTCCTATTTCGGCCTGTTTATGGATCTGGCAACGGCCCAGGCCGACCTGGCACCGCTGCCCGCAGGCTTCACCCCCGCGCAGCTCCAGGCGGCGATTGACCAACGTGCCCAGGACGTGCTCGCTCCCCTCGCCATCTACCTCACGCAGACGCGGGTGATCGCCGCACTGGCCGCGAATCTCCAACTCCAGAATGACGTGACCGCCCTCCTCGCGCAGCAGCTTACGGTGCCGGGAACGGGCCTCACGCTGCTCGCAGCCCTGACCGATCCGTCGCTCATCAAGCAGACAGGGGGAACCTACACCCCCATCAATCCGACGAACTTCCCGAACCAGTACCTGGCTGTCCAGCTGCTCGACAAAGTCGGTACCGTGGTGCGCCGGCTGCACCTCGTCAAGGCCGATCTCTCCTGGCTGCTCAGCAACGCCGCGGTCTACGGCGGACTCGACCTCACGCAGCTGCCAGTGGTGAGCACCCAATCGTCACTGACGATCGCCACACTACTCACCACCTCCCTCCTTGTGAAGCTCGATCGCTCGTTCATCGCCGCCCCAGCCTCGGCTTCCATCCAGAGTCTGTATGACCTGATCGCGGGCGTGGCGGGCGGCACGATCGCCAATGAAGGGGATGCCCAGGCGGCGCTCGCGACGATTACCGGCTGGGCGGCGAGCGACATCGCATCCTTGGCGACGGCCATCGGCGTCTCCTTCAGCGGTGACTACACCAATCCAGCGATCTACGATGCTCTGCGCACGCTCGCGACGATGCTCGCTGCAACCGGCGGCAGCGGTGCCCAACTCGTGAGCTGGGGCGTCGCCGCCCCCGATGAGACAGCCGCGGCGTCCGCCCAGGGAGTTTTGAAGTCGCGCTATTCGAATGACGATTGGTTGAAAGTCGCGCCGACGATGATGGATCCGATCCGCGAGCGGCGTTCCGCGGCACTCCAGGCCTACCTCCTGGCGCAGCGCGCCGGCGCCGACGCCTTTGTGTACGGCGATACTAACGCTCTCTTCGATCACTTCCTCATCGATGTGGAGATGAGCTCGTGCGAGGTGACGACACGCGTGATCCAGGCCTACGCAGCGGTGCAGCTCTTCGTCGAGCGCTGCCTCATGGGGCAGGAAGAGCAGAACGGCGTCGTCGTTGATCCGAAGGACGAAACGTGGACGCAGTGGAAGTGGATGAAGCGCTACCGCATCTGGGAGGCCAACCGACAGGTCTTCCTCTATCCGGAGAACTGGCTCATTGAATCGCAGCGGCCGAATCGCACCGAGATCTTCCAGAAGCTCGAGCAGGAGGTTCACCAGAACGACAACACCCTTGACTACCTGGAGACGGTGGCGGAGATCGCCCACCTCCTCGTCACCGGGACATGCTCAGATCCGGTGACCGGCGCTATCCACGTCGTCGCGCGGACACCCGCCGACCCGCCGCGCTTTTATCATCGCTCTTTCGTCGATGGCGCCTCTTTCGTCGATGGCGCTTGGACGGGGTGGGAGCAAATCCCGCTCGACATCAAGGCGCACCAGGTCGTCCCGGCGGTTTATCGGCACCGCCTCTGCCTGTTCTGGCCCGACGTCAAGGTGATGAACGAACCGCATCAATCGCTGCCTGCGGCTCAGCCATCAACCTCCCCGCCGAGCCAGGAAGTTGCCAAATACGTCTCAATCGGCCTCGACTTCAGCATCTACCGCAACGGTGCCTGGGCTCCGGCGCAGAAGGCGAAAGGCAAGCTCTTCGACCTTCCCCTCCTCACCTCGCAGACGGCGAGCGATAGCAAGTCTATCGAGGCGTTCTACACGCTCAAGGTGCAGACGCCAGCGACCTCGTCGGGCTACGGCGCCACGCTGTTCATCGATGTGTTCCGCCAGGGCGACTACAAAGTGTCCGATGCTCCTCTTCCCTTCGCCGACTCATCCGGTAATATCACCTGGGGCACCTTCACTGTACCCTATGACAACACTCTTAATTCGGCTGTACAGATCGGACGAGCCGTCTTCGATGGGCGGTTCAGCGATCTCGAACTGCGCAACCTTGTGGTCTTTATCAACGGCACTGAACTGCGCAATCCTACGACCTTTAACAGCGACGTTGACGGACACCTCCTCACACATGCCCAGGGTACCTATGGTCCCGACGCACAGCCCCTTCTGCCGCTGCCAGACACCCAGGCCGACCCTAATCTCACAGGCGAGCTGGGCCTGGTTCCCCAGGCCGGGGCGCTTGCCACTAATCCACGTGGACCGAGCGATCCAGCGACAATTCAGCTCACTTTCACCTCGGCGGCAGCTCTGGAACAGGACGTCGGGCCGCTCCTCAAAATGGCCTCGGTTCCGTTCCGCGTTGTCGGGCCGGACAGTGATCTCGCCTTCGATCCTACCTTATACTTCTTCTACCAGGATAACCGGCGCTGCTACTTCGTCGAGAGCGTGCGCTACTACCAGTGGGGGAGCGCCTGGCTGCCGGTCCCGCCCTCGAACCCGGACACGGCACCGTTCGAGGTGCGCTACAACTTTCACCGCTTCTACCACCCGTACACCCGGTTGTTCTGGCACCAGTTGGCAGGAGGTGGCTTCCCGTACCTCTACGACCGCAACCTGCAGCTCAACCCGGACACCATTGACCCGAGCGGCGCTGACGTCTTCAGCTTCCAGAGCACCTACCAGCCCTTCACCCCTCGCGTCGACTGGAGCCAGGGCCAGGATCTGGCCGAGGATAGGAACAAGGAAATCGTCGACTTCAGTCGTGCCGCCGCCTACTCGGTCTACAACTGGGAGCTGTTCTTCCACACACCGCTCTATATCGCCGAGCGCCTGAGCCAGAATCAGCAGTTCGAGGACGCGCTCAAGTGGTTCCACTTCATCTTCGACCCGACGCGCCAAGGGCCCGAATCAGTGCCGCAGCGGTTCTGGATCCCCAAGCCTCTCAACAGCCTGACGACCCCCCAGATCCTGCAGCAGCGCATCAACGAACTGCTCCAGCTCGTCAACCAGGGCGACCCCACTGCCGTAGGACAGGTCACAAGCTGGCGCAAGGACCCTTTCAACCCGTTCCTGCTCGCAGACCAGCGCCCCGTCGCTTATATGAAGCGCGTAGTGATGTCATATCTCGACAACCTCATCAACTGGGCAGACAACCTGTTCAGCACCGACTCGCGCGAGGCGCTCAATGAGGCGACGTTGCTCTACATCATCGCTGCCGAGATCCTCGGCCCGCAGCCGGTGGCGATCACGCCTCCGCAACACGCCGATGACTCGTTCGACGATCTTGCACCCAAGCTCGATGCCTTCGCCAACGCGATGGTCGACATCGAGAACGTCATGGGCGCGAGCGGTGGCGGTGGTGGCGTTGATGGTGGAGGTACCATACCGCCGCCGCAGACCTTCTACTTCAAGATCCCGCCGAACGACAAGCTGCTCGGCTACTGGAAGACGGTCGGCGACCGGCTGTTCAAGCTGCGCCACTGCCAGAACATTGAGGGTGTCACGCGCCAGCTCGCCCTGTTTGACGCTCCCATCGATCCCGGCTTGCTCATCAAGGCACAGGCGGCAGGCGTTGACCTCAGCAGCGTGCTCAGCGACACGCTGGCGCCGCTGCCCAACTACCGGTTTACGGTCCTCTACGCCCAGGCGCTCGACTTCGTCAACGCCGTGCGCGCCTATGGTGCCCTGCTCCTCTCGGCCCTCGAGAAGAGCGACGCCGCTGCCCTCGCCCTCCTCCAGCAGACGACCGCGCAGCAACTCCTCGCTGACGCGGATCAGATCTTCGAGTGGAGGGTGGAGCAGGCGCAGAACGCGATCAATGTCCTGAACTATACGCTCGCCCTGGCTCAGTCAAACTACGACCACTACAGTAGTCGTCCATACGCGAACGAGGCGGAAACCGCGTCTACCGTCCTTTCCTCCATATCGTTCCTCTTGAAACACGGGGGACCGGTCCTGAGAGGAATCGCCGCAGTCGTGCATGCCCTCCCGATCGCGCACGTTGGCGTCACGGGGGCAGGCGGCACGCCCCATGCCACCGTTAGCGATGGCGGAACCAATGCCGGCCTCTCCGCCGCCCAAGGCGCCGAGGCGTTGAAAGAAACCATTGCGATCCTGGATGACGGTGTCAAGCTCGCGGACGCTCAGGGGAAGCTCTCCCGAGTCTATGACGAAAACCAGCAGAAAGCCGCTCAGGCACAGATTCAGATCCAGCTGGTCAACACCCAGATTGCGGGTGCCCAGCTTGCGCTGCAGATCGCGCAGCAGGATCAGGCCAACCACCAGGAGCAGATCGACAACCTCCAGAAGCAGATCGACTTTTTGACGGACAAGTTCACCAACCAGGATCTCTACGACTGGATGGTGGGCCAGCTCGCCGACACCTACTTCCAGAGCTACCGGCTCGCCTACAAGATGTGCAAGCAGGCGGAGCGCTGCTACCGCTACGAGCTGGGCATCCCCGACAGCTCGTTCATCCAGTTCGGCTACTGGGATAGCCTGAAGAAGGGGCTGCTTGCTGGCGAGATGCTCAACCACGACCTACGGCGCATGCAGTCCTCCTACCTGGAGCAGAACTCGCGCCGCTTCGAGATCAGTCGCTACGTCTCGCTCACCGCGCTCGATCCGAACGCGCTGCTCACGCTGCTCGAGCGGGGCGCGTGCGACTTCGACCTCCCCGAGTCGCTGTTCGACGGCGACTACCCTGGACACTACCAGCGGCACCTCTTGCGCGTCAGCTTGACCGTCGTCTACCCAAGCCCCGGGAAGTTCGACAACGTCAAGGGCACGCTCACGCTGACCAAGAACAGCGTACGCGTGTTGACCGATCTCAGCTCTGGCTATCCACGGCAGGCCCCACCGACGCAAGACCCGCGCTTCGTCGATCAGTACGGCGCCGTCCCGCAGAAGATCGTTCTCGGCAATGGCCAGGACGACCCTGGTCTGTTCCTGACCGCGATCAATAACAACCTGAGCGACCAGCGCTACTTGCCTTTCGAGGGTGCCGGTACCATCAGCTCGTGGCATCTTGAACTGCCCGCAGCAAACAACGAGATCGACCTGACCTCGGTTGGTGATGTGATCATCCACCTCTACTACACTGCTCTCGATGGCGGCGATACGTTCAAGCAGGCGGTAGAGGCCGACAATGCCCAGAATCTGCCGACCTCGGGGCTGAAGCTTTTCAGCGCCCAGAACGACTTCAGTGTCCCGTGGCAGAGCTTCCTCGCCACGCCCGCGGCGACCACCGACCAGACGCTCGTGCTCGGTCTTTCCCCTGCCAAGTTCCCGAACTGGACGCATGGAAAGACCATCACCGTCAACGGTCTGACCGTCCTCGCGGTGTCGTGGAAAGCTGGCAACTTCGTCCTCCAGCCGGAGGCCCCGTTGCCAACTGCCAACGTCACCTTGACGCCGGTCGCTGGCGTCACCGAGCCGAACGTTGCGACCGGCGATGTGGCGGTGACGAGCGCGAGTCTCGGCAAGTGGACTTTCAAGTTGCGCACCTCAGCGGCGGCCGACTTTCGCTCGATCACCCAGAACGACATTGGCGACGTCCTCTTGCTAGTGAACTTCCAGGTGAGTTGACATGCAGCAAGTGCAGCCTCCCATCTTCATCGGCCGGATCCTGGAGCGGCTCGTCCGCAACTTTGCTCCCGAGCGGATCGTGCTCTTTGGCTCATACGCCAAAGGGACCGCCCGCCCGGGGAGCGATGTCGACCTCCTCGTCGTCGCCGACCTGGAGGGCGACCCTGTTATGCACCTACGCCGCGCCCGCCAGCTCGTTGCCGACTCCTTCCCACCCGTCGATGTGGTTCTGTGCACGCCAGAGGAAGTCGCTGAGGCTCATACAGCGCGATCGCCGTTCCTCCTGTCCGTGCTCGGGAGTGGAATCACCGTGTACAGCCGCTCGTGATTGTTGCCAATCAACATCTTTCACAGCATCGGAGCGCTCGAATCGCACCTCCACTTGGGGAGTAGCATCATAGTGCCAGGAAGTTGACAACCTGCTCAAAAAGAGGGCTCATCCCCGGATTAAGTGTGCTTACTTGCTTCAGAAAATTACCAGTTTTCTAAGCTTCGCTGTATGATATACTTGCATATCTCTCGCTATGCCTTGCGAGAAAGCAAAGAGGTCATCATCGATGAAACCAGAAAATACTTCTTCTCGTCGCTTCTCTATCTACTGTCGAATTTGTGGCAAAGAGCTATCCGTGCCCATTGTCATACTACATGGACTTGTGCCCACGATCCTCCTGCACAGCCTGGTCTTTTGCAAAGAGCATAAACGTCAATTTGCCAGGCGACGGCGCGAGGGAGTTAGCACCGTGCAATTGAATACTGCGTGGAGAGACCTGCTTGATAACTGGCGCGAACGGCCTGAAGAGCTAGACCAGGAGACAAGGAAGAGGAAGAAAGCGTCTCGTCTCTTCTTTTCGCAGAGATATGAGGATTGGTTGCTCTTCAGGCGTGACTACCCCAGGTTTCTCACTCCCAGGGAAGTTTTCCGGGGAATTGGTTCTCTACTTACTCTGGGCAAAATCAAACCGTACAAAGCGAGCGCTGTTCTCAGTACAAAGAAAGGTCGCAGACCGCGGTCCGCACCCCGCCTGGTTCGCTTAGGCGATAGTTTGGCGTTCAATACCCAAACCGGAGAGATTCGCCGCTTTATTGACGTGATGGAAGACGAGGTACTGGATGACCTGCGGGGCATTCGCCCCGCTCCCGGTCAAGCGGAAGTTGCCGCCTTCTGGGGAAATTCTGCCCCGACAGGTATGCGCGAGAGACTGCGAGAACGCTTTCAGCAACAGGTTGCGCCGGGATACCGATTGCTCATCTCTGAGTTGGTACGCTTGGCACCGTTCTCTGTGTATGGACCCATCGGCAATCCACTCGACCTCGTTCTCAAAGGTGGGGGCTGGGAGGGGGGAGGCAGCGATGAAATTGGGGGCATCAGCCTCTCGTTTAGCAGCCCACGCTTTGCCAGCACCGAGAGACATTTTGAGATTATTACCGCTAAGGCGAATCGACGCAATGTGTATTACCCACCTGAGGATGACGAGCAGCATACTCGCGATCTCGACGAGTGGCTTTTCCACTGGACTCACTTGAGCGACAAACAACGGGAACAGGTCGGACCGCCAGCTATCTGGCGCGGTGAACTGCTCATTGATGAAGAGATGTTTTCTGGCGAGATTCGCGCCTGGTCACAGCCCTATCAGCTCGCTCGCTTTTCCTTCAAAAACGACAAAATTATTCTGAGTGGCCATGTCTGTGGACCTACGCAAGGTGAGCTTCTCCACTTACTCACAGATCTCAAAAGGCTGAACCAGCGCGGCGACACACTCGGTCAATTTCAGTGCGAATTCGATGAGGAAAGAGCAAGGCGCATAAACAGCATAGCTTAAAAGGAGGGAGAACAAACGCTGATCTTCACTCATGTTACGCACGCAACAGAACGTGCAACCGCAACAGGTCGAAATTCGCCCGACCGAACATCAGCCTTTTTTGCAGCTTTAAGCAGTTCACCTGCGATTCAACCGGACCGTTACTCCAAGGAGAAGTGAAAGCCGCTCTCACCGCCGCGTAATCACGGCGAATCCGCCTCCGCAAAGCTTTTGAGTTCAGCAATCCCGCTCTGTTTTGCCTGGCTGAGCCATCCGTCCAGATCCTGGTCGCGATGCTCAGCTAGCATTGAGACAAAGGCCTGGGAGAGTTGATAGGCGGTATCCAGATCCTGGTGAGCTGCTTGGATTTGTTCGACGTGTTGGCGTTGCTTCTCGTCGAGCTTGTCCGGTTGGCAGACACACAACCACGAGGCTCTGGTCGGCGACAGGCGGTGTTTGGGAGAGGGCCTGGGTGGGAAGTCGGCAGGCAGAGTGACGTGAGCCCCAGAGGCATCCAGGTCCAGAGCAGTCGCGGTTCCTGCCGCCTGATGGTGCTTGCGAAGTTGGGCAATGAAGAGGCGAAACAGGGAGTCCGATCCGGTGTATCCGCGCAGCTTGACCTCATGGTAGAGCTGGGTTCCATTCCAGCACCCCGACTTCCAGCGTTCGAGCATGTAGGGTTTGTACGGATCAAGGATACTTCCACGATACGGCGGTCGGCTGCGCTCAGGAAAGGTCTCTGCGACCAGAAACCGATGCACTGTCTGGCGGGACATCTTCAGGCGGCGAGCAATCTCTCGCTGGGAGAATGCTTGCTGGTGGAGCGTGCGGACGGCTTCATAGCGTGCAGAGCGATTGGAGCGACTGATCTGCGAGGGAGTTTCTTCAGGCGATGAGGCAGCAGAGCCAGAGGGAAGGGCTCGCGGGCGTGCAGACATGTTTCGAAAAGACTTCGGCGCCTCCTCTGCTGAAAGTGCGGGAGGGGGAGAAAGTTCCGAGAGCGCTCCTCGCGCTTTGTCAGGAATGGCATCAGAGGGGGTTGTTTCGACGTGCGGTAACAGTTTCTGTTTGCGTGCCATCAGCTCTTTGAGCTTCTCACGCAGGTTCAGCAGCAAATGAAATTTATCAGCAATCTGTTGTGCCTGAGGAGCACCGCGTCGAGCCGCGGCAGCGTATTCTCCTCCCCGGTCGCGGCTGATGACTTCAATTTCTGGGTGGAGGCGCAACCAGGCTTCCAGCGTTTCTTCCTTGCGGTCTGGCAAGAGTTCGATGGGCTTGCCCAGCTCTAAGTTGACCAACAGGGTCCCGTAGATCTGGCCCTTTTTCCAGGCCCAATCATCCACTCCAAGAATGCGCACGGTCGTTGGGGGCGGGCAGGAGACCGCGCGCAGACGGCGAAGCAAGGTGGGGGCTGAAACCCTCATGCCGAGCGAGGGTGCTACTCGTTCGCTCACTTCGGCGCTCGTGGCCAAACCGAGTGCGACAAGAGCTTCGCGGAGGCGATTCGTGACGCGTGCGTAGGATTGCACCAGGTCTGGAAGGCGTTCGGTGAACATCGTACGAGGACAATCTGGCGCCGGGCACAGAAACTTCCGCACCGTGAGTTTGAGTACGATCTGGCGGCCTGCACACGGGAGGTCACCCACCGTGCGAACATAACGGCTATGGACCCGTGAGGAGAGGTGCCCGCAATCAGGACAACACGCCAGGGGGTGAGTTGAGAACACCTGGATAATCAAAAGAGTATCGGCAACGGTCAGATCTGAAATTCGCAACCCCTCGGGAAGAGCAAGCAGGAGAGCGGCGATATGGGAAGCATCCATGGACAATCAACTCCTTGCCACGTTTGTCACAACCGATGTTCATCGATGTGAGTATAGCCGAAGCAAGAGGTCACTGTCGAAGCAAGCAGACACACTTATTTTGAGGATGAGCCGAAAAAAGCTGCCAGAAATTTGTGGCGATAAGCGCCATCTCACGCTCAACACTGCTGAGCTTCTGCCAGATATGTGTGACAATCACCATTGTAGGATCTCAAAGATAGTGAGACTGTGATCATAGTTATTGAGACTGTGATCACAGTTACTGAGAACAAGTTCTCAAAGATAGTGAGACTAGCGTAAGTCGCATATAGAACCGCGAAGTTTGATAAATTTGTTGGGTAGTTGAAGATGTGGTACAGCCTCACTAATCGGTGAACAAGCTCAAGCGACCTTCCGAGGGCTGTGTTGGCTACTTGGCACATCTGTTCTTAAAAGAGGCTGTAGTAACTCTCGTTCTACAGGCAATTTTGAACCTATCCTACTAGGCCTGCGGCTCGGTACATAAGAATAACACAAGCCAAATGGAACGAATGCCCAATCCACTGTATCGGAAATCCTGTATGGCTAACCCAAATATGTATGGTAATAAGTACGGTCAACCCGGATATTTGTGGAATAATTGGCCAGATATATTTGGAATGAGGATATGTGTCAAGCTCATTTGCGCTTGAGCTAATGCCA
>WNFJ01471461.1_pt2 | contig 14171 bp, 12 predicted proteins | sample 5400461 | NCBI WGS metagenome assembly WNFJ01 (sample SAMN13153349, study PRJNA577476) | soil metagenome | isolation source: 115 cm saprolite on Douglas fir-dominated hillslope | place: USA:California | collected 2013-09-17 | reverse complement strand
AACCACGTGGTTTTCGGAAGCCGAACCTCGCGGGTTCTCCGACCCTGCTTCGTCGGATACTCCTCCCCGGAGTCCGGTTCTTCTGGTTCTTCGTTTCCCGGAACCCGGACTTTGTCGCCGTCCACTTCGATTTCCGGCACCGGGACTTCGTCGGCTTTATTGCGTTGAAAAATGTTTCTCACGTTCATTTTTCTTCTCCTTGATTTGCGTGGGCAGACCGCTAGATGGACCCGCGGGCGTGATCCGCCCCGGAGCGCTCGCTGGGGTCATATGGACTACGTCGAATTGCCTTGGTCCCGTGTTGATTCGTCTGTATGACGCGACAACTCGGGTTTTTTGACGAGATCAGCAGCGTTCTCATTCAGGAAGATCACTCTCCCGCGCTCGTCGACGAAAAGCGACAAGGCGGTAGACGTGCGTGGAAGCTGACGTGGGTGCTCCTGCTCATGAAAGGATTCCGCGCGAGGACTAATCTCCGGCGACACTATGTCAGGTGACGCGTCGCTCTCGCTTTCTTTATCTTCGAATCTGACGACCATGTGGTTCGGAATCGCTTGTGATTGTGGTTCGCGTTGGATCGCTTCGGTAATGGGAGCTCCAGTCTCATGCGGAGATCTTGGTGAAAGAAACGAATGACGGACGGCCACCACGAATGCTGAGAGGACGAAGTACGCCAGCACTATGGCGGCTAGTGTGAACCCCAAGCCGCTGCTGGGACGTGGCCGGACAACCATACCCGGCTGCGGCTGGTATCCGAACGCGCGCTCGGCAGCTTGGATCGCCAGCTGTTCGTCGCGTGTGAATTTAAGGAGATCGTTCGCTTCGAAGTTCGGAATCCTCGGTACCCGTGCAGATCTTCCGTGAACGGCGTGCATAAATCCTCCTTGCGAGTTGCACAACGAAACGAGATATCTCCTGCTGACTCTTAAACTGCCCTATTGAAGGAGACCCATGGAGGGAAAAACATGAATGAGGTCAAAGTACAAAGAGTGCGAAAGCCTTGATTGCTCGTATCTGGGCGAGGTGCCCTACGCGGTTTTCAGGAGGTAGGCTTTCCACCACCTCCGAATCTTCTCCCCTCGCGGGTTCTGTTCTTTGAGAAGCGATGAAATGTGCCCGAGCAACTGCTTTCGTCTGCTGCCGACTTCATAGATGTAGCCGTTGTCGCTGATTTTGATAACCATCTTTGTTTGTCCTTGAGGAGCCCTGTCACTGGGCCCTAGATTTGCCGAAAGAGAGTTGCGGAACTTTCGGTGTCCCAACACTCGCGCGGCAAAACTGTCTTACTAAACTGCTCTTCATCTTTCCGAAGTGACGGGTTTACAAACGTCTTCGCGCTCGCAGCATTTTGAGCAAGGCTTGGTATACGCGGGGTTGAATTGCCGATCCTACTGGAAACAGGCTGAGCCTGCCGACCATCCTCCTTCGCTGACATCGCAATAGTGGAATGGCCTCTCTTCCTCCCGTTCTTTTCCCTTTCATCCTGGAGCTCTTGAGTTCGTCCAGGTGTCGAAGTGCGCGTACAACCAGGTGAAAGATCGCCGCGCGGTCTTCAAGCGACAGCTGTGAAATCCCAGCGAGCCCTAAATCCATGTGCTCTCGGATCCTACGAGCATCGACAGAACTAAAGAAAACGTCGCAAGGGATCTGGAAAGACCTAAGTAGCACCTGAGTTCTCGGCAGCGAAGCAATTGGCTCTATGGCAGTTATGAGCCGAGGCTGGCAATCTGTGCGAGTCTCCCATTCACCAGGAAAGGCATCCTTGAGATCCTCCATAACGTTCCAATAGAGTCGCCTCTCCGGTAATTCCGGAAAGCCATACATTAGTTCCGCGTGAATTTTTCTAGTCGTGCGGTAAAGCCAACTCTGGTTCCTGCAGGTTATGGGATGTTTAGAGCGCCACCTGTTCTGCCATTGACGATTTGCGCTTGACTCGGGAGAATCTTCCTGAATATCTCCAGAATTCTTCTGGGTTGAGGCCCGCTCACGGTCCTTCAGGCATTCCTCATGGACTTCGGCGGACGATTCGTTGGGTCCCGGATAGAAACAACGTACGGGTGCGTCGGCTGACCTCATGCTTACCTCATGTCGTCAGCTGCCGCGCTCTTATGAGCGGGGCGGCCAGTGTGTGAGCGTCAACTCACGCACTGGCCTATTCTTGCTACCACTAAGGTGTTCGCGTCAAGACGTAAGGCGTACTGCAAAACCTAGCTGCCCGCTTCGGTCGTCCTTCAGGAGTCGAAGAATGTCGCGTATCCTGCTGCGGTCGGAAACTCCCCTCGGCGAGCCGCCCGAAATCCGATAACTACGGGGGCAAAATCTGGCCTCTGAAATACGCTATTCCCTCCACACTTCGTGCGCCAAGGGCAGGCCATTTAATTCTGCCCGCAGCGCCCTCCAGCGCGGCAGGCACTTGTCCATTATTTCGACGAACTGATCGTCGTGACGCCTGACGAGCAAATGCACGAGTTCGTGCAACACAACGTATTCCAAGCAATCGACTGACTTTTTAGCGAGTTCGAGGTTGATCCAGATGCGGCCTGCCTGGGCATTGCATGTACCCCATTTGGTTTTCATTTTCTTAATACCACAAGCAGACACCCTAACACCTAGGCGCTTTTGCCATTTTTCCAAAAATGGAGGGATAGCATCTTTCAGATGCTGGCGATACCATTTCATCATCACTTTTTGACGAGTTTTAACACTTGCGTTCGGCCGCACATGCAGTTCGATTATCGAAGCATTCCTCATTACTACCCCGGCTGCCCCGTCTGCAGCACAAAGTTGGAGGAGATAACGCTGTCCCGAAAAGTAGTGGCTTTCACCGCTCACCATCTCCCGAGCTGATTGGCGTGGCTGCTGTTCGAAACGAGCTTGCTGTCTTTTGATCCAACCAAGCTTGCCGACCACGGCCAAGCGCACTGCTTCGTTGCTGACTCTGAGCGGTGCAGCAACTCGAACACGCCCCGCGGGCGGATACACGCCGAGATGAAGATTCTTTATGTTTTTCCTGACGATCTCTACCTGAAGGCCTGAGATTGTGATTTTGTGTTGTTCAGTATTCATTTTGATTTTTGACCAATTCTAAGGTCTTTGCGGTTAATTCGTCGTCGTTCTTGAGCACCGATTTGATCGCAATCCGAACCCTCTTGATCTTGAACGGGTTATTTCTCCAGTCGTCCTGCCTGTTTGCGCGGATGGAGTTGTCCACCGCAAGTGCAAGTGTTTGATCCTTTCCGAGGTTATCAAATAATGCTCTCTTTCCTGGCGTATCGAGTTCCTTGGGATAGGACTCGCCTGAAGCTGGGTTCACAACCTTCTTTGCCAGATCAGTGATCCGTTCCAAATATTTCTGGTAATCGAGCGCCTCCTTCCTGCGTTGAGCGATAAGGGCGTCCAAGAGCTCCGACATTTTGTCGTAGTACTTTGGATTCAATGGCTGCTCGTCGATGATGAGCCTGCGGACGTTGTTTTCAATAGTCTCCGCAGTCGCTTCTCGGTTCTCTCGAATGCCTTTCGGAAGAGCGCTGACGGCATCAGCACCGCGTTCCACGAGAAGCTGAACAAGTGGGATGTCGTCAAAAGAGGCGATCTTTTTGCTCTCTTCGGCGCGGATGTAATTGTCGATCAGGTGCCGCATGGCGGGTTCGAACATCTTCAGGTCGATATAATCACCGCTCGCCAGCTTGACCTCTTCGCGGACCTTTTCAAATTGCCCGACTTCGGCCTTGAGTGCATTGATCTCGTCGGCAGTGTAACCAGCCTCCTGTAATTCATTGGCGAGGTTAGCAAATGCACGAACAAATTCTGCAACATGTTTGTAGAGCGAGAGGCGCTTCGGCTCGTTTTCTTTGAGCTGACTCCCATTGCCGGACTCTTGCGCACAGAAATACCGAAGGTGCGCAGCGGAGTCTTTTGGCGGTTCAACTGGTTCGCAGAGTGCCCGAACGGTCTCCTTGGCCTCTTCCAACGTTTCCCGAGCCTTCTCCAGGCGATTCTCCAGAAGCCCAGCTACATCTTCCTTGTCGTAGCCGTCGAACGCACCAGAAGTGTACTCGTGCACTGCTCCTTCAAGACTCTTGAAAAGATCCTTGTAGTCGATAATGTATCCATAATCCTTGTCGTCGCCGTCCAACCGATTCACGCGACAGATAGCCTGGAACAGACCGTGGTCGCGCATCTGCTTATCTATATATAGATAGGTCGCTGGAGGCGCGTCAAAGCCAGTCAGAAGCTTGTCAACCACGATCAGGAGCTTCATCTGGCCCGGCTCCTTGATGAATTTCTTCTTCACCTCTTTTTCAAAGGTCTCTATTTTCTTTGCCGCTTCCTCAGCAGGTTCGTTGAACCATTCGGCGAGCATGCGTCTGTAGATATCAAACTGGCGGAGTCTTTCCGTGAGCCCTTCGCCGCTTTCTTCTCCTTTAATCTCTGCCGCAAGTGGCTTGTAGGAAGTCACTATGGCGCATTTGCCTTTCAGGTCAGTCTTCTCGAAGAGCTCATAGAACTTGCACGCCTGATAGATGCTCCCGGAAATCAGCAGCGCATTTCCGCGACCACTCTTTAATCGGTCGCGCGTTTCCATATCCATCAAGACATCTGCGACGATTTTCTCCAGGCGATCTTGGCAGCTGAGAACTTTCTTCATCGTTCCCCAGCGCTTTTTGAGTTCAGCCTTTGCGAGATCGTTCAGTCCCTTGGTCTTTGCCTCGAACCACTGGTCGATCTTTGCTTGAGATGTGATGTTCTGGTCGATGTCACGAGCCTCGTAGCGCAGGTCAAGCACGACGCCGTCTTTCACGGCTTCATCAAACTTATACGTGTGAATGTAACGGCCGAAGACCTCAATGCTCTTCTGCTTGTCTGTCTTCAGTAATGGCGTTCCTGTGAAGCCGATGAACATGGCGCTTGGGAGGATCGCCTTCATAGCCTTGTGCAGTTCGCCGGACTGAGTGCGGTGGCATTCATCCACGAAAACATAGAGATCGCCTTTGGCCCTGAAACCGGGTGGTAAAGCCTTTTTCATTTCTTGAACGAAAGCTTCAACGTCGACCTCCGGATCACCGTCACTCTTGCCGGCGAACTTGTGGACCAAGGAACACAGAAGCCACGGCGTAGGTGCATTCAGGGTTGCGACGAGGTCGGCACCGCTCTTCGTGCGGTAGATGTTTTCATTGACACCTTTGAACACGCCTTCGATCTGCTCGTCCAGTTCTGTGCGGTCCGTGATGATGAGTACGCGTGCGTTTGCGAGCCACACCATCGTCAGGCTCTTGCCAGAGCCTTGCGTATGCCAGATGATGCCGCCCTCGCGGCTGCGCACATGATTTTGAGCAGCCCGAACACCGAAGTATTGATTGTGGCGACAGAGTTTCTTGGTTCCGGCGTCGAAAACGATGAAGTCGTGAACTATTTCCAGGAATCGTTTCTTTTCGCAGAGTTGCAACAATGCGCGATCTAAGGGATTCTCAACCTTGCTGTCTTCTTTCCAGGTTAGGTAATACTTTTCCGGGGTTTGGATCACGCCGTAGCGCAATCCTTCGGTGTCGTTGCCCGCCATCACTAATTGGACCGTCGAGAAGAAGTGCTCTATGAAGACCTTCTTCTGGTTGTCGAGATTTTGCCGGATACCCTCAGCTACGGACACGATGGAACGCTTAAGTTCCAGAACACCGAGCACAATTCCGTTGATGTAGAGCACAACGTCCGGGCGCTTCGTGTTCGCGCCTGTGTGGGCTCCTATCACGGTCACTTCCTCCGCGATCGCAAAGTGATTCTTTTCTGGATTCTTCCAATCGATCAGCCAGACGGTCTGCGCGTTTTCCCCTACCTCGGGTTTCACCTTCACCCCATAACGCAGCAATTCATAGACAACCCGGTTGCGGTCGTAGAGGTTCTTGCTCGTGTCTCCAGCTTCACGCTCAATGAGAAATAGCGCCCGATCGATAATATTCTGGTTGTGACCCTGTTCTTTAAGGAAGGCGCGCAGCAGGTCCGCTTCGATGTTGCGATTACCATCACGCTCTTCCCAATTGCCCAGGTACGTGTAACCCAGCTTGTCTTTGTCACAGAAAAGAGCCACGACACGATTCTGGGTTAGACGCTCTCGTTGTCCGATATCGTTCTTGGTCATATAAGTCTTGTTTTTCCGGTGAGCAATTCCTGCATCATCCCTTGTTTGACGGCGCGGGTCTTGTCTAGCCTTTGCTCAAGAGCGGCGATCTCGGCGTCCATGTCGGTCAGCACGGCGGCAATGGCGGTCTGTTCTTCAAATTCAGGCGCGAGAAATTCAAACTCCAAGAACGTCGGCAAGCGTAGTGAATCCACCGTTGCCTTCACGGAATTGCGCATTGCCTGCTTATTGAAAGTCTGAGTCATGCAGAAATAGATGAATTTTCCATAGGTTTCTTTGTTGAAATCGCTAATTTTGTAAACGCGCTGGTGAACGTCGAACTTGCCGTCGATGTAGTGAAAAATGCTGCCAATTCCTCCTTCACCAGGTACGAGAATTGCTTCCCCATCAAACGAATAGGTGTTGATTCGTTCAACTGTCTGGGAGCGTACGAAAAATGGATAAGCACCATCTTCAATTTTGTCTTCGTTGTTCTTCTTTCCCGTCTTGACACGAGCAACATCGCCCAGACGTTTCACCTCCCACTCACCAAGCCAATCCGAGACTCTCATCACATATACGAGCGTGGCTAAGAGGCAGATTTCCGCCAATATGTATTTCAATTTTTTACTCATGCTATTATAAGAGTTATTTTAGTTATATTTAATTTCCTCCCCATATAAACTTATAGTCGCTTATATCTTGGGCTTGTAATGTAGACACGGGATAATTGAGGTCGAGATAATAGTTCATGACATTTCCCCAATAACTGTGATCTAACCCGAGCGCGTGACCGAGTTCATGCAGAACGACGTTTTCTTGTCGGGCAACCGTACCAAGACCGCCGATGGTCGAGGAGACCAGATATAAATTGCCATAAGATGAAGTTCCGTAATTGGATACCCACAGTCCATTCGTTCCGAACCAGAGGGTGCCACTCGTATTGGGCTCGTCCAATATCTGCAACGTCATGCTGCTCGTGGCCGTCGTCGAAGCTATAGTAACCGATCCCAGCGCATTCCATAACGCGGTAGAGCTTACTACCAGGGGTAAGTAATTTTGCGTACCGTCATAACGCCACAGCATCTGCCTGCCACTGCCCGTACTGGTAACCGACGCGTAAAGACCAGGTGCGTTCCCGTTGTTCTCGTAAAGGAAGTGCCCAAACGGGGTGGAGTTCACAAACGAAACGATTCCGCTTGATACGGATGTGGCGTTGTGTACGGATTCAGTGGAAGTATTATTGAAATGCCAAAGCCCAAGCAAGTAAGGACTCGCAAGCACCTCACTATTCCAAAAAAGAGTAATGGTGGAGCTCGCTCTCTCCGTATTCCAAATCCGCACTTCGTCCAGGTTCCCAGTCAAGGAATTTAGCGTTGAAGTTACGGTGGCATCATTTCCTAATCGAATTGAATCGGTACTCGAAGAAGTAAAACAATTTCCTGATATAGGTCCCGATGACTCTACCGAACCAAACGTCGGATACCAAACACTGTCAAAATAGAGGCGGAATGTGTTTGTTGTTGAAGTGCCCGTGTTTTTTGTAATTGCAACGTAATGCCAAATACTGCTCGTATCGTATGAAGTGCCATTGTTATTGGTGGCAGTACTGGATGCAAAGTGGAACTCGAGCGTGCTCGTATCGCACTTCAGCAGGAAGTGGATTCCTGTGTTTTTGTCCCTGTTTATCAAAAGTCCTTTCTGAGTAGTACTGCTCCGCGTGTCGACAAAATCGACGATCGATGACGTGGGATTTATGGATCGGTACCAGAACTCAATCGTGAATGGATCTGTTGCGGCGAACGTGTCCGAAGCCGCCGAATATGTGAGTGAGCTGGTCCCGTTGAGGAAAATACTCGCCGCATTCGTCAAACTCCAAACTCTGAAATCAATCGCATTCGTACTTGACTCAAATGACTGCCACGGCGAAGATCCCCCCGTATTGTCCACTGCCCTTGCCTGCCAATGATAGGAATGATTGAGGCTGAACGGCACGCTCGTCGTGGCCTGATGCCCCGTCGTGACATAGCCGCTTGAGGCGTTCGCGGTATTTGTGAACGCGGTGCCTGCCGGTTGCCATTCCACATCAAGCCTCGCCGTGCTCGTTACCGACGAATTGATCGTCGCGCCAAATATGACGGAGTTATCCAGAGTGCTTGATCCTGTGCCGAGGGTCGTACTATCAACGTGTTCTTGCACCAGGGAATTCGGCGAGATATTCACGCTCCCGCATCCTGCCGTCACACACAACTCGGCCCCCGAACTGCTGTTCCACAACTGATCTCGGGTGCTTGTGGTGATCGCTTTGTTCGCAAAAAACACCTCGTCATAATACAAATTGCCGGTTCCCGAGCCTCCGATTTCTCCATTGAATCTTATATCTGTGCTTGATTGCGCGGTCAGACTGTCGGTCACGGACTGCACGAGGGAATCGTTCACATATGCATCAAGGTGCGAACCCTGACGCTCCATGAGTATCCAATACCAGGTACCCGTATTGAAGGTATATGCGGGATTTATCTCGCAGACGCCGTTATGCACGAACTCGAACTTCCCCGCGGCGCAGGCAATGGCATAGGTAATCCCCGTATTGTTGTTGATACTCGGCGTATTTCGGAGGAAAAAGTATGCGCCGCTTGAGAGCGATGCCTGCGGCTTTATCCACATCCCTATCGTGAAATCTCCCGACAGATCCATGATCGACGATGACGCGGTGAAGAATCCGGTGTTTTGGTCATTCGCTGCGGCAGCCCCCAATTTGGCCGATGAGGTAGTGACAAAAAGGAACGGGGTCGCTCCTTGCCCGCCATTCCTTCCATTTCCCGAACTGTCGGTGAGATCCTGAGCGTTGAAGTGATAAAGCGCCTGCACGGAGCCGTCGGAGATTTCGACGGTCGGCGGGTTATAATTCACTACAAAATCGGTGGTCCCGGCGCTGAACGACTGCCACGACGAGGTAGCATTGTTACCCGCATCCACCGCCCTCGCTTGCCAGTGATAGGCAGCGTTTGAGAGAGAGACGGTGGCCGAGGCTGTATTCGTAGAAGTGACGGTGGCCGTGCTCGACGCCGTAGGGATGTTGGTAAATGAAGTGCTCGATGGCTCGACTTCGATTTCCAGGCGCAGGGCATCCGAAGAAGACGACGTGAGCAGCGCTTTGAGCACGACCTGACCTTCCAGAGTTGAGCTTCCTGAGTTAATCGTCGTGCCATCGGTCTTCGTTTGCGCAAGCGATCCGATGCTCGGATACAAGACGCTCGCGGCGGGAGAAAAAACGCCGCCTGCGTAAGCTCCACAGAGATTACCGCCAGCCGTTTCCGTAAGCGTCGAAGTTGCGACGCCGTTCGAATCGATGATATGCCGGTAAATGCCGCCGCCGTCTCCGGCCGTGGAGTTATCGATCCTCTGCGTGGCATTGCCGGCATTCGTGTATTGCGCACATCCGGCATCGCCAGAACTTGCGATGGCCCATTTGCCGCTGCTTGAAGCATCCAGGCTGATGGTGTATGAAGATGCGCTTGTCGTTCCCGTGGCGACCGTTCCCAGATATCCACTCTGCGCCACACCGGAATATTCGACGGCCCTTGCCCGCATCACGTGAAGGCCGCTCCATGCATGCGCGATGGTGTGGCTGTTGTTGTCGGCGACGCCGTTCGGATAGCAGAACAAACTTTCGGTTTGCGCGCCATTCGTCGCTTCACCGACCAGAGTCATCGCATTCCCATCGAATGTAGAGGTGCTTCCTGTTTGCGCGGAGGTGAGATAAAAGGCCGCGCAGATCAACGTATTGTTTGCGGATTTCGTGGTGAAACCATATGAAATGCTCGTGGCATTGTTGTCGAAAGAGTTAGTCGAGGTGACGAATGCGATGCTATCGGCATGTGCGACCAACACACCACGACTCCCCGAGAAAAACAAAACACCCATGATAGCGGCGAGGAGAAAATAACGACTTAAATTCTTTGGAATGACGATCATTAAATACGGCGAGAACTTACTCTTAGGCAAGCCGGATGGACGCTCTATCCGTTAACAGTAAGGAATAAAGGAGCCGCGCACAAGGATGACTTATCCCCAACAAATGGAAGGTGGCTCTGAATAACCAGATAAAGTTTTTCTGGATTTTTGTTAAAGGAATTCTAAAGAAAAGATAAAGAAAAAATCAAATCCCTTGCAGCATATGGCCTAACGGGCGCACATTTCGATCACAAAAACTGTCGCGAGAATAATCTTTCAGAAAAAAGTCTGCCAACTCTCATGATGACTTCATGAGTTTCGAGTTTCACTTCATGAAAGTGCGTTTAAGAATCCAACGCATACAACTTTTATGTCCACACCTGCGTCTGGTGTCAGTCCCGCCGTTCTTCCGATTCAGTTGGTTCCGCTCTAGTCTATTGCGAACCAGTCGGATATACCCGAAATCGACAAATCACACACGTGACACACAAGAGGCTCGACAACTATCTGAAGGCATATCGCAGGCAATCAGGTCTCACTCAAAGTGAGGTCGCGTTTCTACTCGGGTCCGAGAACGGCGAGCAAGTCTGTCGATATGAGAAGCGCCGGCACCTGCCGCCGATTGAAACCGCGCTCGCGTGTGAAGCGATTTTCGGCGCTCCGATATCCGAACTGTTTGCCGGAGTCCGCGATTCCTCGAATCACGAGGTGAGGAAACGAATGTCGGAGCTGCGGTCGAGGCTCCAGGCGACGGACGCCACAGGTAGCGAAGCTCTTCTGGTTGCACAAAAACTCCGTTGGCTTGATGCGCGTGGAAGTCTCCACTCGCCCACTTCATGATCCCTACGCCTAATCAACAGAGGGTCCTGGCGCTCGATATCCGCTCACGAAGCTTCGGCTTCGCGGTTTTCGAAGGCTCGGATCGTTTGCTCGACCGGGGCGTAAGAAGTTTTCGCTCCGGAGTGAATGCGGTCGAGATGCCACCGTCACAAAAACTTCTCGCGTTACTCGACGAATTCAATCCATGCGCAGTCGTGATCAGGAAACCGGAACCGGGAAGAAACGCGAAACCGGGACCACTTCTAGCCACCATACAGAGAGTCGCAAAGCGCCGGAGGATTCCAGTCAGGCTAGTATCTCGTGAAGCCATACAGAGAACATTCGTAGAAGCAGAACACAACAAATATGAAATCTGAACGCAACAAATATGAAATCGCATGCGCCGTGGCGGAACGCCTGCCTGTACTTGCCGCAAAGCTCCCACCCAAGCGCAAGATCTGGCAGAGCGAAGACTACCGGATGAGTATTTTTGATGCGGCGGCCGTGGGCGTCGCCTACTTCACCCGGCGTAAGTCGGTCGTGGAGCGCTAAATATCTTATTAGTGCCGTTGCCTGCGCCGTTACCCCCTGATAGCATTCCGTGTCTTCGCAGAGGTTCACTATGAAGCGTCGCCTTGTTGCAGTTGTGATCTTAGTCTCACTCGTTCCTTGGCCTTTATTTGGATGGCAAGAGGATCTCCACTATGGTCTGAGCAAATGGCTGGCTTACAAGGCAGGCTTCAGTCTCAATGACGCAGAAACAATCGCGATTGGTGTACAGTCCCGCGATGATGGCTCACTCTACCCCGCAGTGGGCACAGTCATTTCTCGCACTTGTTTTCAACGAGACGTTGATTACTCGCGCCTCGTTCAAACCAATCACTTTCCGTCGTTTGGAAATGTTCCGGGCGCTCCCCCGCAGCGAGGCGTCGCCCCTGGGTTAACCGACAATGCCGCAACTGAACTTGTCTGGAAGGAAATCAAGAATTCTATAGCGAACGAACCACCCGCCATCGCTTTGAGAAACCTCGGTATTTCCATCCATCCGCTGGAAGATTCGTGGTCGCATCAAGGCATCCCTGACATGCCGCCCAGGCCGTGCTCACATGATCTCGCTTGGGGTCACCCCGCCGACCGAGGCGGCTACCTGAGCACGAAGGCAGACATTACCCATCTCCACGTCGAAGACACCGTTGCTACAGCGCGCCGCACTTACGAACTACTCGAAGAATTCCTGAAAACTCACCCGACGCTAAAGAGCCATGGTGAAGCCCGTTGGACCGATCTCGAACCGGCAGTGAGGAGCTTTGCTCAAGCCAATTCGAAAGAAGAAAAAGTAAAGTGGTTTGAATCGCAGCCGGACGTTCCCATCGGGAGTTACACGCGTAAAGAGTTTCTCAAGAACATTTCAATTCCAGATTCACGAAAAAAAAATCTATCGACGCGCCTCAACGAGTTGTTCGCGAAGCAGCCGCCCGAAAAGGCTACCATGCAAATGAATGAGTTCGAGAAGTGGAGCTCAGGCCAGGTAAATGCTGCGGTGGATCATCTGCTCGACTTGTGGATCGTCCAAAAGAATATAGACGCTTTGACTCCCTTCACGTCCTTTTCTGATATGGCCAAAGGTCTCGTCGGCGAGAGCCACGGCATCAATGAAGACGCCAACCTGACCAAGGTTGCGTTCGGAATGTGGCTTCTCCGCGACCAGGGCGTAGCGGAGGAGCTCAATCACGGAATGCCGACGAAAGTCGAGCGGTGGAGCGCAAAAGATTTGGAAGTCCCTATGCACGAACTTGAGCGGCAACCACTAATCGAAGTCGGCAAACTCAGGGAAGCAATTCATGGCCTCGAAACAAATGCTCCCTATACGCTCGTGCCTCTGTCGCTCGGTGAGCTGGCCCCACTGGCAGAAGCTACCGAGGAGACCGAGGCCTACGTTGTGGCGTTTCAGTTTTTCAATGCGCCTCATGATGTAGTCCTCCTCTACCTGCAACGAGCTTCAGGCGGCCGCTGGGGGATACTGAACATTAACTGGTTCGCGCTCTGAATCAGACAGCGAAGAAGGGACATCCTGCCGATCTCTTGGTGCATCAGCGACAGCACGGAGGTAATGCAGTTTCGCTATACACTTCTGCAGGGGCATGCGGAGTCACTAATATTGTTTCTGCCGCGCGAGAAACAGGTTTCAAGTGCTTCGCCCATTTCTGGTGGTGCGAACTGCGCGACTTCGGCAACGTAATCCTCTTTTCCAGCAAACGCTCGCCACCAACGCAAGGGAGGTACAATTAACGCTCGCCTAGTGGCCGGCTATTTCTGAAGGGAATTCACGATGCGTGTGTTTATATCCCACTCACGGATTAACAAGCGGCGTGCCCTGCGTATCGCGAGTGCAGTCCTTAATCTAGGAGTCCAGGTCTGGTACGACGAGTGGGACATTCTCGTAGGGCATAATCTTGCTGATCAAATATATGCGGGCATAGCGTCTTCGGACTATGTTCTCATCCTGCTAACTCGTGCTTCGGTGCGGTCGCAATGGGTCAAAGAAGAACTCGATTTCGCGAAGACACAGGAAATTGAACGCCGCGGAACGATTCTCGTTCCGCTTTTGTGTGAGGACTGTGAGATCCCTCCCGCTCTGAAGTCAAAAGTGTATGCTGATTTTCGTTCCTCGTTCGACTCTGGAGTCCGACAACTCACGGGCCTCTTCAGGAATGGCCTAAAGACTCTGGGAGGCCGAGCACTGCGCAGTATCGAGAGCGATGCCATGATGCCTCTCCACTGCCACAAAATGATAACCGATTTATTTTTGGAGACGCAGGCGCGCTATTCGCTTAAAGGCGATGCTCGTCGCGAAGCTGACAAATACGTCCAACAAAAGGTAACTCGTCTAAGATCATTTGCTGAGCAGTTTAGAGTAGATGCTAAGTACTATAACACTCTTCTTGTAGAACTCCCGGCAAAACACGACGACACAACTAGTGCCTTTAGCCTGTGGTTCAAGGGGGCATGTTTGTACAGCGGCGGCATACTACAGAAGCTACCAATCACCTACCAAATCGCATTTCATATTGGACGATCCCTTGGACACTTTGACGAGCGGCCCGCCTGGATTGAGGACTTTCGCAGAGATTATAGTCTGCTAGGCTTTTCCGATCGCTTCTTTCGATTCCTCGACCAGAAAGCTGTGTCGCTTGAGCAGATTCAAAGCGCTCTTGCCGTTGAGCTTTCAAGGATTCACGATTACGGACAGCTCAGAGTGTTTTCCTTGCGAAACCAACAAAGT
>WNFJ01485974.1_pt2 | contig 14172 bp, 14 predicted proteins | sample 5400461 | NCBI WGS metagenome assembly WNFJ01 (sample SAMN13153349, study PRJNA577476) | soil metagenome | isolation source: 115 cm saprolite on Douglas fir-dominated hillslope | place: USA:California | collected 2013-09-17 | reverse complement strand
AGCGCAAGAAGAAAGAGACGCATCGTACGAAGTATACGAACGTCAGTGGAAACGCGTCACAATGAAAGCGATGTCGTCTTTGAATTCATCGGTGGCCGAGAAGCGCCGGACGTCGCTGTTGATCGCGTCATAGATCGTGTTGAGGTCGGCGTCGCGATGGTGCTCCATCAGGTTCGCCACGCGATCGATCGAGTAAAACTCTCCGCCGGCCGTCCGTCGATCGGTGAGTCCGTCGGTGTAGATAAACAGCGTATCGCCGGGCGAGACCTTGACTGCGCGATCGTCGTAGACCATCTGCGGCATGGCGCCGAGGAGCGGGCTGGCATCTTCGAGGAAGGCGGTCTTGCCATGCTCGCGCCGCAGCAGCAGGAATCCGGGATGGGCGGCGTTGGAGTACGACAAATTGCCGTCGCCGTTGAGGCGGAAGAGCTGCGCGGTCGCGAATTGTGTCGGAAGACTGACGCTGAACAGAAAGTCGTTGAGCCGCGACATCAAATCCGACAGCCGCGTGTTCGGATCGGCCTCAGTGTGGATGTAACTCTTGAGCAGCGATACGAGAATGGCGGCCGGCAATCCATGTCCCGAGACATCCGCGACAAAAAGATACATCAAATTATCATGCAAAAAGTAATCATAAAAATCGCCGGACAATGTCTCGCTGGGGATGTAAGCCGATCGGATCTCGATGCGCGGCCCGCGAAAAGCACCCGACGGCACGAGCGCCTCCTGCACGCGACGCGCGATCTGCAGATCGCGTGTGATCTGCTGATTCAGCTTACGGAGCTGGTCCTGATATCGCTTCACGCGCAGCAGCGCGCCGAGACGCGCGAGCAGCACCTGGTTTTCCGAGCCCTTCGTCACGAAATCATCGGCTCCGGCGTTGAGGCCCTCCGCAATCGTGCGAGCAACGTCGGCGCCGGTCAGCATCAGCACCGGAATCGTCTGGAGCTGCGGATCGGCTTTGATCCGACGCGCGACTTCGAATCCATCCATGCCCGGCATGCGGTAGTCGACAATGAACGTGTCGGGCGCGATGCGCGAGGCGAGCTCGATGCCTTCCTCGCCCGATCCGGCGGTGGTGACGACGTAGCCGCTGCGCTCCAGCACCCGGCGGATGACCTGAAGGTCGTTGGCGTTATCGTCGATGACGATGATGCGTTCGTTGGCAGGCATGGACTGATGGTCACTAATGCATTTTGTTGACCAGCTCGATTCAGGCGTCAGGCGTCAGGCGTTAGGCGTTAGGTGGGCGGGACTAACGCCTGACGCATGAGACCTGACGCCTGAGACGACGCCTGTTACGCTTCACGGGAATGAAGCTCATCGTGGGCCTGGGCAACCCGGGAAACGAATACGCGCGCAGCCGCCACAACGCCGGCTGGATGGTCGTGGATGCATTTGCGGAAAAAATTCGCATCGACATCAGCAAGCACGAAAAGGAAGCGCTCACCGGCAGTGGGCGGGTGGGGGGCGGATCGGTGATCGTCGCCAAGCCTCTGACTTACATGAACCGCTCGGGCGAGGCTGTGAAATTGCTCGCGGACGCGTATCTCGAATCGCTCCAGGATCTCATCGTCGTCCATGATGAAGTCGATCTTCCGCTCGGCAAATTGCGTATCCGCGAACGTGGCTCGGCCGGCACGCACAACGGCATGCGATCGGTGGTGGAGTCTCTTGCCAGCGAGAGCTTTCCGCGCTTACGATGCGGCGTGCGCGGTGCGAATTATGCGGAGGCCGGCCGCCTCCGCGATTATGTCCTCGACGATTTCGAGGACAGCGAGCTACCAATCGTCAACAACACCATCGAGCGCGCCGTCGACGCGCTCGTTCTCTTCGCGCGCGGCGATCTGAAACGCGCAATGAATACATTCAACCGCGATCCCGATGAGGAGTCCGATTCCGAGCCTTCCGAGACACCATGACCAATATCCATACTCTGGGCGAGCTGCGTAACTCCGGTTACCGTGTCCGATCCGTCAAAGACGAAATGCGCGAGAACCTGCTGGCGAGAATCGCCCGCAGAGACAATATTTTCCCCGGCATTCACGGCTACGATCGGACGGTCATTCCGGCGCTGCACAATGCCATCCTCTCCAAACACGACATCATCCTCCTCGGCCTCCGCGGGCAGGCGAAAACGCGGATCCTCCGCTCGCTGACATCGCTGCTCGACGAGCGCATCGCGGTCATCGAAGGATGCGAGATCAACGACTCGCCGTTTGAGCCGGCGTGCAAACGATGCCGCCGGCTGGCCGCCGAAAAGGGCGACGATCTCCCGATCGCATGGATGCATCGCGACGCGCGCTATCGAGAAAAACTCGCGACGCCCGACGTGACGGTCGCGGATCTCGTCGGCGATATCGACCCGATCAAAGCCGCCAATCAGCGGCTGACGTACGCCGACGAAGAAGTCATCCACTACGGCATCATTCCGCGGACGAATCGCGGCATCTTCGCGATCAACGAGCTGCCCGATCTTGCGCCTCGCATTCAAGTCGCGCTGCTCAACATCCTCGAAGAGCGCGATCTGCAGATTCGCGGGTTCCCGGTCCGCATTCCGATGGACGTTGTTCTCGTCTTCAGTGCGAACCCGGAGGATTACACGAGCCGCGGCAACATCATTACGCCGCTGAAGGATCGCATCGACTCGCAGATTCTGACGCACTATCCGCAGAACGTGCTGACCGCGATGCACATCACGCAGCAGGAGGCGTGGCTCGATCGCAGCGGTAAGGCCATCATCGAGATTCCGCACTACGTTCGCGAGCTGGTGGAGCAGATCGCGTTCGTCGCCCGCGAATCCGAGCTCGTCGACCAGTCCTCGGGCGTTTCGGCGCGGCTGACAATCTCCGCGTTGGAGCTCTTGCAATCGAACCTCGAGCGGCGTGCCGCGCTCACCGGCGACGCGCTCGTTTTTCCGCGCCTTTCCGATCTCGCCATGGTTCTGCCCGCGATCACCGGCAAGGTCGAGATGGTCTATGAGGGCGAACAGCAGGGCTCCGAGGTGGTCGCGCGAAAGTTGATAGGAACGGCGGTCGGGAAGTTGTTCGAATCGAAGTTCCCGCCGATCGAGCGCGCCGGCGTAGGCGCGCGCCGCGGAATGGAAATGGATCACGACGAGCTCGACGACGCGTTCGCCCGCCGGCGGCTAAAGAAGCAGCCACCGCCGCCACAGCGCGAAGAGCCTCGCGCGAATACGAAGAGCGAACCGAATTACGACAGCATCCTGGCGTGGTTCGTCGACGGCAACAAGATCACACTCTCCGACGAGCAGCCGTTCACGGAATACTTCCGCGAGCTCAATCGTGTGCCGCGGCTCGCCGACACCGCCAGGAAGTACATCCAGGCGAAGAACGATTTCGAGCTCGCCTTCTGGATGGAGATGATCCTCGAGGGCATGCACCAGGCGCTGCGTCTCGCGCGCGAGGATCTCGATTCGACGATCACGTTCGCGGAGCTGATGAAGTTCAACGTGTTGAGAACGGTCAAGTGAAAGTGACGACCGACATTCCGGCGGAGCTCTCCAGGCAGATCGAACGGATGATTCGCGACGGATGGTTTCCCGATCAGGAAACCCTGCTGCGCGAAGCGCTTTCGCAGTTCGTCGACGCCAAATCGTTCCTGGGAGACTCACCGCGCATGGCGCATCGCTTCGCGGCCGATGCGCTCAATGACTCGAAACCGGAGACCGCGCTCAAGTTCATCGATCGCGCGTTGTCGCTGATGTCGAATCAGAAGGTCACCGATTTCTCGCTCTATCAGAATCTCATCGAGCTGCGCGTGCAGGTCCTCATGGTGATGGGGCGCGAGCCGGAGGCGCTGGCATCGCTGGAAGAAGCCAAAGAGCTCATGCCCAACAATCCGACCATCTCCAGATGGATCGAGAAGCTGAAGAGGCAAAAACCCTAACGCCTGACGCCTAACGCCTGAACATGCGACATCGGTACTCCTACCTCGATCCCGATCTCATCAAACAACTCCTCGCCGAGATGGGATTGCGGCGCCTGTTCAATCATCTGCTGCTGCAGAGCGGCGGTGATGTCGAAGAGGCGATGCGCTGGATGCGCGCGCTGCAGGATCGTGGCTACATCGATCCCAATGTCGATCTGGAGGCGTTCTTCGTGCGGCTCGTGGAGGAGAACATCATCGGACAGGACGCGAACGGCAACGTCGTGCTGGCGGCTGGAGGCGAGAGGCAGATTCGCCGTGACGCGCTGGACGAGATCTTCGGCGGCCTGCAGAAATCGCTGACCGGATCGCACTCGGTCAACAACGCCGGACAAGGAACCGAGCGGCTCACCGAAACGCGGCAATACCAGTTCGGCGACGACCCGATGTCGATCGACTCGATCCGCTCGATCCAGAACACGATGAAGCACACCGATCCGTCGGATCCGATCCTGATCAGTGAGGATGATCTGGAGGTCTTCGAGACCGAGCACAACTCGAGTTGCGCGACCGTGGTCATGATCGATATCTCGCACTCGATGGTGCTGTATGGCGAAGACCGCATTACGCCTGCGAAGAAAGTTGCGCTGGCGCTGACCGAGTTGATCATCACGAAATATCCGAAGGACTCGATCGACGTCCTGCTCTTCGGCGACGAGGCGGTCGAAGTGCCGATCTCGGAAATTCCGTACGTCAAGGTTGGCCCGTATCACACCAACACGAAGGCGGGGCTCGAGCTGGCGCAGCGGATTCTTCGACGGCGCAAGCACAACAACAAGCAGGTGTTCATGATCACGGATGGCAAACCGTCGGCGCTTTTCGAAAACGGGCGGCTCTACACGAACTCGTTCGGTCTCGACATGAAGATCGTGAATCGCACGCTGGAGGAAGCCGATCGCTGCCGCCGGTCAGGAATTCCGATCACGACCTTCATGCTGGGGACTGATCCCATGCTCGTGAATTTTGTCGAGCAGCTCTCCAAGATCAATCGCGGCCGCGCGTTTTACTCGTCAGTCGATCGCCTCGGCGAATACATCCTGGCGGACTACATCCGCAATCGCCGCAAGTTCGTGCACTAGTCACATTCGGCCGCCAGGCCGCGCTGACGGAATCGGCGGTCAAGCCCCACGGTTCCATCTTCCAATGTCCAAGTTATTTGCCATTTGTGCCCTGCTTGCTGCGGCTGCGTCGGGCAATGAGCTGTCGTACAAGACCTTGCAGTCGGGGCCGAACGGATCGACGACTCCGATCTTTGATCACGGCATTCACGGCGAGGGGCAGATCATCGCGTTTCTCGATACGGGCGTCGACTACGACATCTGCTTTTTCGTGGAGGCCGATGGATCGCGGCCGCCGATCAATACGCGGCTCGATGGAAATAATGTCGATTTAACGCGGCGAAAAATCGTTGCATATGACTTCCTCTACTCATGTGATCAATTTCCGGGCGCAGCCGGCTGCGACAATCCGAACTCGCCCGACGCCTGGGACAACCACGGACACGGAACGCACGCCGCGGCATCGGCAGTCGGCGATCGCGCGACGCCGATCGTGCACGACTACGGCGATGCGATCGCTCCCGGAGCGAAGCTGATCGTGCAGGACGCCGGCTACGTCAACGTCGGCCGCGATAATTGCACGCAGCGGCCAGGCATCGGATGTCCTGTCAATCTGACGCCGATTCTCGATCAGGCTTACCGACAGGGTGCGCGCATCCATTCGGATTCGTGGGGCGATCGACAGGGCGTTCCACCTCCGCTAAATCCGCCGACCGCGAACTATCCGCAATCCGCGCGCGATGTCGACGCTTTTGTTTACTCGCATCCCGACATGCTCATCGTGTTTGACACCGGCAACTTCGGTGGCACCAACGGCCCGGCGCCCGCGAGCTCGCTCTCTGCCCCCGGTTCGGCGAAGAATGTCCTGCAGGTCGGCGGAACGCGCGATGCGAATCATTACGCCGACGACGCGATCTCCAGTTTTACGCTCATGGGTCCGACTCGCGATGGACGCATCAAGCCCGATCTCGTCGGACCGGCATACGTGATGGCCGGCGACGCGAAGATTCCGTCGAACGGGCAAACCTGCGCCATCACTTTTCAGCCCGGGACGTCATGGGCCGCGCCGACGATCGCGGGCGCGGCGGCACTCGTGCGACAGTACTTCACCGATGGCTACTATCCCAGCGGCACACCAACGGTTTCCGATCGCATGACGCCGAGCGCCGCGCTTTTGAAAGCGACGCTGATTGCCGCGGCGCGCCGCGTTCCGTTCATCACGATTGCCGGTTCGCAGGTTGCGAGCAAACCGACGCCATCCAATGAACAGGGATTTGGATTCCCTGTCCTCGACGATGCGCTCTATTTTCCCGGCGATGCCGTCCGGCTTCGCGTAAAAGACGTTCCGCTCCAGTCGGGACTCAGCGAAGGGCAAACGCTCGCGACGCAGGTTGCGGTCCTCGGCGCGAATCCTCTGAAAGTCGTGCTGGTGTGGACCGATCCCGCGGGGACCTCGCTCGTCAACGATCTCGATCTTTGGGTCACTGATCCTGCGGGGTCGGTGTTTTTCGGCAACGGGCAGGCGGACCACGTCAACAACGTCGAAGCGGTCTCAATCGCACGGCCGCTTTCCGGCGTCTACACCATCTCCGTCTCCGCCGCTCGCCTCGGCAGCGGCGCGCGTCAGGGTTACGCGCTCGTGATCACCGGCGACATCACTGAGACCGCCAGTCGCGCGCGAGCCGCTCGGCACTGACCGCTATAATCCGCCGTCCATGTTGTCCCGCGAATTTCTCCGCGAGCATGCGGACGATTACCGCGCAGCGTTGAAAAATCGCGGCGCGAAAGTCGACTTCGATCGCTTTCTGGATCTCGATGGCAAGCGCCGTCGAACGATCGCGCAGGTCGAGATGCTGAAGAATCAGCGCAATGTCGCGTCGCAGGAAATCGCGACGCTCAAGAAAAACAAACAGGACGCCACGGCGCAGATCGATGCGATGAAGCGTGTCGGCGACGAGATCAAAGGACTCGATGAACGACTGGCCGCGATCGAGGAGGATCTGCGCGCGCTCGAGCTCGGATTGCCCAACGTTCCGCACGCATCGGTCCCGGTCGGTGCGGACGAAACCGCAAACCGAGTCGAGCGGACGTGGGGCGAGAAGCCGAACTTCGATTTCACACCTAAGTCTCACTGGGACATCGGGGAAGCCCTCGGCATCCTCGACTTTGATCGCGCGGCGAAAATCTCGGGTGCGCGTTTCGCCCTGATCTTCGGTGCCGGCGCGCGCCTCAATCGCGCGCTCATCGACTTCTTCCTCGATCAGAACACTGATCGCGGCTACAAAGAAGTCGTTCCGCCGTACATCGTCAACGCCGACTCGCTTCGCGCGACGGGTCAGCTGCCGAAATTCGAAGAGGACCTCTTCAAACTCACCGATCGCGATTTCTATCTCATCCCGACCGCGGAAGTGCCGGTCACGAATATTCATCGCGACGAGATCCTAGACGCATCGTCGCTGCCGCGTCTCTACACCGCCTACTCGCCGTGTTTTCGCAGTGAAGCGGGTTCGTACGGCAAGGACACGCGTGGCCTGATCCGCCAGCATCAATTCGAGAAAGTCGAGATCGTGAAGTTCACGACGCCCGAGAATTCGTGGCGGGAGCATGAGCGGATGACTGCCGACGCCGAGGCGATTCTGCAGGAGCTCGGACTGCACTATCGCGTCGTGACGCTATCGACCGGTGACATGGGATTCGGATCCGCGAAGACCTACGACATCGAAGTGTGGCTGGCGGGACAAAACACGTACCGCGAAATTGCATCGAGCACGAACTTCACCGATTTTCAGTCGCGGCGCGCGAACATCCGCTATCGCACGGCCGACAAGAAAATCGCATTCGTGCACACGCTCAACAGCTCGGCTCTTCCGGTGGGGCGAACGCTGGTCGCGATCCTCGAGAATTTTCAGGATGCCGGGGGTTCGGTGCACATCCCGCCGGCGCTGCAACCGTACATGAAGGGATTGACGCGGATCAGCGCGCCGTGACAGCGGCCGGCTCGGCCGAGGCACTCGCGTCGAAGAGCACTTCGTAACGTAGATCGGTGGCGCCGACGCGAATCTCGTCGGCGTTGCGCAGGATCGAATGAAAGATCCGCGTTCCGTTCAGCCACGTTCCGTTGCGGCTTTTCAAATCCTCGACGAGATAGCCTTCCGGTCCGCGAAAAATTCTGGCGTGACGCGCCGAGACGCCGAGGTCGTTGAGCTGGATCTGGTTCTCGCGCTGGCGGCCGACGTGGTACTCGCTTTCGACCAGGGGTATGACAGTGCCGGCGTCCTCGCCACTCATGATGAGCAATTGGGCGACGGTTTTCTTGATGACGTCTCGATACGAAAGCGTGGCGTCCTCGGAAACGAGCAGGCTCGTGTCGTCATCCGGGCGCTCGCGCATCGTCGCGTCGCCGGTGAGCTCTTTGAGCGGCTGGCGGATCGTGACCTCTTCGATCTGCGCGACCGGACCGGTCATGCCGTCACGCTCCTGCGCAACTTCCTGAGACGGCTCGATCAGCTTGTTAGCGACAAGACCGTAAACGAGACGGTACACCTGAAACGCCTCGGCCTCGGTGGCGCGGCAGAGCTCTTCGAGCGTCCGCTGGCCGTTGATGAGAAAAAGGATCCGCCACTCGTCGAGCGACAGCGTGATCTTCTCGGCCTCCGGGTCGGCCACCGCGCGAAAGATCACCGAGCTGTCGGGAAGCAATCGCAGACACTCCGCCCACTCGTCGATGCGGCGCGCGCCTTCCATGATCAGGTTCGACAGGTCGATCGAGATCGTGACAGCGTTAGGCGGCAGATCGATGCCGTCGTAAAAAGCGAACTCGCCGCTCTTCCAGACGAATGCGTCGTAGATGACCTCGGAGACCTGGATTTTGAGGTAGTCCTCCAGATCAGATTGGCTCATCGCGCCGTTCTGCAGGGCGAGATCGCCCCACCGCCCGCCCGAGCGCAACATCAGATCGTCGATTTCGGCAGCCTTGTCGCGCGTCAGTTTTTTCTTGCGGATGAGGAGGGGAGCGAGACGGAGGGCTTCCTGATTGGATGCGGCGTAGACAACTGCGCCCGCGCGAAAGAATACATACGCATCTTTTTCCGCGAGCCGGACCGTCAACATGCCGGTTCTGTTTGTCGAATGGAGAAACGACAACACGTCGGGCAGTTTGAAGGCTTCTAGATCTCCCTGTAGTGAAACCGGACCCATGCTGAACAGCCGATTGTACAATCGTAGCGGCCGCGCGACGTGCTCATCGAGAAGGAGTGAGCGCGGTTCGAAACAGATCGACGGTTCGCCGCCAGGCGTCGGCCGCCGCGTCCGGCTTGTGGACTTCTTTGCGCGTGTCGTTGAAGAAGGCGTGTCCCGCGTCGGGATAAATCACGAGCTCGACGTTCTTCCCCATTTTTTTCAATTGCTGCTCGAGCTGCCGGCCCTGCTCGGGAGATACGCCTCTGTCATTCTCGCCGTAAATCAACAGAAGCGGTCCACGCAGATTGTTCCAGTCCATCGCGACTTTTTTGAAGCCGCCGTAGAAGCTGACCGTTGCGCCGACCTCCGCTTCCTTTGTCGCCGTGTACTGCGCGAGTGCGCCGCCCATGCAGAATCCGACGACGCCGTAATTTTTCGAAGTGCAGGCAGGTTGCTCGAGAAGCCATTCGCCAGCGCCGGCGATCTCGCGCTCGGCGCGATCGGCGTCGAGCTCCATCAGCATTCTGCCCGCTTCGTCGGGCGACTTCGTTGTTTTTCCGTGATACAGATCGGGCGCGATGGCCGCGAAACCTTCGGCCGCGAATCGCTCCACCACATCCTGAATGTGCGGCACGAGTCCCCAATACTCCTGGATGACGACGACTGCCGGACCCTTGCCCGCGAAATAGCCCTGGCAAGTGTGCGCGTTAGACGGAAACTCGACCCGCTGACCCATCGCGATTTGCGCGGCGGATTGTACTCGTAAATAATAGAGTTGGCGCAGGGGGAGGAAGGGCTCCGATGAACAAGGAACAAGTGAGGAAGCTGGCGACGCGCCCTCGCTGTCCGCGCTGCGACTTCGACAAAACGCTCGGCAATGCACTTTGCCGCCGATGTCGTACGAAGTTGCCCGCGCAGATGCGCGCAGGTCTCGAAGCGATTCCGTCGAAGGACATGTGGACCGTCACGCGCGCGATTCGCGCAGCCGCGAATTACTTCGAAGTCCACTTCGCGTCGGTCAGAAAATTCGGCGGCGGCCGGAAGCGCTAGTGCTTTTCGATCGAGTCGGCGAAGTCGGTGAGCCCGGCTTCCCGTGCGACGCGTGCGATCACTTTTCTATCGCCGCCCGCCGTCAGCTCCGTCTCGAGAATCTTCAGCTTCGCGGCAGGCGATACTGAAGCCCACGGCGTGATGCGTTCGTCCTGCAGTTTCGAAGTGACAGCCTGGACGTTCTTGTCCTTCGCGGAGTAGCGCATTTCTTTTCCGCTGACCGGCGATGTCGTCGTCTCGACATCCGCAGCGACCACTGCCGATTTTGAAGCGACGCGATCGAACGTCCCGATTCCGCTCGCCCTTTGCGCGGCGACGGCATTCACACTCTCCGCAGGAGCCGTGGGAGCGACGGCGGGAACAGGCGCCGAGGCCACAGCAGTCGGTCGCCGGTGGCGAGTGGCCGCTCGCTTCTCGCGAACAACGGCCGGTGCGGCCGGAACCTGCGTCTCTTCCTTCGCCGCATCCGGCGCCGTCAAGACTTTCGGTTGCGCGCGCACCGCGACCGGGATCCTCGCCGATTGCTGCGTGACACTCTGCTTCTCATCGAGCCGCGACAAAAGTTGGAGGCCGAGGTAAGCGGAGGAGACGAGGACGAGGATGGAGGCGGCCACTCGAAGATTGAATGCCACCGCCTTTGAGAGTCTCTCGCGTTCGGTTTCAGCGTTGAAGCGGAGGTCTTTCGGAATCTCGCGCTTGATGCGCTCCGCCAGACCGGCCGGCGGTTTCGCGACCGGCGCCAGCGTCAACTTCCGCTGCAGATCAGCTTTTCTGTTCGCCGTCATCACTTTTCCTCATCCAGCGATGCTTCCAGAATCGAAAACGCCTTGTGCAATCGCTTGCGCACCGCGACGCCGGTGATGTTCTCGATGCGCGCGATTTCCTTCACCGGCAATCCGCCCCAGAAATGCGCGGCGACAGTAAATCGCAAATCTTCCGGAAGCATCATGACCGCGGCCCGGAGACGTGCGCCCTCCTCGCGTTCGCTGATCAGCTGATCGGCGCCCGGAGAGTGATCCGGCACCTCCGGCGCGCCCGCTTCGTCGAAGGACGTGATGCGGCGCGGACGCCGGATGTGATTCAGAAAAGTCGTGTACGCGATGCGGTAGAGCCATGTGAAAAATTGCGAGCGGCCATCGAACCCGTCGAGTGCCTCCCAGGCTTTGCGATACGTTTCCTGCGTCAGATCGGCAGCCAGATCGCCATCGTCGCACAGCCGGTATAACGATGCGTAGACCGCCGAGTATGTCCGCTCGACGAGCTCTTCTGCGGCGCTGCGATCTCCGCCGCGAACTGCCGCGAGCAGCCGGCCTTCTTCATTCCACGGCGCCAGCACCTCAGGCTCCGCCGCCGGAGCAGCGAATGGCGCGACTTTCTCCACACACCTTGGACACAGGTCCGCGACGGTTGGAAACCACGGCAACAGTTATGCTATCCGATGATGCACCGCGCGATCGCACTCCTCATTTTCCTCGCAGCAATCTCGCAGCCGGCGACGGAATGGGATCAATGGCGCTCGCAGCGGCGGGCGCGCCTTCTGACCGATGATGGCTGGCTCACGCTGGTCGGTCTCTTTTGGCTTCACGACGGCGCGAACAACGTCCCGCTGCCCGCACACCCTCCTATCAACGCGCGTTTCATTTTGCAAAATGGCCGCGTCACACTGCAGCCTGAAGCGCGCCTCGGCGTGAAATCATCCAGCGTGCTGCGCGATGACACCGACCCGGCCGGCCCGACCGTCGTTCGCGCCGGGACGTTGTCATTCATGGCGATCAAGCGCAGCGACGTCAAAGGTGATCACTTCGGCATCCGGGTCAAGGACAGCGCCAGCGAGGGCCGCAAGAACTTCAAAGGACTCGATTACTTTTCCTACGATCCCGCGTTTCGGGTGACGGCACACTTCGAGCCGTACAACCCGCCGCGAAAAATCGCGATCACCAACGTCCTCGGCATGACGAGCGACGAAGTGTCGCCCGGCGCGCTGGTCTTCAAGCTGCGCGGAAAGACATCTCGCATCGATCCGATCGTCGAGCAGGGCGAGAAAGACCTCTTCATCATCTTCAAAGACGCGACGAGCGGAAAGGAAACTTACGGCGCCGCGAGGTATCTCTACGCGCATCCGCCCGACGCGCAGGGAAACACGATCGTCGATTTCAACAAGTCGTATAACCCGCCGTGCGTATTCACGCCGTACGCGACGTGTCCGCTTCCCCCGCCGCAGAACCGGCTACCGATTCGCGTCGAGGCTGGTGAGAAAAAATACGCCGGTCACGCCTGATTCTTTTCCGCTGCGATCACCTCGGCGACGCAGGCAGTGACCTTCTTCGCGTACTCGATGTGTAGAAACTCGTTCGGCCCATGCGCGTTGCTGTGCGGTCCCAGAACGCCGGTGACCACGAACTGCGCTTTCGGATAGCGCTCGCCAAGCATTCCCATGAACGGGATCGAGCCGCCTTCGCCCCACGTCACCGCCGGCTTACCGAAATACGTCTGCGATGCGCGATCGACGGCCTCATCGAGCCAGGCCTCGCTTTTCGGCGTCTCCCATCCGCCCGCGCCTTTCTCGCTATCAAACTTCACGAGTGCGCCGTAGGGCGGATCAGACTCGAACAATGTTTTCAACTTGCGATCGATGTTGCGCGCGTCGAGAGTCGGCGGAAGACGAATCGACAACTTCAGCGCCGTCATCGGCCGTAGGACATTGCCTCCCTGCACGAGATCGGGGAGACCGGCCTGTCCGATGATCGACAGCGTCGGCCGCCATGTGCGATTGAGCAGGAGCTCGACAGGGTCATCGTTCATCGGCCGCGTTCCCGGAATCCACGGAAACTTGTCGAACACTTCGGAGCCGAGGACTTTGGCGGGGGCGCGGGCTTGATCGATGCGGTGCTTCGGAATCTCGAGATTCAGCCACTCGGGGAGAATACGGCCGGTTTTCGTGTCTTCGAGCCGATCGAGAAGGATACGAAGGATGCGCAAGCTCGACGGAACGATTCCGCTGGCGTCGCCGGAGTGCACGCCTTCAGTCAGCACTTCGACAGCGAGGTTGCCGACGATCGCGCCGCGCAGCGATGTCGTCATCCACAGCTGGTCGTAATTTCCGCAACCGCTGTCGAGGCAAATGACGAGACTGGGCGTGCCGATGCGTTTGCTGAGCAGCTCGATGTATGCGGTCAGGTCGGTCGATCCGCTCTCTTCACAACATTCGATGATGATGACGATGCGTGAATGCTTCGCCTTCTGCTGCTCGACGGCCCGGATCGCCGATACGGCGGCGAAGACTGCGTAGCCATCGTCGGCACCTCCGCGGCCATAAAGCTTTCCGTCACGCAGGACGGGCGTCCATGGGCCGAGTCCGGTTTCCCATCCCGTCATAGGGGGCTGTTTGTCGAGGTGCCCGTACATCAGGATCGTCGAGGAAGCGTCGCCCTCGACCTCGATGAAGAGGAGCGGCGTCCGTCCTTCGATCTCCTGAACTTCGGCCCGGAAGCCCTGCTGTTCGACCCAGTCGCGGGCGAGTTTAACTGCCTGCTGCATATAGCCGTTACGCTTCCAGTTGGGGTCGAAAAGGGGACTCTGGTTGGGGATGCGGATGTACCGTTCCAGGATGGGGACCGCAGATCGGGTCCACACATCATCTATAGAAGCAGTTAGTTGCCGGGAATCCATGCGGGAGGCGGAGCATATCCCGCTCGAAAGTCATTGACTAAGGTATTTCACCTTTTTGCATTTTTCATGATATGGTCCTAGCGCCAGATCCATAATTAACGCACGTGTCTGACCCGAGCACACTCGAAGTCAACCCGATCGTTCCGGATAGCGCGATGGAAAGCTCTGTCCTCACGCAGACGCCTGACGTGGGGGTGCTCTACGAGCAGTATCGCGAGCTGTTGCTGCACGTTGCGTGTCGCAAGTTCCGCGTTCCCGATTCCGACGC
>WNFJ01116453.1_pt5 | contig 14182 bp, 5 predicted proteins | sample 5400461 | NCBI WGS metagenome assembly WNFJ01 (sample SAMN13153349, study PRJNA577476) | soil metagenome | isolation source: 115 cm saprolite on Douglas fir-dominated hillslope | place: USA:California | collected 2013-09-17 | reverse complement strand
CTCGAGCAAGCCGCCAACCGGGCCGGCCGCAGCGGCGACCCCGGCAGCACCGGCCAGGACTTCTCCGTCCAGGACCCCTTCTTCACCAACTCCCGCGACCTCTACGCGCACCTCGCCATCGCCCACTACACCCAAGCCCACCAGGACCGGGCAACAGCCCTCCAGAACTGGGCAAAAGCCCGAGGCGGCAACCCTACCCGGGTCGCCCGCGACGCTCTCCGCCAAGCCGAACAAGCGCTCAAGGCCTCCGAACAAGCGCTCAAGGCCTCCGAACAGCCCGTGCTCGACCTCCTTTTCCGCCTCTACTGCCAAGCCGCCCGCAACCTCGGCTTCAACGTCCCCATCCCCGACCCGCTCACCCCCGCCCAGCCACCACCCACCCAGCCCGCCGCGGCCGACAGCGGCGACGCCGCCCCGGCCGCCCCCGCTACCCAGACCGGCACTGGCCGGACACCGGAAGCCGCCGCGGCCGGCAACGGCCAGGTCACCGGCGCGCCGGGCACCGGAGGGCAGCCCGCCGACGGCGCTGGGGCGCCGGCGGCTCCGACGGCGCCCTCGGCCGGTCAGCCCGGCGCACACGCAGCCACCGACGCCGGCCAGCCGGTCCCGGCCGCACCAGCGGCCGCCGACGTCCCGACGCCCGTGCAGCATCTGGCCATCGCCACCCCGACTGGCCGCTACCTCCCCGGGGCCGGGCCGCACGAGGGGGCCGACTCGCAGACGCTGCAAGCCGCGCTGTCCATGCACCCGATCGAGAACGCGACGGTGCTGCACCTGCACGCCGACCCGGTAACCGGCAAGTTCCTGGTCGGGGGCCAGCAACTCAGCCCCGATGAGCTGCATGCCGGGGTGCTGGCGCAGCTCGGGCTCGTACCGGGTCAGCCGCTGATCCTGGTGGCGTGCGGCAGCGGCGCGGTCCCGGTGGGCGCGGCGGCCAAGCTGGCGGAGCTGACCGGGGCAGCGGTGGTGGCACCGACGACAAAGACGATGACCACGACGCTCGGGGCGGTGCTGGCCGCGGAGGTGGGCGTGGACGCGGCGCGTCTGCCGGTAGTCCGGCAGGGGAACTGGGTGGTGTTCGGGGCGGACGGCGCGCAGCTGGCCATGTTGCCCGCTGACCTGACCAGCGCCTTGCGCTATGGCGGGGTGGGGCAGTACCTGCCGGGGGTGAGACTGGCCCAGGGCGCGGCGGGCCGCCCGCCGGACCGGAACATCACCTGGAGCCCCGGCACCGTCGCATCTGGTGCCGGGATGCCGATCGTAACCCCCGNNCCCGGTCGACGCGGTCGGCCGTCCCGTCGTCCGCCTCGGCGAGTTCGGCGGGCCGGTGGCGGAGATGGACCACCTGGCGAAGAAGCTGGCCGATGCGTTGTATCGCGCGAGGACCAAAACCCGCCAAATCCTGGTCACCAACATCCGCCAGTCGCTGCGGGGCGAACCGGTCTGGTCGGCGGTTGCCGAAATCCGGGCCGAGATCGCGGCGGCGGAAAGCTTTGAGCAGCGGATCCGGCAGCTGATCGAGTCGGATCGCTTCACGGGCCGGACGGCCGAGCTGACGCAGAAGTACAGCCAGGCGGCAGCGCAGGCCGATCGGCAGGGGCAGGACCTCGCGAATCTAGCGGGTGCGGCCGCCAGAGTCAGGACGTTGGCTGAGCAAGCAGACCCCGGCACCTGGGGCGATGCGCCGCCATCGGGCCAGGCCGACGGGATACTCGAAGTGCTGGATCGCCGAGCCAACGAGGTGGCCCGAGCAGTGCGGGCCGCCGCGTTTGCTCACGCGCAGAAGGCGGCCGCCGCGCGGGTGCGGCCCACCCAGACGCTGCAGGAGGTTGTGGACGAGGCCGTCCAAGACGCTGTTGGCCGCATACTGCAGGAGTTGCAAGGCCAGATCGATGGGCTGGCCGACGGGCTGATAGCGCTGGACCTCACAGACCGGTCCGGTGGCCTGCCGATGGCCGCGCAAGCTGACAGGCCAGTCGGCGGCAAGGGCCGCTACCGCGTCACCGTGGAAGACGTGCCCGAGGAGCCGTCGTCGCTGCCTAAGCCGCCGGCCGACTCGTCAAAGGTGTTTATTGAACAGGCACGCTTCGGGTCGGTTTCGAGCACGCCCGTCCCCAGCGGGCTGGTGAATGCCCGTCTCGGCGGGTCCCGCGCCCATATTGGTGGCCAGCGGCGCCCCGTCCCCGTGCGCAGGCGGCGGCCCGGTCGGCCGAGCCTGCCAGCGATCTCCGAACAACCCGAGCGACAGCCGACGGCCGCGCTGGAGGAGCAGGTCCGGCGTTACCGGGCCGGGATCGGGATCAGCGACTTGACCGGCTCGCAGTGGGAGGAAGCGATCTGGGAGCTGCTGGCCGGACCGCCCAATGCCGTCCGCGCGGCGCTTGCGCGGATCTCGGCCGAGACCGACTCCGGGCTGGCCCGGCTGTTCGGCGACGGCCGGCTGTTCGCCGCGCTGAGGACGGGCGGCCTGCGGCGGTTCGTCAATGCACGGTTCACAGGCGGCTGGGCCGCCCTGGAGACGGGTCTGGTGGAGCCCGTGGGCCAGCCGGACGGAGCGTTCAGCCCGAGCCAGATCAGCCCGGACCTGGCAGACCTCAGCGTTGACGCCAGGCCGTCCGGGGAGCAACTCGCCAGGGTCCGGGCCGCTATCGAGGCGCTGCCCGCCCGGGAGATCTCCCGAATCGGCCATGAGCTTCTCGGCCTGCCGCTGCCGCAGCGTGCCCTGGCGGCGTCGTGGCTGGCGGGTGCCCGAGCCGAGCTGCTCCAGCAGGCCACCGGGGTGCGCAGTCCCGAGCGCGAAGCGGCAGACCGGTTGCTCAGGCTGCTGTGGCTGCTGCGGCGCTCGGTCGCCGGGCTGCATGCGCGGTTCCGCGCACCCGGCGATGTGCCGCTCGGGCTGCCAGTCGGCGTGCGTCCCGGCTGGGTGCAGGATGATCCTGCCGGAAGGATCACCCGGGTGACTCTTGCCCGCAGGCTCGTCGCGCAGATGAACGTCCGGGCGCTGCGGCCGGCGGCGGAGCCACGACCGAGCCAGAATGACATCAGCGCCGCGTCAACGGGCGTAACGGAGAAAATCAGGCAGGTGCTCTCGCGGCGGCCCGCGCCTGGCGCCCCGCCGCCCGAGCAGGCCATGACCGGCTTGGAGGCGCTTGAGCGCACCGAGGCCGCGCTGGGCGGCATGCCGCAGCGAGCAGCAGCTCTACCAGGAATACCTGGACGCGGTGCAGGAGCTTACGCCGGTGGCCGGGCTGGACGGCGAGCAGGCCGCGGCGGCCCGCGCGAACGCCGCCGCGAGCAACGCCGAGGCCGCCAGCCGCGCCGCGCACGCGACCGCCGTCAGCGAGCTGCCTGAGGCGCTGACGGGTGCTGGGACCGGCCAGCCGGGTGTCTTCGCCGACGGGATCAGGGAAACGCTGGAGGACGCCTACCACCGGGCGGAACAAGCCGCGGCGGACGCGGGGACGGAGGAGGCAGCGGCCCAGGCGTTCGACGCCTCCATCGAGGCCAGCCTCGCCGCCATGGACGGGAGGATCGCCTCGCTGGCGCGCACTTCAGCGGTCGGCGGCGCGCTCGTGGCGGAGGCGCAGCGGCTTGCGGCGACATGGGAGACGTCGTCGCCTGGCGAGGGAAGCCCGGAGCCCGAATGGGAGACGGTGTGGGAGCGGGCGCCGGACGACGGCAGGTTCCAGATGGTTCGCCGCCAGGTGGAGCCGGGTTCGGGCAACGGCCTGGCCGGAGGCCAGAGCGGTGCCAGTTCTGGCCCCGGGCCGAGCTCAGGCGGCGCCCCCGGGTCGCATCAGTCCGGGGGTAGCCCGGGAACCTCGGTGCCCAACCGCGGCGCCTCGACCATGACTGTGGAGCGCAAGCGCCCGGGCAGCGGCAAGACCTCGGCGGACGGCACGAAGGAGGCCGCACCGGAACCGCAGACGCAGGACCGAGGCGGCGCCGGCGGTCGGCGAGGATACGCAGCCGACCCTGCAGGAGCGACGCGTCGTGGCGGCCACGACGGCTGAACAGCGGAAAGCCAGCCAGGCCCCGCCGTCCGCGCCCGCAGTCGCCGAGGACGCTGCCATCAAAGCCGACCCGGCGGTCACGCCCGGCCTCGATGCCGCTGCGGCCGAGCCGACGCTCGCCCAGGAAGGCGCCGATCATACGCCGGCCACGGGCAGCACCAGCGATGTTTCCGTGCGGGCCAGCGATGCTCCCGCGGAGACCAGCGACACTCCCGTGCAGGCCAGCGATACTCCCGTAGCAGCCAAGGCGGCCGACCCGCGCAGTTTGCCGACGCTGCGCCAGCAACTGGTGCGGCTGGGCAAGCGGCGAGCCAGGGGACCGGACCGCGAAGCCCAGGCTGAGGAACAGAGACTAGCGGACCTTGAGAGACTCCAGAGCCTGCGGGACGAGGTGCGGGGTGCCGGCCAGCGAGTCGTCCACCCAGGCGGAGGCCAAGGCCGCAAGCATTGCCGATGCCCAGGCCAGGCTGCCGGGCTTGCGGCACGAGATAGCCAGGCTCACCGCGCGGGGAGTCGGCGCCGAACAGGCCAGCGAACCCCCCGCGCAGGCTCCCGCGCCGGACGCCGCCGCAGAGTCCGAGCGGCTATGGCAGGAGGTCCTGGCGGAACTGGGCGGCCCCGCCGCCCGGCGCGACCTGACCTTGGCGGAAGCCAGAGCCTGGGTGGAGCGGCATGTGGCCGCGACGCAGGCGGAGGCGCGGCGGGAGTACTGGGATCAGCTTGACCCAGACAGTGTGGCAGCGTACGCCGCCTACCGCGGTGAGCTGGCCCGCGGCGACGCCTGGGAAACGATCCTCGATCACGCCTCGCCGGACGAGAGGCCGGAAGTTGAATCTCGCGAGGCCCTGCTCGCGCGGCTGCGGGAGACCGAGCACGAGCTCGCGGAGACGCTGACGTTGCCGCCGCCTGGTCGCGTTGGCGGCGACTGGCGCGCGTGGTCGGAGCGCACACGCCTGACTGATGCCCGGCTGCGCCGGGTGCGGGCGGACCTCGAACTGTTCACCAACCCGCTGGCCGATGACCTCACAGCGCTGGAGCGGGAACGGCAGCGGCTGGAGAATATATCCAGTTTCCTCCAGCTTCCGTTCGCCGAACCTATGCCCGAAGGTTTCCGCGAGGAACGCATCCGGATCGCACAGAGCCGACTGGCGGAGGTGCACGCCAAGATCCCCACGGTGCGGCGGAAGCTCGAGCAGGAGCACGCGGCCGCACAGCGGAAGCTCGCGCGCGAGCACGCGGCCGCACGGCGAAAGCTCGCGCGCGAGCACGCGGCGGCGGTACAGGCGCTCGAGCAAGAACGGCTGCGGCTGGAGGGCATCCTGGAGCGGGATCAGGACCGCCGGCGCTTCCAGCAACTGCCGTACTCCGGGCCGTCGGACACGGTCCAGGGTCACGGCATCCTATGGGTGCGCTCCCAGCTGCAGCGACTGCAGGCCGAGTTCGCCGAGCTCGCCGCCTGGACGCCCGGCTTGACGGCCCAGCGTTCGCGACAGCCCAGCGGCTGCGGCAGGCCCAGCGCGACCAGGCACGGGCGAAGTCGGCACGGGCGCGGAGCACCGAGGACAGGATCGCGGCGATCCGGAGGGAGCAGGAGCAGGCCTGGCAGCGGTGGGTCGCCGAGAAACGCCAGCAGGATCCGGCTGCCGCCCCGCCTAGCACGCCGGACCTGGCCCGCGCCGACGCCTACGATGAGGTCCAGCAGCAGATTCGCATCGCGGTGACGGAGGCCGCGAGAGCCTACCGGGAGCCGGATCGGCAAGCGCTTCCCGCTTACGTGCAGTACCACGCGGCGCAGGCCCACGACCGCGCGCTGACCACTCTCCGCAAGAATCTCGGCATCGACGTCTCCAACGACGAGCTGGCCGACCAGCTCGCGGTGGCCGGCCCGATCGACCCCGCCACGCTGCCGCCCGAGCTCGAAGGTCCGGTTGACCTGGAGGGCGCGGTTACGCCGGAGAGCGGTGGCAAGGGCCGCTACCGCGTCACCGTGGATGACGTGCCCGATGAGGGGCGCCACGATACGGCCGCCCAGCCCGTGAAGGTCGCGCCGGCCAGTGACGCGGCCCCACGAGTCGTGACCTTGCTGGCCGCGCCGGCCGGCTCGGAGTGGCACGAGCAGGCCGCCGCCGCTGCGCCGCGCGCGCCCGGCTATGTCACCCTGGTGGCGCACAGCAGGAATGGCGCTGTCCTCGACGGTGGCGCCGAGCTCGGCCCGGCGGAGGTTGCCGCCCGGCTCGGCTTGCACGTCGCCGGGACCAGGCCCGACGGGACGCCGCGAACGCCGCCGGAGAACCCGGTCGGCGTGATCATGCTCGCCGACGATCTCCCGCAGGCCGGGGCGGACCTGCATGCCCTGACCGGCGGAGCGCACCTGGTCCTCACGCAAACCGCGCGGGTCATGGTGCGGGACGGCGAGGCGATCTCCGGCACGGTCGCAGGAGACACCTTCCGGGCCGATGGCGAGTGGCTGGCGCATGTCAACGGCCAGACCCGGCGTACGGGTACGGCGTCACTGAACGCGGCGCTGGCCCTGCTGGCCGCCGGGCAGGCTGTCAACGAGGCGCACCCGTCGCTGGACGGGGCCGGCCCGCCGGTCAGTGAGGCGGAGCCGCCAGTCAGCGGGACGCAGCCTGATGTCAGCGGGGGGACGGGACCAGCGAATGGCGCGCCGGCGCCGGTTGTGCAACTGGCAGTGTCCCTCCCAGGCCAGCTTGCCAGGCTGACCTCGGCGCGCGTGCCGGCGCTGCCCGAGCCGGGGGTGACCTGGCTGAGAGCACCGCACGACTCCCTCGTGCACGCCCAGGCCGCCGCCGCTGCCCCGCACGCGCCCGGCTTCGTCACGCTGGTGGCGCACAGCCGGAACCGCAGGGTGGTCGACGGCGACACCGAGCTCACCGGGCCGCAGCTCGCCTCCCGGCTCGGTCTGCACGTCGCCGGGACCATGCCCGACGGGACGCGGCGGGTGCCGCCGGAGAACCCGATCGGCGTGATCATGCTCAGCTGTAATCCCCCCGAGGCGGCAGTCGAGCTGCACCAGGCGACCGGCTTCGCGCACCCGGTGCTGTTCCCGAGCAGCCGGTCCATCATCATGCCGACCGGCGAGGTCATCGCCGGGACGTTCACCAGGGGTAACGACGGCAAGTCGAAGCCGGACTCCAACGGCGAATGGCTGGCCCTGATCAATGGCCAGCTATACGACCTGGGCACCGCACGGCTGAGCGAGGCGGCGGACGCGCTCGGCATCGGCCTGATGCCGGGAGCCGAGCCGCCCGCGCGGCCGGTTGCCTTCTACGCGGACCTGAGCGAGGACCAGACCGCGGTACTCAACGACGCCGGCCTCGTACTGTCCGCACCGGCGCAGGCCGGTTCGGACGGCGCCGATGGCTTTTTCAACTCACTGATCACCGTCGCGCCTGCCCGGCTGTCCGCCGAACTCCGCCTGGGCGCCGGCCAGCGGCTGACGCCGCGGCTGGTCCGCGAGCACATGGCGAACTACTACGGCAGGAACAGCTCCCAGTACCAGGATTTCCTGCCCGAGTCCATCACCTCTGACCAGGTGCGGCGCGAGCTGGCCGGCCCGTACGACCTGGACTGGCGCTTCGCACAGCTCCTGAAGCAGCTGGGCGCGGACGCGTTCCGCCTCGACCTGGCGGTGCTGGGAGCCAACGGCCAGCTTCTGTCGGTCGGCAGAGCAGGGCTGCACCGGGCAGCAGGCCCCAACCACAACCCGTTCCTGCTGGTGCAGGCCACCGACGGCCAGTTCGCGGCGACCCTGCCGAGGGCTGGGGTGCGGCCGGGCTCGCTGCGCCCCACCCCCCGCCCGGCACCGGCAGCTGACAAGCCCACCGCATGGCTGGAGGAGTTCGGCGATCCCGAGAAGCTTCTGATCAGCCAGGAAGCCGACGCCGCGCCACTGCCCCCCGAAACCGGGCGGCGGCCAGCTGCCGCCGGCCGGGTGGCCGAGATGCGCCACCTGGCGCCGATCGCGGCTCCCCGCCGGGCCGAGCGGATCGAGCCGATCATCACCGAGCTGACCCGGGACATCGAGGACATGCTCACCGGGCGGCTCGATCCTGGGCGACTTCCGACAATCCTGCCCGACCTGGAGGCCCTGCAGCGCATCCACCTGGTGATCAGTTCGGCCGGTGCGACCCAGCGCCGGCGAGAGCTGGAGCAGGAGTACCAGCGGGCGATCGGCGCGCCGCAGCCGGGGCAGAGCCCGGCGGAGCACGCCGCCGACCTGCGGATGGCGCAAGACGCGGCGTACGCGGCGGTGCTGGCCGGGCGGGCGGGCGAGATCAGCACCCAACGCCAGGCGGCGGTCCCCGCCGCGAACCGGCCTGTCTGGAGCATCGGGACTCGTCTCGAAGACGCCCGCCGGACAGTGCTTCGGACCGCGGCCAATGCGGAGCGCGCTGCCCAGGCTGAGTCCGAGGAAAGACCGACGGTCGATGTTGAGGCCGCCGTGACCGCGGCGACCGAGACCGCGGTCCGTGAGGTCCTTACCGACCTGGCGCGGGAGATCGGTGACCTGGCCGGGGCACGGCAGGCCGAACAGCACGCGGCGCTGTTCGATCCCAGCCTGCCCACGGCCCTGCTCGAGGCGACGATCGCCAAGGAGGACGCCGAGCAGGCCCTGCGGCCGCTCCGGGATGCGGCGCGAGACTTCCAGGAGTGGCAGGCTCGCCGCAGGCAAGCGAACACCGATGCCGAACACGGCCTGGAATCGCTGGAGCTCCCGGTCAACTGGGGTGCGCTGGTCCGTGACGAGAACGGCCAGGTCGTGCGCGACGATAACGGCCGGGAGGTGCGGCGGTACCCGCTGGGCCATCAGGGCCGGTTCGTTCGGATCGGGGACGCGCCGCTCAGCGATACGGCCAGGGTCGCGCGGCAACTCGTCTCCGCGCTGCCGCAGCAGGACCAGAACCTGGCCGCCGAGGCGGAGGCCCTGCTGGTCAAGTTCATCCACGAGGAAGGCCGCCACGAGCTCACCAGGCGGCTGCTCGCCGGCAGGCTGACCCTGCGGATCGGGGACCGGGCGGTCAACTTCACCCTCGGCCTGGGCGACCTGCGTACTGCCTTCCAGGTGCGCACCGGCGGTGCCGAGGGCCTGCCGATCGGGGCCAAGCGCCACCACCCGGTGGAAGGCGAGACGCAGGTGTCGTCGGGGACGCGGCGCACGGTTGGCAACGCGCGCACCGGCACCCTGAACTTCAACGTGGCGACCCCATCGGGCTTCCTGCCCGGCGGGGCGTGGTCGGTCAACGCCGGCGTCGCGGTGACCGGGGTCAGCACCGTCGACTACACCAGCGGATCCGACATCGTCACGGCGATCAAGCTTGCCCCGCGCTACGAGCACCTGTCCGCCTACTTCGACTTCCCCATGGCCTCGATCCAGACAGTGGTCACCGGCGGCGCCACCCAAGGCAGGCGGCTGGGCCGGGCGGACCTCACGGCGCGGGCTGGCTTCCCCGAAGAGATCGCGCCGGTAAAGCACGCCGATGATCCGACCGCCCCGGACGGCGCGTTCCGGGATACGCCGCGTGTCCTGCCGGGCTCGCGGCGCCTCGGGGTCTCCCAGCGAGAGCTTGACCAAAGTCGCGCGGCCGGCCCGGCGCGGGCGGCCGCGGCGGCGGAGACCGCGAAGAAAACCGAGGAGCCCCTTCATCACGCCCTGAACATGCCCGAGTCAGCCGCTGACCTGACCGCCGCGGCCGACTTCCTGCTCGCGCGGCTCGGCGCGCGTGGGCGGGACCGGAAAGTCGCGGACGCGGTGCGGGAAATCCTCGGCGAGCCGTGGTTCCTCAAGCGGTACGTGGACGTCACCACGCCGGGCGGCGCGCTCTCGCCCCCGATCCTCGACTCCGACGGCCGGGTCGTGGGTTACCTGAGGGTCCAGACTGGGTTGCGTACCGTCCAGGCATCGAACATCACCAAGCTGGGCCTGAAGGAGGAGGTCCAGCGGTTCGTCAGCGTCTGGGACCAGAAGTCGCAGGGCGGCGGCATGGCCTTGTCTGCCAACCTCGGTGCCGGTCACGTCTTGGGCGACCCCACGGCTGCGCTCGGCGGGTTCTCCAACATCTCTTTCGGCGCCGATGTCACCGCGTCGGTGTCCAGCACCCGGTCGCAGGATGTCAACACCGGATCCGGCGACATCCGGGGCAATGTCATCTGGGGTAACAGCGTGCTGTACCTGGCGGACTTCCTGGCGAACGTCACGCTGATCACCGACGACGGCCGTGAGGTGTCGCACCAGAGCAACCACCCCGTCAACCTGCTTATCCCAGAAATGCAACGGGATCGGTTCGAGCACAAGCTCAAGGTGGCCGCGGGCGAGAACGTGACCGGCCCCGAGCCGGTCGATGACGAGCCCGACCTGAACGAGCCCGAGGAGGAGCGACGGCGCTACCCGCCGGCCGTGATGGACGCCAACCAGGGCATCGGGTTCTCCAGCGCCTTGGAAATGCCCGGCGGCGAGTACGTACTGCCCCGGATAATGGAGATGATCAAGGAGGCTGACGGGCCGCTGACGTGGGCGAAGCCATGGAACGCGGCCGACGAGGTCCGCGTGGAGGCGCAGCTGAGCTCCCGGTTCTCGCTGCTGGGATTGAAGGCGCACATCGGCGCGCTGTCCCAGCCCGGCGGCACCCGGATGCAGGTCTACCGCCCGGCCAGGAACGGCGTCGAACTTATCACGGTGACCGTCGAGGCTACGCATGACACCGAGGTGGCCGCGCAGGGCAGGATAGCGAGTTCCACCCTCGAGGTGATGCCGTCGGCCTTCGCCGGGAACGCCGGGACCGATGAGATCGGGGCCGGGGTCGGGGGCTTCGTCCAGGCGGCCGCGTCCATTGGCCGGGGCTCCAATGGCAGCGAGCCCCGTGCCATCGGCCCCTCAGTCCGGCTCGGCGGACAGTTTGCGCAGACGGCCGAGACCACCTCCGGCGTCACGGGGTTCACCCTCCAGGCCAATCTGTACGGGCCTGACCCGGCTATCTACATCCGCTACGGCAACGTCACCTACAAGATCAGGGTCGATGTCCGGCACCAGAAGCACCTAACCCCGAGCTTGCTGCACTGGGCCGGCGCGGCCGTGCGGGACGGCTTGTCGCGCCTCGCGCCGACCCGGACGGCAGCCAGGCCAGCACGGCCAATGGCAGCTCGGATCTGCCGAGCGGCACCGTCGTCGACGACAAACTCCGTGGCGGTGTCACTTTCATCATGCACGAGGCGCTGGCCAGGAAAGAACCGGAATCCAGGACCGCGATCGCCGAGGTCGGCAAAGTGGCGGCCGTCGAGACCGACCAGCCGGATACCTGGTTCGAGAAGACGAAGCAGCGACTGCGTCGGCGGCGGGTGCTGCTCAACGAGGTGCGCCAGCTACCTGTCGATGATCACCTGGGCGTCGACGGCAAGGATGCGTTCGACTACAACGAGGACCAGCTGATGGAGGTCCTCGGCTCGAAAGTGCTCGACAAGCAGATCGACGGGATGCTCAAGGACCTCGGGTTTAGCGAGAAGGCGAGAGGCGACGCATCGTATGCCATGACCTCGCCCGAGAGCCGTATTTCGGCCTTTGTGCGTGGGGGCGCGGAGGACAAGTACACCGTGGTCGAGAGCGGCATCGGGACGGACCGGCACGCGGTCGTCACCATCGAGGCGATACCGACCAACGTCCGCCAGGCGGGCCCAGGGACGATCAAGCTTTTCCAGATGCATGTGTCAGAAGGCAGCTCCCCCGCCGCAAGCCGCACGACGATGTCCAAGTCGGTGGGCTTCAACCTCGGCGTCCCCGGCTTCGTACTTGGGCGGGTGGGCTTCCAGTGGTTCCACACCTACGATTACGGCCACACCTGGGGCAAGGCCAAGGGCGATACCTTCAACCTGACGCCGACGACCGGGCGCCTCACCCAGGGCACGCGCGACTACCTGGAATACCAGACCGACGTGGTCTGGCGGATCACGGTGACGGCCCGGGACAAGAACTTGGCCGGCGGCGGCGAGCTTGACTACCGGACTGCCCTCATCAAGGTCAAGGACGGGGCCAGCTTCCTGCGCCGCGTGGAAGCCGCGCCTGACCCACGGGATCCGCCTCCGCTGCCTGAGGATCCGAACGTCATCGCGGCGATCCGCCGCGAGGCACCACCGTCGGCTAAGGTGGCCGCCGCCGACGGCGCACGCCAGCCAGGCGGCCGCCCGGAGGACACGGCGCGCCGGCGGATGCGTGAGATCCCGACGATGCGGGCGACCGCCAGGAAAGAAGACAACCGCCGGGTCCCAGTGGTCTCGCCGCTGCCGGCGTTGGCCGTCCACGACAAGCTCTTCCCGTGGCGCAAGGAGATGGACGGCACCAACCCGGTGCTCGATGGCATCCAGAAATGGCTCAGCGAGAATGCGCCCGAGTTGCTCGAGGCGCACTTCACGGTCCGCGACGGCCGCTCCGAGCGCCAGGTTCCGGCGAGGCTGCAGAACATGCTCACCCTGGCGTCCATGTCCACGATGATGGATCAGCTGCTCAGTACCGGTTTGGTATTGGACGCGATGATAGCTGGGCCGGGGGGCAACTGGCGGTACGAGATCGTGCTGCGGGCCGAGCGCGATCCATACGGCGATGGCCTGGTGTGGATGGGCACCATCCCCGGCATGAACACGGTCCGTTACGCGACCATGCTCGAGACAAGAAACAAGCAATGGGCCAGGTACCAGGGCGGAGCCGCGCCAAACGAGCAGCCGGAGACGGGGGCGGGAACCGAGGGCGGGTTCATCGGGGGTGAGACCGGCGGCCCGGGCAGGCACGTGGGCATCCCGCGCGACGCCGACATCGGCTTCACGCCGTCAACCCATCAGACCACCACACGCGGGGGCTACGAGCAGCACATAAACGCCCGGCGCAAGACGCGCTTCGAGCCGGGCAAGGCCCATTTCTACGGCACGACCATGAAGATCACGGCGACGCTGCGCAAGACCTGGGTGCCCTCACGGCTGCTGAACACGGCGTTCATGAACGTCCCGCACCACGTCGCCGCGTTCTGGCAGCACGCCGACGACCAGCACACGGTACACGCCCAGACCGAAATAAAACTGCACGAGCGGGTGGTCATCCCGCACAGCCAGATCCACGCCGAGAAACTGCCATCGGCCCCCGGCGACGACGTCGCGGCCGTCGAGGAGGTGCGGCCCGGCAGCAAGCCCCGTCGGCCGCTGAACATCACCCCCGAGCACATTTCCACTCACCAGGTGCTCCCGCTCGGGTTCGACCACGCCAAGCTCCAAGTGTTCTTCGACGAGGTGCTGCCCAAGCTGGCCAGTGGCAACGCTGGCGCGTCCCGGCTGTTCGAGCACGGCACCCGTTCGCGCGATGTCATGTACAACATCCTGTCCTACGCGATGCTCACCGCGCAGACGGACCGGCTGGTCGCAGGCGAGGGCATGAAGATGCCCATGCTCGTTCGCGAAGGCGGCCCGCTCACCGACACCTACGGCTGGGTCACGGTCAAGGTGCGGTTCAACGACCCGCACCTGCTCGGGTTTTACAGCGGCTGGGTGGAGGCGATCAACTACGACTTCTCCGAGAACCAGGAGTTCACGCAAAGGGAGGTCGAGACGAAGCTGAGCCTGGAGGGGGGAGGCGCGCTCAACACCGGGCACCTGGCGGAGAACCTCAGCCCCGTGTCGCCGGGCAGGCGCACGGTCACCGGGCTCGTTGACGCCGCGTTCGGCCGGACCGACGGGAAGCAATCCAGCGCCACGCTCCAGCAAATGACGCGGGTGGACGCGCTCCGCCAAGACGCGCCGTGGCTGCGGGCAGACGTCGGCGCGGAAATCACCATCGAGGTGGAGACGGAGAACAGGCGCGGGCTACTCAAAGGCTTCGGCGGCGGCAAGACCAGCGTCACCCACCAGCTGAATCACGCCGCCGAGCTGGCTTTCTCACCCGAGGCTGCCATCGAGTTCAACCTGCATCACCCCGGCGGCACCCCGGTCCCTTCCGGCACGTACTTCCCGGCCGTGGGCGCCGATGCGGACCGGGTGAAGGCGGCGCACCTGGTGCCTTTCCTCAGCAACGCTCTCGCCGTCCAGATCGAGATGCGGGACGGCAAGTTCCTGATCGGCGGCCAGGAAACCAGCGTCAGCGAGCTGGCGGCCAACCTCAACCGGCGGCTCACCGA
>WNFJ01254318.1_pt1 | contig 14183 bp, 12 predicted proteins | sample 5400461 | NCBI WGS metagenome assembly WNFJ01 (sample SAMN13153349, study PRJNA577476) | soil metagenome | isolation source: 115 cm saprolite on Douglas fir-dominated hillslope | place: USA:California | collected 2013-09-17 | reverse complement strand
AGCCCTCGGAAAGATTGGGTGTAGCCTTTCGACCAGCCCTGGAAAGACGCGCAATCACAACCGCCGTGGCGGTCCGGTTCCGGTCCTCCAAAGTTTGTGGTGCCTGTGACGAAAAAGCTGCGATGCTGTCGACAAGAGGCGCTTCTCGTGCCAGCGCAAGAACGGGGTTTTTGACAACTACCTCCTGGCACGAGCAAACTCGATTCACCTCCTCGAGGACAAGGATCGGCAAGGCATTCAGCCTGACGACGCACGGGTCAGGACCGTGATCATAAGCGCCGACCCGCCGACACGGCGGACCGCCCGATTGCTGACGAAGCCCCCGGTTCTCAAACCGGGTGTCTAGTCATAAGCGCAAGTAGGACAGGACGGCCAGCACCCGACGATGATCCGAGTCGGATGAGGCCAAGTTCAACTTGCCAAAAATGCTGCTGATGTGCTTCTCCACCGCGCCCTCGGTTACAAAGAGCTCGCGGCTTATCGCACCGTTCGTGCGTCCCTCAGCAATTAGCTTTAGAACTCCCCGTTCACGCGGCGTGAGGGAGTGGACTGGGTCTCGGCGAGACAGGAAGAGCTGTGAAACTACCTCCGGATCGAGCACGATCGCGCCGCAGGCGACACGGTGCAGCCCATCAAGGAATTCGTCTACGTCGGTGACGCGGTCCTTGAGAAGGTAGCCCACCGCGCCGGCCTGATCCGCTAGCAAATCTTTGGCGTACGTGAGCTCCACATACTGGGAGAGCACCAGGATCGGGGTTCCCGGCACCCGAGCGCGGGCTTCGATGGCAGCGCGCAAACCCTCATCGGTGTGGCTGGGTGGCATTCGCACGTCAACGATCGACACATCAGGTCGGTGTTGGGTGATCGCGTCGACCAAGGCCGGCCCGTCGCCGACCGCGGCAACCACCTCGTCGTTAGCCTCGCCGACCAGCCGGATCAGCCCCTCTCGGAGGAGGACGGAATCGTCGGCGATCACTATCCGCATGGGAGTTCAGCCGCGAGCTCGGTTGGTCCACCCGGTGGGCTCATCAGCTGGAACCGGCCGCCCGCCGCTCGGACTCGGTCAGCAAGGCCGGTCAGGCCGTGGCCCTTCGCGGCGTCGGCTCCCCCGCCGCCGTCGTCAAAGATACTCACCCGAAGGAGACCGCCGTCTCGTTTGATCCCCACTTGACATCGGGTCGCCCGGCTGTGCTTCGCCACGTTGGTGAGTGATTCGGCGACTATGAAATATGCCGTGCTCTCGACGGCGCCAGGCAATCGGACGTCGCCCGGCAGCAAGATGTCCAACTCGACCGGCACGCTGCTGCGACCGGCCAACGCCGTAAGTGCAGCAGAAAGGCCCCGGTCCGTCAGGATCGGCGGGGCGATGCCGCGGGACAGCGCTCGCAACTCATCGAGAGTTTCGCGCGTCTGGCTAATTGCCGCCGCCACGAGTGGCCTGGCCGCCTCCGGGTCGGTGCGCAACCGTCGCTGCGCGAGATCCAAGTCCATACCCACACGGATCAGCCGCTGCTGCGGACCATCGTGGATGTCGCGTTCCAATCTACGCAACGCGGTCATCCCTGCCGTCGTAGCGGCGTCCCGGCTTTCGGTCAGTTCCTCGATTTGCGTCTGGAGAACGGTGACCCTCTCAGAGGTGAGCAGCATTCGAGTGATGGCAACGTTCACTTGAGTCATGCTCCAGGTCACAAATGGAGCGGTGACTAACAAGACTAGCCCTGCGATTGTGGTAACGATGGCAACGAACAGGAACGTATGCGGCACTGAGCCCACTGCCCAAACGATCTCTCCAGGAATGAACACGTTGGGCGGAAGACTCCAGCCCCATACGAAATACAGGCTGTAGCCAAGCCCTACCAACCACCATAAGGCCACCATCGAGGACACAAGGCTCGCCGGGATGAACCCAAAGATGCCATGCCAGAGATCCAGCCAGCTCTGTGGATCCGCCATCGGTGTTAGCAGCCAGCGCAGCTCCCGCCGTCCCTCGCCGCTTCTATAACGAGGACGTTGGACCGGCCTCTGCAGCACGTAGCGCAGAAGAAAGCGCTGGATGTCCGCGAATCCGCGAGCCACGTAAAGCATCAGCACCAGGATCGGTAGCCCAATCAATATGACGGCCAGGCCGGCGCCGAGGGCCAGCAGGGTGACCAGCGCGACGAGGGCCATCAACGCGACGGGAAACACGACCAGGCAGTAGGCGGTGTCGCGCATCACCTGCCGCGCAAACCGCGACCGCTGGGAGAGTGGCGATATGGGAGGGGTGGCAGTTGACATCCCAATAACCGTAGGTGGGAGAGTACCTGACTCCCATCCGACTGCCCGGTGGAGTCCAGGTGGGGATAACCCCAACGCCGGCGCTGTGCAGTGACGGCGGACGGAGTGCTTCGTCTGACTTGGCGTCGGACAGTTTGCCGTGTTTGATCGAGGGCGGAGCCCACCATATCGTGCCGAGTGGAGATGGCCCCACCGTGAATTCTGCAGGCAACCGCATTGAGAGTCAGCAATGCACAGCGCAGAGTTGTGAGCGACTTCGATTGCCTCAGGAGAAAGCGCGTCGCGATCATCGCGCCCTCACCACAAATTAGGAAGCACCATGTCATCCCGAATTGGCCTAATGACCCGAGCGCTGTTAGCAGTTTCAACCGCGATTGCGGTATTCATGACGCTGCCTTCTGGCTTTGCGACCGGGATGGCGAGCGCCGTCCCAGGTCGTCTGACCTACAGCTCAATCATGTTCGCCGGCGGCGGTGGCGTCGTCCTCCACGGGATGCTGGTGTCACCAGCTCCGACCGGACTCAACCGCCCTGGCCTCGTGCTGGTGGGGGGAGCTGGACCTGGGAAGATGGTTGAACAGTTGCCCGAGGCTCAGGCTTTCGCCGGAAGCGGGGTCGTGTCTCTCATCTATGACAAGCGGACCGTCGGATACTCACAGTTTGCATTGTCGTATTCACTCCTGGCCGACGACGCAATGTCAGCGATCCAGGTACTCCGTACGAAACCAGGCGTCGATCCAAACAGCATCGGTATGTGGGGCGAAAGCGAGGGAGCCTGGGTCGCCTCCCTGACAGCGTCGCGCTCGTCGCAGATTGCATTTCTAGTCACCGTTGGGGCCAGCGGTGTGTCACCGGTCCGGCAAACGGCTTGGAGCTGGGGGAATTACCTGCGCCACGCGGGCGTCACTGGGTCCCTTTTACGGACAGTCCAGGGCCCAGCAACTCGTGTGGTCGTAGCGATCGGGCTCTTTCCTGAGGCGAATTACGATCCGGTTCCATCGTGGGAGCACGTGCGCCAGCCAGTGCTTGCGCTGTGGGGAGCTAATGACCAAGAGGTTCCCTCGGAAGAGAGCTCGCGAATCATCAAGGACGCGTTGGACCGGGGTGGTAACACCCACTACATGATTCGGTTCATTCCCAATGCGGCGCATGACATGCACGTCGCTCTCGACGGCGGCTTTGGAGGCGCCGCCTCCTTGATCACCGCCCCCACCACCTCTACCGGCTTCGCGCCGGGCTATACGGATGTGGTCACCTCATGGGTCAAGAGCCTGGCTAAAGGGTTACCGGGGTCAATGGTGGAACTAGCGCCACGCCAAGCCGAACAGAGCACTCCGGTAGTCCCACTGGGCTCGTACGAGTCACCGACGGTGGAGCTTGCGGCCATGGTTCTGTTCCTAGTCGCGTTCCTTGGTTACCCGCTGGCCCGGCTATTTCGTGTGCGCCAAATCCCGGCACCGGTCAGGCTGTCGGCCACAGTACTCGCCGCCACCGGGCTGGGCACCGCACTCGGCCTTCTCATGTACCTGTTTTTCACGCTTGAGACGGCAGGGACCATCGTTGGACCCGTTATCGCTGGAAGGCCCCTGCCGTGGCTCGGTCTGCAGTTGCTCGCCGGCACGGCCCTGGCGGCAACAATCTCCACCGCCGTTGCATCGTGGCGTGGGAGGCACGATTTGTCTCGGTGGACCCTGGCAAGACTCGGATTGCTATTAGCCGGCGGAGTTGCCCTCGGTCCATTTGCAATTTACTGGGGCCTTCTCCAGCCATAGTGTTTGACCAGTCCGATAACCGTTGCTGCCACGGAATTGAAGGTCATTGTCATGACATGGCCGACCAGTGGCTTGGATCTCGTGCCTCGGGTGTCACATGAGTCCCCTAGGCCTGCGCCCTGTGATGACCGATTGGCCGGATGGGGCATGCTTCTTCGACATACCTTCCCCAGTTTGGCGATCCGATTGGACGCCGGCGTTGTCCACAAGCACATCCACCCTGGGACCATAACTGCTCCATCATTAGGGCTTAGGGGTAAGGCACGGGGTGGCCCCGCGACGCTTCCGCAAACGTGCTGTGGCGAATTTCGGCAAGCACTTGACTCTCCCCTAACGGGAGGGTCGATACCTTGTCCTATGCCAGAGTTCCCAGTCGACGTGACGTCCGTCGAGGCTGTGCCCGGGTTTCGGCGCAATGCGCTGTTGGGGCGCTGGACACCTCTTCCGGTGCTCATGACCGGCACCTTTTTGATCGTCCTCGACTTTTTTGCTGTCAACGTAGCTTTGCCTTCCATCCAGCGGCAGCTCGGCGCCGGCAGCAGCGCCATCGAGTGGATCGTGGCCGGCTATGCCTTGACCTTCGCGACATTCTTGATCGCGGCCGGCCGGCTCGGGGACCGGATAGGCCGCCGGCGCACACTGATGATCGGCTTCACCATCTTCACGCTGGCATCAGCTCTTTGCGGCCTTGCTCCGACTGCCACGATATTGATCGCCGCCCGGCTTGTCCAAGGTGCCTCGGCGGCGCTAATCAGTCCAAGCGTGCTTGCCCTGGTTGGGGTCATCTATTCGGGTCTTGATCGAGCCCGAGCCATTGGCGTATACGCAACCGTGATGGGACTGGCGGCCGCTGGAGGACAGCTTATTGGCGGCGCGCTGATACAGGCCGACATGTTTGGGCTGGGTTGGCGGACGGTTTTTCTGATCAACGTCCCAGTCGGTCTGATGGCCCTATACCTGGCCAGGTCATGGGTTCCGGAATCCCGCGCGGAGCGCGCCCGGCCATTCGATTTCATTGGCCTAGCGCTCTTCACCGTGGGCCTTGCCGCCTTGATTCTGCCTCTGGTTCAAGGCCAGGCGGTTGGTTGGCCGATGTGGTGCTGGCTCAGCCTGCTGGCTGCAATCGCGACTCTTGGCGCGTTCGTGCGACTGCAGGTATGGCTCGGCCGGCACGATCGTGCACCACTCTTCGACCCATCGCTTTATCGCGAGCGAGTGTTTGTCATCGGCCTGTTGACTCAGGTTGCCCTTTGGGCTGGCATGGCCGCGTTCTTCCTGGTCCTGGCCCTTTATCTACAGGGTGGGCGCGGTCTCGACCCGCTGCCGGCGGGCTTGGTGTTCACCGTCCTGGCAGGTGCCTACTTGATTGCATCGCTACAAGCGCCCGGTCTCACGATGCGCTTCGGGCGAGCCCTCATCACCGCGGGCGCGCTCATCCTCGCGTCGGGACATGTATTGCTGATAAGCGCTGTGAGCGCAGAGGGCAGCGGGGGTTCGCTGGCTCTGCTTGTGCCAGGGTTGCTGTTGGTGGGCGGAGGTATGGGTCTCTGCATAACGCCGCTCACTACCACCGTGCTGAGAAGCACCGACTCACAACGTGCGGGCGCGGTCTCCGGCGCCCTCGCCACGACGCAGCAAGTTGGCAATGCTTTTGGCGTCGCAATCAGCGGTGCAATCTTCTTCGGGAGCCTCGGTTGGGGTTACCCACGTGCGTTCCGGGCGGCGCTAGTGGAACTTTTCTTTCTCATGGTTTTGGTCGCACTCCTTAGCCGCCTCCTCCCGTCACGCGCGACAACCTCATGACAGCGCTCGCGCAAGAACCTGCTTTCGTTCGCCTTATCGACATCCCGTTCGCCGTATGCGTTGATCGGCTTGAAAGATTGTGGGTGCGGGAGGACGGTCTATCGGGCGTGCAAGTCGGGCGCAGTCAGCTCCTGTGGATGAGCCACGGCCTGGGTCAGGACTGCTGCGAGGTGGCGGCCCAATTGCACCACGCTGCGTTCCTGCCGAGATTGAGGATGAGGTTGCGCCTTCTAGCCTGGTCATCGCTGCGCGGACTGACCCACGTCGAGCTGGTCCCCTGCCGCTCTGTCCTTGCAGGAGGTCGCTACTATGCGGCTGGCCATGCGCTCCTCGACTCTCTGATCGCCGAGCTCGGCAGAGAGACAGGCGCGGTTCGCGAATTTTCGGAGGCGAGTTGAAGAGTGGGGCTACAGCTGACGATTGGCGACTTCGCCCGGATGACCCACCTCAGCGTCAAGGCATTGCGGCACTACCACGAGGTCGGAGTGCTCGTTCCGAAGGACATCGACCAGACGACAGGATATCGGCGCTATGACATCAGCCAGGTGGGTACAGCCCAGATCATCCGGCGCCTGAGAGACCTGGCGATGCCGCTCGACGAACTGCGTGACCTTCTTTATACCGACAATCCGGAGGACCGCAACATGATGATTGCGGCGCATCTGAGGCGGATGGAACATCGGCTCGCCGAGACGCAGTCGACGGTTGCGTCGTTGCGGGCGCTACTCGAACAACCCCGATCCGCTCAGGTTTCGGTCGACTATCGGCGTATGCCACCTGCACGTGCCCTGGCGATCCGCGAACAGGTGTCGGTTGCTGAGTTTGTGACGTGGTGGGCGCGCGCTTTCCGCGAACTCAGAGCATCCCTGAAGTCAAGCGGGCTGGAGCGTGCCGGCCCTGACGCAGCACTCTATTCCGGTGAGTTCTACGAGGAAGAGGTGGGCGGGGTGGTCGCATTCATCCCTGTCCAAGGAAGCGCGAGGCCGAATGCGCCTGTCGACCTTCTCGAGATTCCTGGCGCGGAGCTTGCCATTGCACTGCATGAAGGGGCGTTCGAGGACATGGACCGGACTTATGCAGCTCTCGGAGCCTACGTGGCCGAACGTGCCATCGGACTTGAGGGCCCAATCCGCGAGTACTACAAAGTCACACCCTTCGAGACCAAGCGCATAGCAGACCTTCGTACGGAGGTGGGCTGGCCCGTCTTTTTGACCGGTTAGGGGATGTGCCAAGTTCGGATCGCCGAGCATCCCCATACCCATCGAAGGATGCTGATCCCTTCTGAGTCTCATCAAGGCACTGCGTCGCGTCGCTCCCGGCTGAACCTGATCGTCATCGGGCCGAGCCACTTTTGGATCAGATCCAAACTTGCGAACACGGCGGCCGACGCTCGCGAGAAATGCCAGAAGCCGCGCTGCCGAGATGCCTGCCCGAGCGACGTCTCGTTGGATTTCGGTTTGCCGCATCAAGACTTTTCTCGAGGAGCAATAGTTGTGCTCCATGATCCCGACCTTCGCCCAGTTCTTGTCAATCTTTCAAGAGGAGAGAGCCCCCGCCGAGCGCGCTCGAATCGCTATCCGCCTCACGGTGCGTGCAGCAAGGGCGAGTTCGCCAACGGCCTGTTCGATCAAGGCATCGTCCAGGTTGCCGTAGCCGATCACCAACCCCTCCTCATACTCTCCTATGGGCTGACCCCCCGCCTCGTGGATTGGTCCCGGCGCTGGAAACATGAAAGCCCGCAGGTCGGAGACCCTTACAGACCGCGCTCGCGCGGCCGCCACCACCGCAGCGCCGCTAAGTCCCTGTGGCAGGCGCAGGACTATGTGCAACCCGGCGGCGACTCCAGTGGTCTGGCATTCGGGAAGTTTGGAGCGCAAGGCCTCAACCAGGTGGTCGCGCCGGGATCGGTATTTTCGCCGGAGAATTCGAAGGTGACGGTCATAGCCGCCGTTTTCAATAAAGCGAGCGAGCGCGAGCTGCTCGAGCACGGATGGACCCGTAACCCGAGCTTGGTTGGACCTCAGGGCTTCAGTCCATCGTCGCGGAGTCAGCATCCAGCCGAGTCCGACTGCGGGCGCGAGGGTTTTACTCAGGGAGCCGAAGTAAGCAACCCGCTCGGAGTCAATCCCCTGCAAGGCTCCGATCGGGCGCCGGTCATACCGAAACTCCGCGTCGTAATCGTCTTCGAGAATGAGCCCGTCGACGGTGGCGGCCCAGTCAAGAAGCTCGGCGCGCCGCTCGGGCACCAGGACAGCCCCAGTCGGAAACTGATGCGCCGGCGCCACAATCACGGCTTGCACTTTGGCTCGGCGCAGCTGATCAGTTTTTATCCCCTTTGAGTCAACTGCGATCGGAACGACTTCAAGGTTTGTTCGCCGCACGCCTTCAAACAAGCGACTCCAGCAGGGGTTTTCGATCGCGATCGAGTGGAATCCACTGTCGGCCATGACTCTGGTGAGCTGAGTGATTCCATCGAGAATGCCACTCGTGATCGTCAGTTCCGAATCGGAGACATCGGCGCCGCGGACTCGGTGCAGGTACTCGGCGAGCACTCGGCGGAGGCGCGGATGGCCGCCCGCGGGCGGATACGCGAGGTCACCATGCGGTAGGCCGGTTACCGCTTCGCGTTGTGCCCTCATCCAGCCGATGCGAGGAAACGACCGAAGATCGCCCAGGCCGGGGCGGAGATCAATGCCTGGCGGCTCGACCGGTATCGCTGCTGTCGAGGCCGGCTCGGGCTGCCGATGGTCGCGGCCTCGTACGCGAGTCGCCGACCCGACCTGGGCTTCCAAGTAACCCTCGGCGACCAGCTGTTCATATGCTTCAGTCACCACCCAGCGAGAGCAGCCTAGATCGTCGGCGAGCTGCCGGCTGGCGGGTAGAGCGCTCCCGGTCGGAAAGCGACCGGAACGCATCGCGTCCCTCAGCGCATTGGTCAGCCGTACATACAGTGGACCCGCGCGGCGATCGTCGTCCACCGCGAGTAGCGTGTCCCAAGCCAACTTGGGGTGGGATCGAAGAGACTTCTCCATGAGTTGAAACGAGCTAGTTCCTGGGTGAATTGGTCTGGTTCTTCGGGGGTCCTTTGGGATGGTGCACCCAGCCACCTGTCTGTAGTGTAGGTGGCCTGCTGACGCTTCTTCGCGACGACCCTTCGGCGGCGAGCTCCGCCGCGCCTACCTCGCTGGTCGGCCCGTGCGATCACGTTCATGGCCCTAGCCGCTCGGCGGCAGGTTCAAGCGCCTGAGAGGGCCGGCAATGTCCGCCCGCATCGACAACATCGTTGATGACATCTATCGGATCGGTATATGGCACCCGGAGTCGAAAATAACGTTCAATCAATTCCTCATCGACGATGAGCGGCCAACCCTGGTCCATACCGGTCGCTACGAGGACTACGAGCAGGTGAGCAAAGCTATTGCCGAGGTTATCGACCCATCGCGCCTAGAGTTCGTCATCCTCCTCCACTTCGAAGCAGACGAATGTGGTGGCATGGATCGCTTCCTGGAGGCTGCGCACAAGTCCGTCCTGGTGGGGAGCTGGCTCAGCATCGGCGTCAACCTGACTCATTGGAACTACCGTGGCGCGCTCACCGGCTTCAAGCACGGCGAAACTTTGGATCTCGGCCATCACAAGCTGCGCTTTCTGGAGACGCCGCACGTTCACCACTGGGACTCGATGATGGTTTTCGATGAAACGACCAAGAGCCTATTTCCTGCCGACCTGTTCATGCAATCAGGCGAGCAGCCCCCGGTTGTCAACGAGAACCTTGGTGCTGAGATGTGCGCCCTTTACCGCAGCCTGGGCATCTTCGCGGACGAGGCGCCGGTGCGTGATGTGGTCGACACCATCGAACAACTCGAGCCTCAGTGGGTCCATGCAATGCACGGCGGCACGTTGACTTCCGAGGCCCTTCCCGGGTACTTGAGAGCGCTGCGTGAGCAACCTTTTGCATTTGACGGTAGGTTGATCGGCCGCCGGTTGAACGTCGTGACCTGATCGAGACCAATTGCTTGTGCCCGTCGGTCGCCTCCAAAGAGTCCTGGCGCCAACCCAAGCCCGGCGTACTCGAAGGTTCCACACTGCGTGCTGACAGCTAACGGCACTTCGCCCTTGAATCCAGGCACCCCGAATTTTCTGGGGCCGATGTCCACCCCGGCAACATTGGCGCCCGTGACGCCAACCGAGCTAAGAAGGGCACCCGATGAGAAAGAAACGAGGAGGTTCAACACGCGAAGCCGAATCGGCAATCCGGCCGCAATCAACAATGGAGGTCAATCATGGCTACACAACACGCGCTTGATGAAGCTGACATTCGACAGCGAATCGGCAAGGCCGTTGCGGCGATTCGCACCATGGATCTCAATGGTGTGAAGCCAATTTACGCTCCGGACATCGTGTCATTTGACATCGTACCGCCGCTGCAACACGTGGGAGCAGAGGCGAAATGTAAGAACTGGTTAGACGTCTTTACGGTATTCCAGCGTCCGCTTGGGTACGAGATTCGCGACCTCATGATCACCGCGGGCGATGGCGTGGCATTCGGACACAGCCTAAATAGGATCAGCGGCACGTTGAATAACGGGAACAGCATCGATTACTGGGTCCGGTGGACGGCATGCTTTCGGAAGATCGACGGCAACTGGCTCATCACGCACGACCACGTCTCGGTGCCTGTCGACGTGGAGAGCGGCAGAACATTGCCGAATCTCAAGCCCTGAGTTTGGCGGTCTGGGCGTCCCCTGGTCGGCCGCAACCGACCACAACCGACCACAGTCGTGCGTCGTCACACGGAGCTACTCATGTGCTTAGGGTCTCTGTGCGCCCAACTTGAACGTGACGATTCAGTTTCTTGGTTCCTCGGATAGAGCGCAGCGTGCAGCAGGATCGGTGATCCGGCCGCGTCGGCGTCGGCTCACTCTTGGCCAGTACGTGCGCTTCAGGTTGAGTGGCGCCAGGGGCAGGGAGGCATGGTTCAACTTCTTCATCCGACCGTTCGCCGCACCCTCCATCGCCGAATTCTGGCGCCGCTGGAATCCGGTGTATGGCTACTTTCTCAGCAAATATTCCTATCGGCCGCTTTTGGGCGTGATGCCACGCCAAGCAGCTATCTTTTCGACGTTTGTTGTGTGCGGTTTGCTGCTGCACGATGTCCCCGCCTGGATCTTCGCGCGCAGAGTGTTGCCGCCGGGAGCAACGATTGCATTCTCAACATTCGGTGCTGGCGCCCTTGTAAGCGAGCGCTGCCACATGAACCTCTCTCGCCAACCGGTCACAGTCCGAGCCGCTGTCAACGGCGGTTACCTGATTGGGTCCATTGGCGTGATGCTGGTGGCTGTCAGTTGGCTTAGGAAGGCTCGCAAGTCATCGTGAAAACGGGCGGCCCAGGCCGTTACCCGAGTACTGATGCTATTGAGAAGCCGCCGCTGTCAGTTGCTGAATCGACCAGTGCTCCTCTATCCACTCCGCCCTCCCCGTGATCCGAACCGGTCGCTTCACCCAAATATCGCCCGGCCATGACTGGCTATTGACAACAGCCCAGCTCGGTCGCGCGCGTCTTCTCAATGTGTACAACGTGCCGGCGCCAGTTGGCGGCTACGATGCCCTGCCAGTCTTCAGCCCGACGAGGCACGGGCCAGGACCGTGAGGCCCTGTTAAGCGAGCGGCAAGATGCTCGCAGGAATGCATTGCTAAGGCTGCCCGAACTTAGTGAGTCAGGAAGACGTGGAGTGGTCGTCCGCCTTCTCCAGTGTCCTTTTATTTGTTTGCGCCGTGATTGCTTGCGCGATATTCTTCGCAGCGATCAACGAGGGCACCAGCGAGTGTCGGATCGCTGGCGAAGTGGACGTGGACATAGCTGGCAAGAACGTTGCAGTGCGTGTAGCCCTCCTCGCCCTGATCACCTTTGCTGGTCCGCAATTGGTAGCAACCTGGACCAGGCTCCTTGTCGCTGATCTCCGACCGGTGAAATACATGTCCACGGGCGCTCCTACCGGCACCGAATAGCCCGCCGGTCGTTTCGACCTCGACGTACGCGAGCTTCAGGAGCGCCGGCATGCTCGTGCCGAAAGGTAAGACACCGCATTGTGGGTAAACGTCGTCACCGACCCGCAGTTGCTTGGCGAGGTACATCAGGCCGCCGCACTCGGCGTAGATCGGCCCACCAGACGCGGCGAATTCGCGGATTGCCATCGTGGTGCCGCTGTTCTGGGCGAGCTCATTCGCGTGGAGCTCCGGATACCCACCACCCACGTAGAGCCCATCCAATTCTGGTGGCAGCGGATCCCGGATCGGGGAGAACTCGACCAGCTCGGCGCCGGCCTGGGCCAACAGCTCGAGGTTGTCGGCGTAGTAGAAGCAAAACGCCTCGTCGCGGGCGATGCCGATGCGCACGCGTGGCATCGGCGGGTTAGCTTCCATTGCCGTGGGTGGCCGCGGGATGCTCGTGATGCTCAAGAGTTGGTCGAGGTCGATGTGCTCTTCGATCAGGTTCGCGACCTGTTCGACGTAGTCCTGACGCCCCTCGTGAGGCAGATGCAATCCGAGATGGCGCTCCGGGATCACCAGATCGGCTGCGCGAGGAAGAGCGCCGAAAATGGGGATGCTGTCGGCCACAGCGTCTCGAATCATGCCGGCGTGGGCTGCACCGCCTACGTTGTTGAGAATGACTCCAGCCACCTGAACGGCCGAGTCGAAAGTTAGGTACCCCTGGATGACGGCGGCGGCACTGCGAGCCATCGCAGCGGCGTCGATCACGAGGACGACCGGAAGGCCCAAAAGCTTGGCCATTTCGGCGGTGCTCCCGCGATCGCTCCTTCCCTCGCTGCCATCGAACAAGCCCATGACCCCTTCGATAACCGCGACGTCAGCGTCAGCCGTCGCGATCGCGAACCGCCGCAGGTTCACATCAGGTCCAAGCATCCAGCCGTCGAGGTTGCGAGAGGGGCGCCCTGCCGCCTGTCCGTGATGGAGTGGATCAATGAAATCGGGACCGACCTTGAAGGGCTGCACGATCAGCCCGCGCCGCCTGAGAGCTCCGATCAAGCCGAGCGTGATCGTGGTTTTGCCGACGCCGCTGTGCGTGCCGGCAACCACGATCGCACCCAGCGGTTTTGAGTCGAGGCCACCTTTGTTCCTCACGCGAAGGCTCAAGCTACCATGCGAGTAATGAGGATCGTCTCTCTCCTCCCAAGCGCGACGGACATGATCGTCGACCTCGGACTGATGGACTCGCTGGTTGGCGTCTCGGGGGACTGCAATTGGCCGCCTGAGGTCTTGAACAAGCCGGTGGTGGCCCGCACGAGGATCGACGTCTCCGAGCTGACCAGCGCCCAGATCGACGAGCTCGTCACGGCTTCTCAGTCCGAAAGCCATTCGCTGTGCGAGTTGCAGCCTGACCTCGTGATCACCCAGGACCTCTGCGAGGTCTGCGCGGTCTCGAGCGGTGACTTGAAAACCGCATGCCCGATCGGCGTCGAGGTGTTTTCGATGAATCCGCGCAGCTTCGACGATGTCGTCGAGTCTGTGATTGCCCTGGCTGACAAGCTGGGCGTGCATGAGCGCGGCGTCGCTGTGGCCGAGGCAATGCGCGCGAAAGTGGACGCGGTCCGCAGCGCAGTCGCCGGTCACGGTCGTCCCCGGGTGTTCGTGGCCGAATGGATGGACCCCCCTTACGGATCCGGCCACTGGCTGCCGGAGATGGTGGCCGCAGCTGGTGGAGACAACGTGCTGAGCAAGCCCGGCGAGTACTCGTTTGCGACCACCTGGGATGCCGTGCTTGAAGAAAAGCCTGACCTGGTCGTCCTCGCGGCATGTGGTTTCAGCCTCCAGCAGTCACTGGATCGAACGCAGGACCTGCGGCTGCCTGTGCGAACCGTGGTTGTGGACGGCGACGCGCATTTCTCGCGCCCGGCGCCTCGAATTGCTGATGGGATCCGACAGCTCGCCCACCTGATTCATCCAGACGCCGTGGCCGACCCCGGGTTGCCGTACGTCGAGCTGTCGCTCGGAGAGATCGGCACGCTCCTCTAGTCTTTCGGAGCCTATACTCGATGCGCCGGGCCGATGCCCGACCGGTGTTGTCGCAGCGAATCCGGTGTGATTCCGGAGCTGTCCCGCAACTGTGATGCCCCACCGGGGGACGAGCCAGGTCGCCTGCGCTGTGCCGAGCGAGCAGCCCTCGTAGGAGGGGCGGTGAGCACGGCACCGGCCGGCCAGCCCTTCCTTTTTCCGAGTGAGAAAAGAGGAGGTTTCGGTGTCGAGCTTCAAGGTTCTAAGGTCTCTGGCGATTCCCCTTGCATTGGCGCTTACGGTGGCCTGTGGGAGCACACCT
>WNFJ01574526.1_pt1 | contig 14187 bp, 19 predicted proteins | sample 5400461 | NCBI WGS metagenome assembly WNFJ01 (sample SAMN13153349, study PRJNA577476) | soil metagenome | isolation source: 115 cm saprolite on Douglas fir-dominated hillslope | place: USA:California | collected 2013-09-17 | reverse complement strand
CTGCGTCACCCACGCAGCGTCTGGCCTGTCGGTCACCGCGAACCAGATCACCCTCCTCGCCGCGAGCTCCATATATAAGAGGACGTAGAGCCGCTTCAGAAACACGGTATCCACGCTGAGGAAATCACTGAGCACGATCGCCGACGCCTGCGCTTGCAGGAACGCCTTCCAAGTCAGCCGCGATCTTAGCGGTGCCGGACCGATCCGGTTCCGGCGTAACAACTTGCGAATCGCGGTCGCCGAGACCACATGCCCGAGCTTGAGCAATTCGCCGCGAACACGGACGCAGCCCCACCTCGGATTGTCCTTCGCAATCTGCAGAATCAGCTTCTGGATCTCGGGATTGAGACCTGGCCGACCCGGGCCACGCCGGCGACCGAAGGCTGCCCACTTTCTCCTCACCAACTCGCGGTGCCAACCGAGAACCGTTTCTGGCTGGACCAGCATCCCGACTAGAGCCTCACGGTTCACAGCTGAGTCAGCGCCACCATCATCGTCCGATCCGCCGTATTCAACTGTGGCCGCTTGACACTACGGCGCACGACGCGAAGCTGGTGCCGGAGAAGAAGAAGCTCCGCTTCAGGGTCATCGACTCGCAGCCTCACATCAACCAGATCGAGGAGCAGGCGAAGCCAGGAGTAAGCGAGAGCGAAAAGCATCGACGGTCGAAATCCTATCGGTCAGGCGAACCTACTCCGAGTAGCCTGCCCGCCGATGAATATGTGACCCCCACAGGCACGGTTGCCCTTCTGGCCACCGCAAGCGCACCGGAACGCGATCGGGTCTTCGACGGCTGGGGAACGATGGGAGCCGCCCATTTCGAGGGCCTGGGGCTAAATGTGTGGCGCGCCCAGCTGAGGACCAGGAAAGACGCACTCCGACTCGACCTGATCGACAGCATCTACTCAGACAGAAACGGGTGTCTCGTAGTCGCTGAGCGCCGCTCAGGAGCGCCCTTTTAGCACAGCATTGCCGTACAAGATGGCACTCGGTGCCCGCCCGAATCGATCGAGCTGACTCTCTGAACGCGACACACACGGTCGCCGTACTGTTTAGTTGTCTACGCCACCGTGATCGGTAGACTGCGGCGCCGTGTACGGGTGCTCTCGCCCAGCTCGCACTCCTGCAACGGCGACCAGGACCAGAGCAAGTAACGCCGCTAAAAGTCCTGCCACGGTCTGCACTACAGCAAGTATCTCGATCACGGTGGGCCCAACGAATGGGGCAAGGAACCGAACCACAACGAACGCCAGCAAAGCGCCGCCATGCCACCACGTGACCAGCGCAAGCAGAACGTCGATGGCTAGAAGGGGCCATGCTCCTTGAGAAAACAAGTGGCGTGCCACCCGTAGTGGCCATTCAACGAGGACATCATTCGTATCAAGCGAAGCCGTGGAGCGCCCGGGAGAGTCTCGCAAGTAGCTAACCGAGATGCAGAATGAGCGACGCGGCGGTCGATGAATCAATACCAACTGGCGACTCGACATTGATCCTGACAATCACGTTGCCTAGATTCTTCCACTCCACGGCGACGATTTGTCCGCTGGAACTTCGCGTCACAACACGATCGGAACCGGCGATAGCCTCGACTCTGATGGTTGACGCATCTCGGGCCGATGGTGGTGGGGCCTTCAGGACCACGTGAAGCGGACCTGACCCCGCAGAGTCCAGCTGTTCGACCACCTGCAGCCTCGTCGTTCCAAAGGTGTAGTACAGGACAGCTGCACCGGTATTGTGCGGCGCAACCTGACCATTCACCTCGATCATGAGTGGAGGCTGGTACTCAACACGATCCAGGTGCGCGTCGATACCGCTGAACACCTCGACCGGAAAGCCAACTCTGACTTGGGCGCCTGCCAACGAAGTTACTTCCCGATTCTGGACAGACGCAGACAAGGGCTTAGCTAGCCCGAGGAGCGGCACCCGCTGCCATTGGATCTGGATGACGCCACTGGCACTGCCCACGGCGAGGGCCGTTACGCCACCAACAGTGATGGCAACCAGTATCGCCATGCCAAAGGAGACGCCATAGCGATACCGCCATGGCCTGTTCACCAATCGTGCCACTCTGCCGCGCACAACAGGCATGACGTCGACCGTTGAGTCGATTGCCAAGCTGTCCACCCGGACTAGGGCGCGAATCGCAGCCTCCTGGTAATCGTACGAACCTTCCATTTACAGCTTTCCCCCTGTTGTGCTCATTGCAGCTACCCCGCCTCCTGCGGCAAGGAGTTGCCTCTGAAGCCGGTGCCTGCCTCGATGAAGCAGTGTCTTAACGGTCCCGATCGGTTTTTGCATGATCTCCGCGACTGAACGCTCATCTAAGTCCATGACGTATCTGAGGGAAAGCGCGGCCCGCTCGGCCGGCGGAATACGTTTCAATGCGTCAGCTACTTCGCGACCGATTTCTCGCCGATCAGCAACCTCGTCTGGAGCCTCTGACCGATCATCACCTTGCAGCAGATGTGCGAGCCGTTGAAAGCGAGCTCTCCTCCTGGCATATGAAATCGCCCTGTTGGCGACGATTCGTAGGAACCACGGCTCGAACGGCCGAGACGAGTCCTGACGTCCAGCGTGCCTAAACACCACCAGAAAGGCGTCAGCAATGATGTCTTCGGCCATTGCTCGATCGCGGGTGATTTGATAGGCGAGTCGCAGAGCCCGAGTCTGGTAGCGGGCGACCAGGGCCCCCATGCCTTCAGAGTCTCCGCGGCGGAGCGCGTCCATGGCCTCAGTGTCGGTCATCGGATACATGTAACACGAACGAGAGGAGCCTCAGGTTTCGGCTAAATGGGCAGGCTTACGAGGTTGAACCGCTCGCCCGAGGTGTGCAGCCATACCTTGCCAAGGACTTGGTGGTCTGAGATGGGCCCGAATGCGCGCGAGTCATTAGAGAGTGAGCGATTGTCGCCTAGCACAAAGTACTGGTTCTGCTTCATCGACACGGGGGCTCCGGCTGGTTCCGGGGTCCATGCTGAGAGAACCCGATAATGCTCGTAGAGATAGCGGCCGTTAAGCCATACATCTGGCCCGCTAATGAGTAGTCGGTCGCCAGGAACGCCTACAACTCTCTTGACCAGAATGGCGCCGTCGGCTGGTGATCGAAATACGATCAGATCGCCCCGTTCGACTCTGGCGAGTCTCGAGAAGACGACATGATCTCCTCTAGTCAGGGTCGGCTCCATGCTAATCCCCGCGACGACTGCCACGTTGCAAACCCTGATAACAGCGAGGCCGACCGAAATCGCAAGCAAGATCTGGATCGTTGTTGAGGCTGCCTTCCTTGCACGTGAGCCGGCCGGCGCCGCGGAGCGGGGGAAAGCAATCCCTGTCATGCCGCGGAGTCCAAGGCGATCCTGCCTGAGCGAAGCTCGATGATCCGATCAGCACGGCAAGCGACTCGCTGATTGTGGGTCACCACTATTAACACGCGGTCCTGTCTTGAGAAGCCGAACAATAGGTTGAGGATCTCGTCCCCGGTGTCCGCGTCCAGGCTCCCTATCGGCTCGTCGGCCAACAGAACCTTTGGGCTATTGGCCAGGTGCGATGGCGATCCGTTGCTGCTCTCCCCCAGATAGCTGACCCGGAAGATGACGCGCACGCGCGCTCAATCCGACCGCCTCTAACAAGCCTGCCGCCCTGTCCGACCGGTCCGACTTATTGAGGTTAGCGGGCGACAGCGCTGTTTCTATTTGCTGCCGGGCAGTCAAAGTCGGGATCAAGCAGAACTGTTGGAACACGAACCCGAAGTCAGAAACTCGGAGACGCGTCAAGCTCCTGTCGGGCTGGCTCGCAAGATCGAGGCCCGCGTATTGGATGCTACCTGTCGACGGCCGATCGAGACCCCCCAGGAGCTGCAGGAGCGTCGTCTTGCCGGAGCCGCTCGGACCCACAATCGCGACGCTCTCGCGCGGACGCAAGACCAGCCGTGGAATGTCGACCGCATTCAACCGCTCACGCCCGCGGCGATACACGCGGGACAGATCGTGAACGTCAAAGAGCGCCATTAGGGCCGACCCAAGCTGGCAACTGGAGACGAAACACTCACCCGTATTGCCGCCAGCGTGATAGCGGCCATCGTCCCCACTAGGGCTCCCGTTATGGCGATCGCGATACTGGACCAGTCAAGGGCTGCGGCGATGTGGAGCGCATGCAACGGAAGTGGCCGGCAAAGCTGTTCTCCGAATCCGCATGGCACCACCGCCGAGTTGAGAGGCGGCGTCAGGCCCGCGACCAGAAACATGAGCCCGAGTCCGAGCGCCAGCCCCGCGCACGTACCCAACACGCATAGCCACAGTTCCTCAATCGCCACTTGCGAGAGAATCATCCGTGCGGTCCAACCGATGGTCCGAAGAATCGCGAACTCCGCGCGCCGCCTACTCATAGTGGAGGAGGTGGCCGCCACCACAAACGTCACGATCGCAATGAGAAGAAGGAAGAGCATTACGGATCTAGCACTGCGGATGGCCGCGGCAGCAGACGCCAACGAGCCTTGAACCTGCCCAGCTAACTCCGAGCTCGACTCAACTTGAGAACCGGGCATCGACGTGAGGATGCTCGCCTTTACGCTCCCGAGGTCCTGTACCTTCGATACTCGGACCGTGAAGACATTGACGCGGCCCGAGTGATCTGAGACTCGCTGCAGTTCCGATAGGGACATGTAGACATCTGCTGCGAGGCCGGTCAATGACGGCCGAGCCAGGCCGACCACCAGATAGCTCGTTCCCCGTAGGAGATAACTCGATCCAACTGCAAGATGTAATTGGCTGGCGTAGGCCTCCTCTAGGACGACCTCATTGTTGCTATGCAGTACGTGGCCAGACACGATGTCGTCAGGCATGAGTAGTCCGATGCCTGGTTTTCCGATGTCAATCCCGGAAATACTGAAGCGAGATATGGTGAAGTCCGTCTCAGGCGGATCAAGAAACTGGTGAATAACCTGTTGTTCGATGGCAACCCCCCGCATACTCGGCGGCAGGCAATCGAAATAGGCCGATGTGAAAGGTATCAGGACTGCCTGACCGCTTGACCCCCTGCTGGGCGGGGATCCCGTAGGGCGAGGAAGCGAAGCGATGAATTTCTGGAGACACTGGCTGACGAGGGCCTGCTCAGCAGCATTTGGAGCCTGCAGCGCAACCGTCGCAGGTGGAACCTTGTAGGTCGCAAGAATCGTCGGAACGGTGCCGGTGCGCTTTACGGCAACTACGTTGAGTGCGGGCGTGACGTCAACCACGCCGGGTATGGCGGCAAGATAAAGCCTAGAGTCCTGATCGGAGGTGGGGACAGTTGGTGGAAGAAAAATATCCTGCGTGAAAGGCTGCCCCGGCTTGCCGGCGTTGGCAATATCCAGAACGGCATTAGATATTGACGCCTGCTTCTCTTCAACTAGGGCTGTCGCAGAATCGGATGGCGCTTGACCGGGAGACGATGTCGGAGCAGTTGCCGATACATAGAGGTCGCGGTCGACTTGCGAAATGGGGTTCAAGGCCGACCGCATGCTATCGCTAATCTGCGAACTCACCGATTGCAAACACGCCAGCGGCGCCACAGTCAGCATGTAGACGGCGAGAACTGATGCTGTTCGTCGCTTGCGCCGAGCAAGTTCAGCTAAGGCAAACGCCAGCAACATCTCGACTCTCCATAAATGTGTCCTGCCTGAAAAGGCGCATGCAGCGTTTCACTCAACATCTCGCAGACCCCGGCCGGGATCGATTGAGGCGGCACTCAGGCCTGCTGCGAGACCGACAAGCGCTCCCACAGCCAAGAGGAGTATCGCGGCGAGCAACGCATGCACAGGATCAGGCGAGAGCGGAACACGGACAGTGATCAGGTTCCCCTGTGTATCTGCTGCAGTGAGTGCAGGTATCCCCGAGCGGACCAGCGGAGCGAGTGGCCAGGCCAACAGTGCGCCGATGCTAGTCCCGACGACGCCTAGTAGACACGTCTCGAGAACTGCCTGCCATACCAGACGAGTGCGACCCCATCCGATGGCCCAAAATCGCGATACCGGCGTCGGTTCGAAACGTAAGCGAACGCTGCTAGGTTGAGAGCCCCACCGACGACTGCCAGCAGCACGAGCCAGAGGCGGGCCTGGGAAACAACGGTTGCCGCTGCCACCAGCGATCCGGATACGGTTTCCGCCACGTGCCGTTGGTCTGTAATTCGTAGTGAAGGAAAGGATTGGGCGATCTGGTGCTCGACCGCATCCAGATCCGAAGACGAGTCGACGCTCACCAGCAGATAGCTGATCCGTTGCAAGCGCCCACTCAAGCGCTGGAGCTCAGGGAGGGGTAGGTAGACCTGTGCGTTCATTCCACCGAGAACGGCTTGATACAAACCGGACACCTCGTATGACTGTCCGCCGATCGCCACCACCGAGCCCACCGTCAAGTGAGACTGCTGGGCAAAGCCTTGGGCGACGATGGCTTGGTCACGGCAACACCCGAACCATGCGCCGGTGATCAGCTGGCGCGGCGTAATAAGCCCGATGTCCGTCCCCGCAGGGTCGGCTCCACCAACGGTGATCTGGGTCTGTCGAATATCGAGCGGAGGTAGCGATACCAACTGACTTAGCACGCGCTCCGGAACATAGACGCTTTTCAGGCGCCCAGGCAAACATTGAAAAATCGCAATTGCGGTGCGCTGGGCGATTGACAGGGGTGCGAGGCAGTTGAAAATGTCGAGTGCCTCAGTTGCGGTCGGTGTCGGTGCAGCTACAACTTCCGGAGGTACCCTGAACACTGCCTCTATGTCCGGAACTGTCCCCTCCCGGTGTTCGACGCCTACGGTGAGCCCCATGGCGACGGCTCGTACGCCGGCAAACCTTTGGATCGCCGGCACGATTGATGTTGAGAACGTCGCGGTCGCTGTCGGTGTAAAGAAGTCCTCGCTGAAATATGTTCCGGGCGTTCCTAACTTGGCGAGATTTAGGTGATTAGCCTCGTCGGCGACGGCTTGCTCGTTCTGAAGCTCTGCCGCATCCGGAGGCCCGACAGCCAAGTCTGGACCAGACAATGGTCTTGTCAAAAGAATCTGCGCACCTATCGCAACGAGAGGATGAGTGGCGCGATACTCAGTAGTCGCCAACCCAAGACTCAGTGCGCCGATTAAAGTCAACAGGGCAGTTGGAACAATAAAGCCGGCAGCGGAGGCCAAGCTTCGCACTGGCCTCCGCGAGAGTTCGTTGTAGGCGTAAACGAGCATCCGTGCTCAGCTGAATTCTTAGGTGCTACGGCCCAAAAACTTCGTAATAGTCCTGGTAAGAACCCCCAGTTGCGTTCCCGCAGCAATAGTAGCTGCCGATCGTCCCGATGGCGTCCTGCGTATTCTTAATCCAGTTGTGGTAATAGTCAAACCAAGCATTGGCGACCGTCCAACCGGTACCGCCCGGAGCGAAGCCACAGTAACCAGCGTACGCGCCCTCTATTGAGCACCACCACCAGCCAGTGTCAAGGTTCGACCAGTTAGGCGTATAGAAACATTTACTGGTCGTGTTGCCACCATACTGGTTCTGGTTGTTGCCAGTGGCACACTGATACCAAGCCGCACCCACTTCGGCGGCCATTTGTTCAGATGCCCCGTTGCTCGCGCCTGATGTAACCGGCGTCGACAACGCCATCATCATTCCAACCGTAAGCGGCGCCCCAAGCGTAATCAGCCAGCGTCCGATTCTCATGAGCAACTCCTCAATTCAGTCGGCTGAAAAGGGCTCTCAGTCGGCGCTAGACTATTCGCTCGCCAACGCACATTCCAGGGAACCCTTCCCTTGACATTTGCTGACGTTTGGACTAAGGCCGGTCAGCGTCGCCAGTGCAACGCCTATATGCGCAGCCATTTCTTGCTGCTTTCCACTACGCCACCACCGCGTCCGCCTGTTACCAGAACAAAACCCACACAAACCGCTGTTGGTTGTCTTTCGGCCTAGCCGTTAGGCGTTTGGATCAGTAGTGAGGCCTGTATAAACAGGGCTGCAGCATGAGCCAATGACTTCGCCCGCAACTTCTCCTTGGCGACCGTCAAGGTGTTGCTAATTGTTTTCGGAGACCGGTTGAGCCGTTTGGCGATCTCCGCTCGGCCCATGCCAGTAGAGAAGAGTTCCAGGGTGTGCCGCTCGAGAGGCGTCAGCCTTTCAGGGCGGGTGTCTGATACAAGCACGTTTGGGTCGTGTAGCTCGACGCCGTGAACTGGCGCCCGGGGTCCATCGCCGCCGCCAGGGCGCGTGTGAACGTTGACCTAGCCATGGCCCCAGCCCCTATCTCCCCCTGCAGAACGGCGTTCAGCAACAATGGCGCGTTGGCGTTGCTAGTTTCGGCCACCAATGTCGCCTGGACTCCAACCCGAGGGACAACACCGCATCGATGACGTCGCCCTGCATCGCGGGAACCATCATTGCCGGATACTGAAAGGGTGGGAAGGCCCAGCTCGCGAAATCGGGACCGTGGTGAACACCAATCGCAGAGGCCATGTCGTCGAAGGACCAGTCCGCTAGGTCTGGAACATCGTCCACGATGGTCCGTTTGGTGCCGCCGTACTGGGCGTCTTTCCACAACGCCACAACCAACGGAATCTGCATTGTCATCTTCGTTATCCTCCTTGGATCTTTTGGGTAGTCATGGGGAGCCTTGAATAGCAACGCTGCGAATTTGAGAGGCCAGGGCCAACGCACATATCAATAACAAAGAAAGCGGAACCGTTACTAGCATCAGCGCGCAGCCGTCTCATGCGTAAGCAGCTTCGGTTGCTGCCTTGTCGGAGTCATCCGTAGAAGTACTGAACCTTAGTGCGAGACTGCGCCCGATAGTCCCATCCGGCTCGACGCGACGTCTGGCTATTCGATGGTTTGGGTGGGCTCCCGCCCGGACAGGTTCGTGTGCGTGCGAATGCTGCAAGCAGCTAGGAGCGAGCCGAGATGCAACTCGGCAGACCGATGGCAGACCGTCGCTCGATGAGTTGCCCACTCGAAATACGCTTCATGCCGAGCACGCGATAGGCACCCATTATCGACAGTAAACAGCCGTGCCCGAGCGGTCGGGTTGCGACAGCTTCCCTCCGTCCACTCAATTGGCTGTTGTACCGCCGATCTGTCTAGGTACTAGCGGGGAACGCTAGCCGACCTGGTTAGAGAAGTCCCTCGCGCTCTGCCCACTCGAAAAACGTCACGCCATCACACGGGAACCACGCTTCGGCGTCCCGAAGCGCGTCGACAAGCAACGTCGCGGCCGATTTATCCAGACGACCGCTGCGGTAGCCCAGGCACACAAGCCAGAGGGTGCCATGCACCTCTACCCCCCTTTCGCGGCCTTGGTTGGTTCCGGCTCTTTCGTCAAGAATCGCGATTCCTCCATTGACCTCGGTCCACGCGAGCACTGAAGCTTCCCCTACGTTTCGTGCGCCCGCGCCCAGACGCCGGGCATATTCCGAAAAAGCTCTTAGTTCCTGAAGGCTGCTGGCCGAAACAATCTCGAGCCACGGAAGAGTGAGGACATGCTCTATCGCGGGGTGCTGCTGAACCCCATCCTTCAGTTCGTCTCGAACCGCTTCAGTCGTCACCCGCCGATCGCCGGCCGTGATCGCTTCTAGATCGACCAACCGATCGGCCCGCGCGAATTGACTCAGCGGCGTGTTATCGAAGGCGATGGTCACCGATCACGCGCAAGATCTGAACGAAGCGCATCGATCGGGATCTCGTAGGGCGCCGGAAGATCGGCGTCCTCAAGAGTCTCATGCAGAAGGTCGAGCGTCCGCTCGCGTGAGATCTTATTTCGCCGATAAAGCTTAATTACGGCCGTCTGATAGTCCGGCGGCAGCCAGGGCGGAAGCAACTCCTCAACAAATGCCGCTCCCAGCTCCAAGTAATCTGCGCGCCGCGGAGGATCAGCAGCAAGTACCGCCCGGAGTCGATCATCAATTAGCCTGAGGTTATGTGCCTGTGAGCAGGCGGCTGACCAGCTCAATCGATAGTGAGCGGCCAATTCGATCATTGCGACACGCGGATCTTGCTCACCATTGTGGCTGCGCCAAAACTTTGTGGCTCCGTCGCGCGGCATTAAAAGATAAGCGGCGAAGGCGTTGATTAAGCCCTCAATGGTGCCGGTTCCTTCATCCAAGTAATCGGTTGAATAGGCGTCCGAGAGGAAGTGGTGACCGAGCTCGTGTGCCAACGTGAAGCGCCGGCGCCCTGAAGGCATGTTGCCGTTGATCACGGTCACGCCACTATTACTTAGCGCGACATAGGCGCCGTCGGCGACATTGTTGCTTGGCGTCTCAAAGACAAATGCATAGAGACCCAATTGTTGAACGACCGAGCCGATGTCCACTAACGGACCAGTGCCCGCATCGATCTCGCGACGCAGTTCAGTCGCGAGGTCTTCAGCGTCTGCGAAACTCTTGATCAATCGAGGCGGCCTCGGTTGGGGGTCAGGAAGCCCGCCCAGCTCGAGAATCAACTCAGTGTCGCGGGCGACCTGCTCTAGAAGCGCATCCAGCGAGGTCACCGTCCGTGACTCGATCTGGTCCGCCCGCCGGCTTACAACAGCCTGCGGCGCTTCACGGATGAACCAGTCGATCGGTCGCTCTAGCGCGGCAGCTAACCGAGCAAGCTCAAGCGAGCTGACGCCGCGTACACCACGTTCGATCTTCGCCAGGGCCGTTCGATCGAGACCGACCATCGAGGCCAAACGGTCCTGCGTAAGACCACGTTCCTCGCGAGCCTCGGCGAGGCGCGCGCCTACCTCCTGCCAAGTCTCGAAGAAGCGCACTTGTGCGATTTTAGCACAACAACCATGGCCCGAGGATTCGCTTTCCTCGAACCAGAGCTATCGACCTCTCGGCAGTGATATTGGAAGTCTTGGCCGATGGCCGCAACTAGACCGTTACGGCGGCTGCCGATAGTGGCGCCTTATCGATAGCAACCCAAGACAAGCCTGCGGCGGCTAGTTGGCTCCCGCCGCAGTGTCGGTTGAAGACTGCCGTCCGCGGCCGCCGACGCCACCTCTCGAGCAATCGTCGTCGACGAGTGGCGAGCATGAGATAGCCTCGTGACAACTGTCATGGCAGAGGCAAGTCTGTACGGCCGTCCGCTGGGGACCATCTTCGACCTTCTCGGGGATGATGAACCTGCTCTCACGAATGCACTCGGATGGGCGCTCGCTGAGTCTCCGCAGTTTCGCAGTCACCTAATTAGAGATGTTTTTGGAGAGTCCACCATCGCGTCCGGTCTATCGACCCTGGTGCGTCTTCAGCCTTACGCAAAATCAGGTGGGTTTACTGACGTTGAGGTAGTCATTCCCGGCAAGCTCATGCGGATAATCGAGGCAAAGAAGGGCTGGGCACTGCCGTCTATCCAGCAACTGACGAGCTACGTGGCACGGTTCGACGATTGGGAGACCCCACAACGAGCCTTCCTCGTGCTTACAGAGGCGACTCAGCAGTACGCGCGACGGAAGGGTATGCCCACGCTGGTCGAGGGGATCCCGTTGGTGCACCAACGTTGGGCTGACGTGGTTGACCAGGCTACGACGGCACGCGCGAGGGCCACACAGTCGGAGAAGCGGCTATTGGCTCAGTTGACAACATACCTTGGAGAACACACAAGTATGCGCAAGCTTGACAACTTGGTCTACGTCGTTTCGCTTAGCTCCGAGAAGCCGGAAAGCGCGTCGATCTCCTTTATTGACGTCGTTGAGAAGAAGGGACTCTATTTCCATCCCTTCGCTAGCGGTGGATGGCCCAAAGAACCACCAAGCTACATGGGCTTTCGCTACGGCGGCCGACTCCGATCGGTCCGCTTCGTGGAGGAATACAAGATTGTGTCTGATCTAGCCGCTGATATCCCTGAAATGGGGGTCCATTCCCAAACTCACCCAGGTGAACATTTCCTCTACCGATTGGGTCCTCCGGTTGAACCCGTCAAGACTGTGAGCTCCAAGGGCGTGTGGCCGAGTGGCCGAGTCTGGTGCATGATCGACGCCCTGCTTATTGCTAACAGCATCGGTGATGCTGTGAGGATGAGCGAAGAGCGCCGTAAATTGGCCTAACCGTGACACCCGCCGACCGTAACTCAGCTTGCTTGTAAGCGCCTTTCCAGTGGCTTGGTCCGGCTTAGCACTCAATAGGCGGCATCTTCATTTCGTTCCATTTCCACAACGCCCGATCAAGATCACGTAACTTGACCCCTAGCCGCTTTGCGATGGCGCGACAACATTGCAAATAGGCCGGGTATGAGGGATACAAGCCATCGCGCTCTGGGACTTCTTCATCTAGAAGTCCCCGGCGCTGGAGTCTTTCGAGCGCCGCGACGGCACGGACGTCTAAGACGGTGTGACCCTCCGGATCCCACACCATGAGCAGTGCGCTTGCCATCGGGTCCGCAACACCGTGAAGCGACCCAAGGATCAGATGCTTTTGATCGTCAGGGGCAGCGAGCGCCATCTTTGTGACTGCCTTTACGGCAGCCTCCGGGTTCTGCGACAGACGGCCCCGTATACGCCCTCGCGCTTTCCACTCGCCGACCTGGATTAGTTCCGGCTTTGAATACCAGCCGCGCTGCCTCACCGCGCGGCCAACCTGACTAAGAAGCTTCTCTTCTTTGGCAGCTGCTGCGGGGTCGTCTCCGAGGTAGCGCTCGCTCCACTTAGTGACGAATGCGCGATCAATCACCAGCGGTTATTGGTGTCGCGACGCTGCTCAGATGTCGATCTCGCCACGGAGCGAGTTTTGGCCACCAACCCCCAGGCCCGAAAGTGCGTTTCGTCAACCAGAACTCGTACTATCGAGAACCGACGCTTATCGTAAGCATCTCGATTCGCTCGGTGGTTCGCAACTGTAGTTCAGATTAGGCCGACAGATACGACAACCTCCATGCGAAAGGCGCCGCGTGCTGCACCATGCTGGAAGAACCACAGGATGGAGTCAAGCAGGGCCTACGGGACGATCGACTGTTAACCCCTTAGTGCGATGCTCTTGTGTTGCCATGGTGGTGGCGTCGCGAAGCGTAAGTAGACGGCTCCACACGGCATTTGGAAGCCGATGATAGCTTCGGTGGCTTAAGGCAACATTCGCGGATTCGGCTAATTTGGTTCGCCGGCGTTCGAGCGAGCTTCCCGGACGAGCCACGTCTCAAGGAGGAACTCGCAGATCGCGCGCGTCGAGTTTGCGGCAAGGCGGGCGTGGCGGGCAAGGGCAGTGCTTTTCACAGCCCTGCCGCATCCCGAGCCAAGCTGGTTCCTTAGTTCGGCGAGGTTGTTGACGGTCGAGACCATTGACCTCAAGACGCGTTGAGCAGCCTCACTGCCTCGCTTGTCTTTGGGAACCGTGCTGTCTAATAGCGATTCGAATTTCTCGACTCGCAACGGCTTCGGAGCAGAGTGGAGGCGTGCAGCTGCGTAGATTCGGCGGGAGGGCCGTCCAAGGGTCGGCTGCATCGCTGCCGTCGCCAGCACGACGCCTTCCGGGCGCAAGCAGTCGTTGAAGAATCGGACCAGAGTCTCGGCCTCGTCTGGATCCTTGCGTACAAGCGGGTGCACGAGTTCGCTCAAGAACTCCAGAAACGTCTCGCCGCGGCGGCCCAAGAGGTCTAATCGCGCGTCGGAATAGATCCAGTCATCCTCCCAGTCGTTGTTGTTCATCCGGTGCTGGTAGATGTCACCTCGCATGTCAGGGAATCGGTGATCGGTCGAGGGGAGCTCGTCGAGATCCCAAATGCGCTGCAGGAAATGGACGTCGTCTAGAGCGCCGGACCAGTTCACCTGCTCGGTTGAGAGACCGTCCAGTATTTGACGCCTTACCTTTCGTGAGACAGATAGTCGGGCCATTAGGCTTGGCCCCAGTAGAACCAGGACTTAATGCCGGGGATACGCCAATCAACACGTCAACGGGATCCGGTGCGCCGGCGATGACGTAGGCGGTGGCCCCGGTATGGCCCTCCAGGTCGGCGTCCGCGTCGTCGTGCACTGCCAAGGATGGTATGCCGCAACGCCTCGAAAACTGCAGCGAACTGCATGTGCGCGGATGGCCGTGCTACACGCGTGCTACACGAATACAGCGGCGTTGTTACATAAGTTGCGGCTGCGGAGTCAGGTTCGTATTCAGAAATTGGTCGGGGGCGAGGGATTTGAACCCTCGGCCTCACGGTCCCGAACCGTGCGCGCTGCCAAACTGCGCCAGCCCCCGACGCGAGAGTGATTCTAG
>WNFJ01624240.1_pt1 | contig 14192 bp, 12 predicted proteins | sample 5400461 | NCBI WGS metagenome assembly WNFJ01 (sample SAMN13153349, study PRJNA577476) | soil metagenome | isolation source: 115 cm saprolite on Douglas fir-dominated hillslope | place: USA:California | collected 2013-09-17 | reverse complement strand
GTCGGCGAAGCCCAAGGATCGCGCGAGCCGCAGGTTCTCCACGTCCCCGGCGGGCAGCCGATGGGTCTGGCGCTCCTCCATCATCTGAAGGTGATTCTCTACCCGGCGGAGAAACAGATAGGCCTCCTCCAGGGCTTCGGCGTCGGCCGACGCCACCAGCCCCTCCCGGTCGAGCTTGCGCAGTGCCCGAAGCGTAGTTCGTTCACGCAGCGCGGGTTTTTGCCCTCCGTGCAGCAGCTGCAGGGCGTTGACGAAGAATTCGATTTCCCGAATGCCTCCCGGTCCGAGCTTCACGTCCTCCGCGCTGGCCTGCGCCCGAACGTCGATTTGAGCCTTGAGTTTTCTCAGGGCTTCCACGACCGACAGGTCCAAACTTCGAGGCCAGACAAAAGGCGTGAGCGACTGGATCAGCCGGTTGGCCAGGTCCTGATCCCCGGCGACGATCCGCGCCTTGAGCAGCGCCGCGCGCTCCCAGGTTCGGCCTTGCGCCTCATAATAGCCCAGCGTCGCCGGCAGTGAGAGCGCGATTGCCCCGCTGCGACCCTGCGGCCTTAAATTGAGGTCCACGCGAAAGCAGAAGCCTTCTGCGGTGATCACGCTTAGCGCTCGAGTCAGGCCCTCAGAAAGCTTCGTGTAGAACTGAGCGTTGGATAGGCTCCCGGAGCTGCCGCCCTGCGTCTGCCCATCCGCCTGATACACATAAAGGAGATCGATATCTGAGCTGAAGTTCAGGTCCTCCCCTCCCAATTTCCCCAGGCCCAAGACGCAGAAGCCGTCCTGATGAGGCATTCCGTACCGGGCGACCATTGCCCGGCGCACCCGTTCGAGGGCAGCGGAGACAATCGCTTGCGCGAGGTGGCTGAGCTCGCGTCCCAATTCCTCGGTGTCAGCGGCGAGCATCAGATCGCGCGCCATCAAGCGGGCCAGCTCGCGGTACTTGTAAAGGCGCAGCCGCCGATAAAACGCGGCGTCGTCGGCCCCGGATATTCCGCGCATGGCCAGGGCCGATTCTCTAAGGTATTGCTCGAGCGGCTTTTCGCTCTTCCAAGCGGCGACGCGCTCAAGCCGCCGAACCAGCGCCGGGCGGGAGCTGAGCATTCTTGGCAGAAAGTCACTCAGCTCGAAGACTCGAGCCAATAAGGAGAGGAGCTCCTTGGAGGGCGCCGCCGGCAGGGCGTTTCCCAATCGTTCGAAGGAAGACAACAGGCCACGCGGATCAGGAGAATCGGCCGCCAACCGCCGAATCTCCGCCATGACTTCTGGCTGGATTCGGAACGCCATTTAAGACTGGGCAATCTCGCGCAGGTGCGGCTTTGCCTTCTCGATATCCCCTTGGTGCTTGAGCACCAGGTTGAGGGTCGAAGCCACCAGCTCCACCGAGAGCACGTCGGCGTTGAGAATTGCCAGGCTCTGGGCCCAGTCGATCGCTTCGCTGATCGACGGGGCTTTTCTGAGGTCTAGCTCGCGAAGCTTCTCGATCGCGCGGGTGATTTGTTCCGCCAACTGCTCCTGTAACTGTGGCAGCCGTCGGCGAATGATTTTCAGCTCCCGCTCCCGGGTTGGAAAGTCGATGTACAGGTGAAGGCAGCGCCGCTTGAGCGCATCCGAGAGCTCCCGCGCATTGTTCGAGGTGAGCACCACCCGAGGCGGGTGTTTCGCTCGGAACGTCCCGAGTTCCGGGATGGTGACGGCGTTGTCCGCAAGCACCTCCAGCAAGAAGGCTTCGAACTCGGGATCGGATTTGTCGATTTCGTCCACCAGCAGCAGGGCCGGCACAGGCGAGAGAAGAGCCTTGAGAATCGGCCGTGGCAACAAGAAGCGCTCCGAGAAAAAGACCGCGTCGCCGCTGGAGATGCGCTCGGCCGCTTCCGCTAAGCTCGAGGTCCCCGCGATCAACTCCCCAATCTTGTCGCGCAAAAGTTGGGTGTAAAGAAGCTGCTTGGCGTACTCCCATTCGTAGAGCGCTTTGCCCTCATCGAGCCCCTCGTAGCATTGAAGGCGGATCAGGGGCCGTTCGAGCGCCTGAGCCATTGCCCTGGCGAGGTCGGTTTTGCCGACTCCGGCAGGGCCCTCGACGAGAATCGGTTTCCCCATCCTGTCCGATAGATAGGCAACCGCGGAAATCTCGGGCGAGGGTAGGTACCCAACGCTCTCGAGCCGCGTCGCGGCGTCATCAACGCCAGTGAAATGCGCGATTGGCGGGGTCGGGGTCGACAGAGAGTCCATGAACGTTCGAGTTTCTAACGGTTAGATGCCAAGTGCGGCAAAAATGCCAGACTGTCGTCCACGGGCCGCGACGAAGCGACGTCTCGCACCTGAGAAGCGCCCGGAAGCGCGGGACAAAAATCGGAGACTGGCCTGGGGCCGCTCGGCACACCGCCTGCATGGTTAATTGACGGCCGAAGCGGAGCGGTGCGATGCCAATTTGGTTGAGGACGGTTTGGGTAGGGACGGTGTTGATCTTACCCGGTGGGTTTTTGCTGTTTTTGGGTTTTTTGCTTGCACGGACAGTGATGCGTATCCGGCAAGAAGCGCTGGCTCAACAGCCTGGCCAAGATGTCCGACTTTTGAATTTGCTCAGCCAGGTACACCTTCAGGAGTTGCTCCGACAGGCGCGCGCGTCTCTTTGAGTGGAGCATTTTCGCTCGCGTGACTAACGTCGGTCGCGATGCGCGTGCGGATTGAGCGAGCGAAACAGTTTTCGGGCAGCACCGCCGCCCCGGGTGACAAGTCGATCTCGCACCGGGCGCTAATCTTCGCCGCGCTTTCGTCAGGTACCTGCCAAATCGAGAATCTCGCCCCAGGTCAAGACCTTCGCTCCACGGCCCGGTGTCTTGTCGAATTGGGGGTGACGATCACTTCGGAAGGCCCCCGGGCCATGGTGCAGGGACGGGGCCTTTCACTGAGCACGCCGCGCCAGACGCTGGATTGCGGCAACAGCGGGACCACGATGCGGCTTCTGTCCGGGATGGTTGCCGGTGCTCGGATCGCAGCGGTGCTCGACGGCGATGCGAGCCTGCGCCGTCGCCCGATGAAGCGCGTCCTGGACCCCCTGCGCCAGATGGGAGCAAAGGCCGAGGGAACGCAAGATGACAAGGGAGGAGAGACCGCGCCCCTGCGGTTCGAACCGGGCCCACGGCTGCTCGGAAAGCGCCACCAGCTTCCGGTCGCTAGTGCTCAGGTCAAGAGTTGCCTGTTGCTGGCGGGACTGTGGGCAGAGGGGAACACGGAGATCGCCGAGCCTCAGCAGTCGCGCGATCACTCGGAACGGATGTTGCGCGCTTTTGGGGCGCCGTTGGAGATAGGACCTCGGGGGGTCCTTTCGATTCACCGGATGGAACGGCCGCTCTCGGTGCCTCCGCATCTGTACGTGCCGGGAGATCCCTCTTCGGCGGCGTTTTTTGTGGCTGCCGCCTTGTTGGTGGGGACGGGACCGCTTCGAATCTCGGGGGTGGACATCAACCCCACTCGCTCCGGTTTTCTGGAAGTCCTTCGCCGGATGGGGGCGCCGCTCTCGGTTGAACCTGAGCCGCCTCAAGGAGGAGAGCCCGTAGGGACATTGGTCGTCGCTGGGGCAGCGCCGCTCGAGGCAACCGAAGTGAAATCGGAGGAGATTCCATCTCTCATCGACGAAGTGCCGATCTTAAGCGTGATTGCGACGCAAGCGCGGGGAACCACGGTAATTCGGGGCGCGGAGGAGCTGCGCCATAAGGAATCGGACCGGATCGCGCAAATGGCTAAGGGGCTCGCCGCCATGGGCGCTAGCGTGGAAGAGCTGCCGGATGGCCTTCGAATTGACGGTCCGGCTCCATTGAAGGGCACGGTGATCGACGCGCTGGGCGATCACCGCATCGCCATGAGTTTTGCGGTTGCGGGCCTCGCGGCCCAGGGCACCACCGAAATCGAAGGAGCAGAATGGGCGGACATCTCCTTCCCCGGGTTCTTTGACGTCCTGGCCCGATTGAGCAATACGCCGCTCGCTTGAGCTCGTTTCGGATGGCGCCAAGCCACCACACGGAGCGGGTCGGCTCGATTCAGATGCACTACGTCTCCGAGGGTGCCGGCCCGCTGGTGATCTTGCTCCATGGCTTCCCGGAGTTCTGGTGGTCCTGGCGTCATCAGATCACACCCCTCGCTCAGGCCGGCTTTCGCGTGGTCGCGCCTGATCTGCGCGGCTACAACGATACGGACCGGACCGGGCCGTACGATCTCGACACTCTCGCCGGCGATATCGCCAATCTGGTCCGACACCTTGGCCAGTCGCCGGCGACGATTGTGGGTCATGACTGGGGTGGCGCGATAGCCTGGTACCTTGCGGCAAAGCGCCCCGAAGTCTGCGACCGCGTGGTAGTGCTCAATGCGCCTCATCCCGCGGTGTTCCGCCAAGTCATCCGGTCCAGCTACCGACAGCTCCGACGAAGCTGGTACATGTTCTTCTTTCTTCTTCCGCATCTGCCAGAGCGTCGACTGCTCAAGGATGACGCTCGGATCCTGAAGCGCGTCTACCTGGCCAATTCCGTGGATCGCTCCCCCTTCTCGGACGACGTGATTCGCCCGTTCCGAGAAGCGATTATGAAGCCCGGTGCGGCGGCTGCGGCGCTCGGCTATTACCGCGCGCGGGCTATCTCACGAATGCCGATCATCAACCAACCGACGCTCCTGATCTGGGGCAAGGACGATCGGGCGTTGGGCTACGATGATCTGGTTCCTCCGACTCTGTTTTGGGTAAGAGACCTGTGGATTCAGCCAATCGAGCACTGCGGCCACTTTGTCCACGAGGAGCGCCCCGAAGACGTGAACCGGACGCTGCTCGAATTTCTCCTGCGCCCGCGCCTGAGCGAGGTTCGATGAACAACCTTGCCGCGTGATAAACAAAAAGCGATGTCCCCACAGCCTCGATATGCCGTGATCGGAAACCCGGTGGAGCATTCGCTTTCGCCACAGCTCTTCACTTGGCTCTTTTCCGAGCTTGGCATTCGCACCGACTATTCCCGCCAATTGGTACTGCCTGAAGATCTTCCGAACATTATTGCTCGGTTAAATCGTGGGGACTGGCAGGGCCTCTCGGTAACCCTGCCGCACAAGGAAGCAGTCTGCGGAATGCTGGACGAGCTGGACTCCAGCGCGATGCGAGTGAGGGCGTGCAACACGGTGGTTCGGCTCCCATCTGGCCGGCTGCGGGGCTTCAACACCGACGGTGCGGGACTTCGGCTCGCGTTGCAGCACGCCGAAGCAGATCTCAGCGGCGCACAGGTGATATTGCTCGGGGCCGGAGGTGCTGCCCGTGCCGCCGCGTTCGAAGTGGCGTCTGCCGGGGCTCGCGAATTGACAATCGCCAATCGCACTGTTGAACGCGCCGAGCAGCTGGTCGCCGACCTCGTCAAGGCTGGCATCGCGGCGTCCTGTGCGGTGACTGCGATACCGCTAGAGGACAAGCCGATCTCGAGGATATTGGCGAACGCACGTATCCTAATTAACTGCACCAGCGTCGGACTTCTTGCGCCCGGCGAGAGTCCACTGGCTGCCGCGTGCCGCCTGCGCTCAGGTCAGACGGTGCTCGACATGGTCTACCGTCCGCTGCAGACGTCGCTGCTAAGGCGCGCTGCGGCCGATGGCGCGAAGACGGTCGATGGACTCTGGATGTTGATCTTCCAGGCGCTCGAACAGCTTCGGTTGTGGACGGAGCGGCAGTGCTCCGCAGAGGTAGCGCAAAAGGCGCACCGCTACCTGACGAGGCAAATCGCTTGAGCCGACTTCGTTACCTCACGGCGGGTGAGAGCCACGGTCCCGCTCTGGTCGGCATTCTGGAGGGACTGCCGTCGGGGCTGCCTCTGGAAAGCAGCGATATCGACCGCGACCTTGCCCGGCGTCAGCAAGGCTATGGGCGCGGTGGCCGAATGAAGATCGAGCAAGACACCGCTGAAATTCTTTCCGGCGTACGATTTGGTTTCACCCTCGGATCCCCGCTCGGATTGCTGATTCGCAACCGAGACTTCGCCCCAACTGGCAAACGCGAATGGGAGCGGCGCCGGGTGGCCCGGATCCCCAGCCGGTGACGATTCCTCGTCCCGGCCACGCGGATCTGGCCGGAGGCCTCAAGTACGACCACCTCGACGATTTGCGAAACATCCTGGAGCGGGCTTCGGCTCGCGAAACCGCAATTCGCGTTGCCCTCGGCGCCGTGGCCCGCGCGCTGCTCAGGGATCTCGGAATCCAAATTGGATCGTTTGTCCGCTCGATTGGGGAAGCGGAGGCTGGCCCGCTCGATGAAGAGGCCCAGCGGCTGTGGCGCGAAGACGCGGAGGCTCTAGGGCTTCGCGCGGACCGGACCGAAACTCGCGCGCTCGATGAGCAGTCGTCGCGCGGTTTCGTGGAAGCGATTAAACGCGCTCAGCAGCGCCGAGACACGCTCGGCGGGGGGATTGAGGTGGTCGCGGCTCGCACGTGCAGTGGGATCGAAAGCTCGACGGCCGAATCGCCCAGGCGATGATGTCCATTCCGGCGATCAAAGCCGTGGAGCTGGGCGACGGATGGCAAGCGGCTCATCTGTATGGAAGCCAGGTGCACGATGCGATCAAGTGGGGTGCCCAGGGCTTGTCTCGTGCGTCGAACCGCGCGGGGGGTCTGGAGGGCGGCGTGACGAACGGCGAGCCGCTTGTCGTTCGCGCCGCAATGAAGCCTCTGTCCACCGTCCCGGCGGCACTGCCCTCGGTCGATCTGACCACGCTGCAAGCCGCGCCGGCCCACGTCGAGCGTACGGATACGTGCGCCGTGCCTTCCGCGGGCGTCATCGCCGAAGCCGTGTTGGCGCTGTGTTTGGCCGATGCGCTGCTCGAGACCCTGGGCGGCGACACCATCGCTTCGCTTCGACAGCCGATGGCGCGCTTGCGCCTTTCGACGCGAGCCCGGGCCGGTCACCTTTTTGTCATCGGGCCAATGGGCTCGGGAAAGAGCACGGTCGGGGCCGCGGTGGCTCGGCGACTGGGGCTACCATTCACCGACTTGGATCAGGTCGTCGAAACCCGGGCGGGTGTATCGATTAGCGAGATCTTCGCGTCCCAGGGCGAGCCGGAGTTTCGGCGGCTCGAGTCAGAGGCTCTCACTCAGGTGGTGCAGAGGGAGCTTGGGGTGATCGCGATGGGAGGGGGCACCGTTCTCAATGAAGGCGCCTGGCAGCTGATGCGCCGGAACGGAGCAATCGTCGCGCTGAATGCACCTCCCGAGGAACTGGCCCGACGGCTTCTACGAAACGAGCGCGCGGTGCAACAAAGACCACTGCTCGCCGGAGCGGATCCGACCCAGCGTTTGCACCAGCTCGTCCGAGAGCGGCAACGGTTTTATGGGCGCGCGGATGTGTGCTTGAACACGCTTGGCCTCAACGTGGAGGACGCGGCGGAGATGGTGATTGGACTGACGCGCTCCCTGGAGGGGCGGATTGCCGAGCGCGCTCGAGAGAAGAGCTCCGATCTACCGCCGGAGAGTTCCGGTATGGCCGGACAGGACGGAGAGGAGTGACTTGGAGCGGAGGGTAAGGGCGCTTCACGTGCGCTCGCGGATGCACGGCTATGACGTCCTGATCGGCACCAGGATCCTCCCGACTCTTGGCAATCATCTGCGCGATTTCAAGGTCGGAAAGCGCGTTGGCGTGATCTCCGACAGCAACGTCTTTCGCCACTGGGGAAACGTCGCGGTCCAGAGCCTGCGGCGCGCGGGCTTTGCTCCGCTGGTGTTGACCTTGCCTCCGGGGGAAAAAAACAAAACGCTTGAAGTCGCGGAACGGCTGATAGGCCGGCTGATCTCCGCGGGGCACGCGCGCGCCGATGCGGTGGTGGCGTTGGGCGGTGGAGTGATCGGCGATCTGGCGGGGTTCATTGCGGCAACCTATCAACGCGGGGTCCCCTTCATTCAGGTGCCGACCAGCCTGCTGGCCCAAGTCGACGCGTCGATCGGCGGCAAAGTGGCAGTCGATCATGCGCTCGGAAAAAATTTGATTGGCGCGTTCTACCCGCCGCTTCTGGTACTCAGCGATACATCGACTTTGGAAACTCTGAAGCCGCGCGAGCGCTGGTCGGGAATGGCCGAAGTCGTGAAGGCAGGTTTGATCGCAGACCCGTTTCTGACCCGAATCCTGGAGAGAGACCTGGAAGGGCTTGGCCGTGTTCCTTCGCGCTTGCAGCAAGTGGTGGTTCGGTCCGCTGCTATTAAGACGAAGATCGTTTCACGAGATGAGCTCGAATCAGGAGACCGGGTACTGCTGAATTTCGGGCACACCATTGGCCACGCTCTCGAGGCCGCCACGGGATACGGCCCAATCGCTCACGGAGAAGCGGTGATCTTGGGGATGCGGGCAGCGATCGCAATCTCGCGTAAGCTGGGTCGGTGCTCCACGGCGGACGCTGAGAGGGCTCTCGCTTTATTGGCTCGATTTCCGCGCCCACCTCGGTTTCGTGCGCCCTCCGTGGGCGCCGTGCTCTCCGCGATTCGACGGGACAAGAAGAAGGAGGGGGAGCGGATCCGGATGGTTTTGCTGCGGGGAATCGGAAGCGCGATCGTCGAGCGATCCGTGCCGAGAGCGCTATTGACATTCGGCATTCGTGAAGCGATTGCGAGCCTGTCATGAGGCCGAAGATGAATGTCCTGGTGATTCACGGGCCAAACCTAAATCTGCTCGGCGAGCGTAGCCCCGAAATCTACGGAACGATGACGCTTTCGCAGCTCAACGCCGAGCTGCGGAAGACCGCGCGCTCGCTCGGCATTCAGCTGCGGGTTTTTCAAAGCAACCACGAGGGCGAGATCATCGACAAGATCCACAAGCAGAGAAAATGGATGCAGGGGCTGGTGATCAATCCGGGGGCGCTGACTCACTACTCGTACGCGGTGCGCGAGGCGATTGATGCGGTCCGGGTGCGGACCTACGAAGTGCATCTGTCGAATATCCATGCGCGCCCAGAGCCCTGGCGTCGGATCAGCGTGCTGGCCGAAATCGTCGAAGGCCAGATCGTGGGCAAGGGCGTGGATTCTTATCGCGAAGCCCTAACGAGTCTGAGTCGCAATCGATCCTAGCGGATCGGTGTTGCAAGATAGATGGCATCGTCGGTGACGCTCGTGCTTCCTTGGAACGCGACTTGACCCCGCGAATTCAGCTTGGTGACGTCGAGTCGCGAGAAGGTGTCTCCACTCGGGGCAGGATCCCCAGAAGCCACTACCTTATTAATCGTGCCCTGTGAGGCCAAATAGATACCGAATCCGCTTGGATTTAGGGAAGTGGCAAACGAGACCTCCCCGAGATCGTTCAACGAGGCAAATTGCGGGGAGACAAATATCCCACCCCCCGGTGCAGGATCGCCTGATCCGGCGATCCGGCTCAGGCCACCCGCGGAGAACAGGAAGACGCCGGTGGGCCCATTTGGCGATGACAACTGCGCTCCAAATACGATCTCACCGGCTGCGTTTACCGAAGGTGCGTAGGGAGCTGGAATAGTCCCACCTGGAATAACGAATGTACCGCCTCCCGGGGCTGGATCCCCGGTTTGAGCAATCGAGAGAGTGTTGCCGTTCGACCACAGGAATACACCCCAGCGAGTTGGAGGCGAGACATTGCCCGTAAACGCCACTTGACCAGCGTCGTTGATAGAGAGACTTGAAAAACCTCTAAAAGTCCCGCCACCAGGAGCTGGGTCTCCACGGCCGACGAGTTGATGGAATTCCCCTCCCGACAAAACAAACACAGCCGGGCTTCGTGAAAAGAAACCATTGCCAACAAATGCAATATCCCCGGCATTGTTGATTGAAGCTTGACGGATGTCAGCGAATCGTCCGCCCCCCGGAGCTGGATCGCCGGTACCGACGATTCGGTTCAACACTTCTCCGGAACGCGAATAAATCCCTGAAAAAAGGCTGCTCGACGCTTGGAAGATTGATTGGCCACTACCGTTCATCGCCAGCACATAGAAGTAATCGAATGCGCCGCCTTGGAGGGTCGACTCCCCTAAGCGCACAATTGGAGCACTCAAATCCCCGACAAACAATTCTTCCTCTCCTGGGAAGGAAAGGCCGCGAAAGGCTATTGTTCCGGAATCGTCTATCGCCTCGGGCCGTGCGCTGACGAGTTTGGGCTCGCGATCGATCGGGTCACCCTGCCCGGCAATTCGTGTCCGATCGCCGTTCGAGAATAGATAGATGCCGCCGAGGCTGTTTTCCAATTCGCTTTCGAAAGTCACTTGGCCTACGGCGCTCAGGGAGACAGTAGAATAAGCAAAGTAAACAAATCGATCTCCCTCGGGAGAACGTTCGCCTGTGCGTACTACTTCAGTGATCGCTCCGCCGGAAAACAAGAACACTCCGTTTGTGGATGTATCACTTGCCTGGAATGCGATCTGTCCTGCTGAATTCAAAGAGAAGTTGGAAAAGTAAGAGAAGACGCCTCCTCCGGGAGCCGGGTCGTTCTCTCGAATCTGAGGCATGATTTGCCCGTTTGAGAAGAGAAAGATTCCCCCACGACCATAGATCGAGGCAGTAGCCGAAAAAGCCACTGCTCCTGCGTCGTTGATCTCCGCCGAACCAGGATAAAGGGTTGCGGCGCCATCGACCGAGGACTCAAGGGGTTCACCGCCTGGGGCCGGGTCTCCCTCGCGAACCACTTCGGTCATCGACCCATCTGCACTTCGCAGGAAAATTCCGTACCCCGAAGGCTCCAGATCGCATCCGAAGGCGACTTGTCGATTGATATTGATGACCGGGTGGTGGAAGCGCCGGAAGGTTCCTCCACGAGGGGCGGGGTCGCCCTGGCGAGCCAAAAGCGACAGGCTATCCTGCGAGAAAAGGAACACCAGGTGATCGCCCAAGGACGTATATGCGCCGAAAACGACGTCCCCCAAAGAATTGAGCGAGTACTCGTAGGTTAAAAAGAGAGCCCCACCACCGGGAGCAGGATCGCCATCCTGGACGACGATCTGAAGACCGCCTTCCGACCAGAGAAGGATTCCGAAGCGGTCAGGACCTGCCAGAAGCGCCCAAAATGCGATCTGACCTGACGAGTTTAGCAGCGGGCCACCGCCGTAGACGAAAGTACCCCCACCGAGAACGGGATCGCCGAACGCTGCAGCTATCGTCGTTACTTCGTTGGACCGCAGAAGAAGAGCGCCATCTCCCATGAAGGCGACTTGCCCGGAGTCGTTGAGCGTCGGCCCATAGGCTGCAACCAATTCCGGCGGCACGGGAACCGCCTCGCCAGGAGTCGCTACCGTGGTCAGATTGAAACTGAGTTGTGCTTGGGATGCAGAGTGGATCAGCAAAAGCGCAACGCACACGGGCCCACCGCGAAATTTCGAATGGTACATGGTTGCCCCCCTTGCAATGAAGACGCGCTCGACCCGAGTCCTCGAGGCACGCTATACGCGAGTCCAGCGCGATCATCTACTCCCCGCGACCTTGCGTCACGAATGCGTCAGCTGAGGCGACCGCTGGGATGAGGTAAGGGTTTGGGTGCAACGCCGTTGCTGTTAGGTTAGCCGTTCCTCTTATGCCCGGATCGACAGGACCGCGGCGCGCGGCGCTCGCGTTCATCTTCATTACCGTGCTCCTCGACGTGTTAGCGCTCGGAGTGATCATCCCGGTGCTGCCGAAGCTGGTGGTGGATTTCACCGGAGGAGATCAGGCAAGGGCCGCCAAGATCTACGGCCTGTTCGGGACCGTCTGGGCTGCGATGCAGCTGGTCTGCTCGCCGATCTTCGGATCGCTGTCGGATCGCTTTGGCCGAAGGAAGGTGATCCTGGTTTCCAATTTCGGCCTGGCGTTTGACTACGTGGTGATGGCGCTCGCTCCGACCTGGCAGTGGCTGTTCGCCGGACGAGTCGTCTCCGGAATCACCGCCTCCAGCATTCCCACCGCCTACGCATACATCGCCGATGTCACACCGCCCGAGAGGCGTTCCGCGAGTTTTGGTCTGGTGGGTGGCGCGTTCGGCGTGGGTTTCGTGCTCGGACCCGCAATGGGAGGATTTCTCGGTCAAATTAGTCCGCGCCTGCCGTTCTGGGTTTCCGCTGCCCTGAGCTTTGCCAACGCGATGTATGGCTTGTTCGTCTTGCCGGAGTCTCTGCCGAAAGAACGCCGGGCTGCTTTTTCCTGGAAGCGGGCCAACCCGATCGGATCGCTGACTTTCTTGGCCGCCAAGCCTGGGCTACTCCGACTTTCGCTCGTGAATTTCCTCGGCTACATCGCGCACGTTGTCTACCCCAGCGTGTTCGTTCTCTATGTTGGCTATCGATATGCCTGGAACGAGCGCACGGTGGGTCTGGTGCTCGCGCTCGTGGGCGTCAGCTCGATGATCGTCCAAGGCGTATTGATGGCCCCGATCATTCGTCGCCTCGGTGAGCGAAACACGCTGCTTGTTGGCATTGCATGCGGAGTCGCTGGATTTTTGGTGATGGGACTTTCGCCCACCGGCCTGCTCTTTCTGTGGAGCATGCCGCTCGCGGCGTTGTGGGGACTCGCCGGACCGGCGGCGATGGGGATGATGGCCGCGCGAGTCGGCGGATCTGAGCAAGGCCAGCTCCAGGGCGCCAACAACAGCCTTCGGGCGATCTCCGAGCTGATTGGGCCGAGCGTTTTCACACTGACTTTCGCCTACTTCATCGGCGGGGGGCGCCAGTGGCACGCCCCGGGCGCGCCCTTTATCCTCGCCGGCGCACTCCTCGGCTCGTCGATCACGCTGGCGCTGAGCACCGCCCGAGCACTCCCACGGCCCGTCGACGTGCCCACACCCGGCAGCGCCCCGGCGAAGACTCAAGATCAGGCGGGTTAGCTTCCGAGTCCGGGCGCGCTTCGAGCCGAGCCCGCCCTTCGCTCAGCCGCGCGCCTTACCAAGCCTGTCACCGTCCAGATCACGACTCCGAGCCCGAGCAACTCCGCGGCAAAGATCCATTGCTGTGGCCGCGGCCGCGCCATCGCTAGCAGAACTACCGAAATGCCGGCTCCTGCGAGGGGAATCACCGGCCCCAGCGGCAGTCGAAACGTTCGTTCTGCGTCGGGTCTTCGATAACGCAGCACGATCACCGCCAAACAGGTGGGGATGTATTGGCAAAACAAAGCGACATTCGAGACATCGACCAAGGACCCGTAGCTGAGGAAAAACGCGAGCAGGCTGGCCAGCGTCGTTGCCAGTGCAATCGCCGGCCCGGGAGTCCGGAACCGCGACTCGCCGGTCAAGATCGAAGGCAGATACCCATCTGCCGCCAGCGCCGTGAAGTAGCGTGGGCCCGCCAACGCGGTGGATGAGCAGAAGCCAGCCATGGATACCAACGAAGCAATCCCGAGTACCAAGATGCCGGGCTTGCCAAAGATCGTTCCGGCGACATCCATCAATGGCTGCTGCCGAGCGTGCAAATCGGGCACGGTGCTCAAAGCCACGAGTTGAACCAGGCAGTAGAGCAGGGTTGCCCCCACCAGGCTGCCCACCAGCGCGAGCGGGACGTTGCGCTTGGGATTGATGGTCTCCCCGGCCGGAACCGGAACGTACTCGAAGCCGGAAATCATGAAGACCGCTAGAAACGCCGAAGAGGAGACCGCGTGCAGGTAGCTCACCGGCTCGCCGGGAACCGATCGCGCTGATAACATGCCGCTCAGCACCTCGGGCCGCAGGTGCGCGAGCCCCACCAGGCCGAGCAGGATCAGCGGAAGAATCTTGACCATTGAGAGAAAGTCCGAGGTCCGCGCGCCCGCTTTCACTCCCAGGTAATTGATCGTCCCGAGCGTGGCGATCAATCCGACCGCGACCAGCGTCTTGAGCGCCAGGGTGAAGTCGCCGAATTGAAAGACCGGGGTCGCAAACCAAGGCACGAGCTTGGCCAACGCTTCTGCGAAGCCAACCGAAACGGCGGACCAGCCGAGCACGCCGGTCGACATCGCGGTCCAGCCGACAATGAATCCGAAATAGCGTCCGAACGCGGCTCGGGCGTACACATACGGCCCGCCGCTCCGATCGAACATTCCGCTCAGTTCGGCAAAGCAGAGCCCAATCAGGATGCACAGAACGCCGCAGGTCAAAATGCCAACGACGCTGGCGTAACCTGCGATCGCCGCCAGGGGTGCGATCAGCAGGTAGATGCCCGAGCCGACGATCCCGTTGATCCCGATGCAGACGCAATCAAAGAGCGAGAGTCTGCGCCGAGAGTGGGATATTGCCTCGTTACCAA
>WNFJ01200182.1_pt4 | contig 14192 bp, 10 predicted proteins | sample 5400461 | NCBI WGS metagenome assembly WNFJ01 (sample SAMN13153349, study PRJNA577476) | soil metagenome | isolation source: 115 cm saprolite on Douglas fir-dominated hillslope | place: USA:California | collected 2013-09-17 | reverse complement strand
GCCGCGAGTATTTCCAATGCGCGCTGCTTCTTCAGCACACCGAGATCGCCGCAAAGGTGTGTGGATGGCTCGCGGATAAAGTGCGCAACTTTAACTGCGACGCAGTTATCTCTCCGGCTCTCGGCGGAATCATTGTCGGCCAGGAGGTTGGCCGGTCGTTAGGCAAACGCCATATCTTTGTGGAAAAAGAAGAAGGCAAACTCGTCTTGCGCCGCGGTTTTCAAATTTCGCCTAACGAGAAATTCGTTGTGGTCGAAGACGTCGTGACCCGCGGAGGCCGCGTGCAGGAGACAATCGATATCGTGCACGCCCACGGCGGCATCGTCTCGGCAGTCGGCGTGATTGTAGATCGAAGCGGCGCAGCCAAACCGGACTTCGGTTGTCCGTTTGCGAGCTTAATCGAAATGAATATGGAGACGTTCCCCGCCGACAAACTCCCGTCCGATCTCGCTAAAGTCCCCGCCGTTAAGCCTGGCAGCAAGTAGACAACGAAATTTGTCGCCACTAGTGGCCGAGGTGGAACGCGTTGTCCTCAACGCGTTGACTAAGACACGCGGCGTTGCCGCTGGATATCTGCGCCTTCGACGAAACAACTGGCATCGTCTTGAGGACAAGCCGATCCACCTTCGCTCCCGTTGTATCTAGATTCGGGCAGGGTTCGCCCCTCGAGCCTACGATGCCGGCAAAATCCGCCCGGTTACTTCGCCGAAACCAACGCGGTAGCCATCGCCCTGGCACCAACCGGTGATCGTTAGGCGGTCGCCGTCTTCGAGCCATTTGCGTGTTTCGCCGTTCGGCAGCTTCAAGGGATTCGCGCCGCGCCAGGTCAACTCCAGCATGCAGCCGCGCGATTCTTCAGTTCCTCCGCTGATGGTGCCACTTGCGAGTAAATCGCCTGGTTCCAGGTTACAGCCGTTCACTGTGTGATGGGCAAACTGCTGCGAAATACTCCAGTAAAGGTTTTGGAAATTCGTGCGCGTGATGACATGCGGCGCATTCATCGATGACGTTTGCAGCTGCGCTGCGAGCTGGATGTCGAATGTGAAATCGTTTTTTGCGCGCAAATACGGGAGCGGCTCGGGATCCTGTGACGGGAGCGGTTTCCTGAACGGTTCGAGCGCTTCGAGCGTCACCACCCATGGCGAAATGCTCGTCGCGAAGTTCTTGGCCAGGAAAGGGCCCAGCGGCTGATATTCCCACGCCTGAATGTCACGCGCGCTCCAGTCGTTCATCAGCACCAGTCCGAAAATGTGATCGGTGGCGCGATCGATCGGCACCGGTTCGCCTAACGAGTTACCTGGGCCGATAAGAAACGCCATTTCCAATTCGTAATCGAAGCTCTTGCTCGGACCGAACGCCGGCGCGGTTGCGTCCGGCGGCTTGGTCTGTCCGCTCGGCCGGCGCACGTCCATCCCGCTGACAACGACCGAACTCGCGCGTCCGTGATATGCGACTGGCAACCATTTCCAGTTAGGCATCAGCGCGTTCTCAGGACCGCGCAACATCGTGCCGACGTTGTGCGCGTGATGATACGACGAATAGAAATCGGTATAATTGCCGATGCGCACCGGAAGTTTCATCGCCACATCCTTTTGAGCATGGAAAATTTTCCGCAGCCGCGCGTCATCACGCAGTATTGGTGTATCCGCCGAGAGCAGGTGCTGAAGAATCTCGCGCGTCTTTCGCCACGCCGGACGACCGAGCGCGAGGAATGAATTCAGCGAATCCTCAGAGAATACCTTTTCGTTCTGAAATTCCGACGACCGAAAATGACCGAGTTCTTCCAACGCCGAGAGATCAATAATCAAATCCCCAATCGCAACGCCTACACGGGGTTTGCCTTGTCGCGGTTGGAAAACGGCGAAGGGAAGATTCTCCAACGGAAAGTGCGAATCCGGTGAAACTTCGATAAAGGATTTGAGAGGCATAACTGATAGAGGCAATTGACCTCAATCGCCCACCGCGTGCGTGTTTACGCGGATCGGGCGGTTCAGGTGAACCGCCCCTACCTTACAGGAAACCGAGCGCGCGCAAATCGTCGCGCGGTTCATCGAAGCTACAACTGCCAAAAGATCTCACGAATTTGCGGTGGTATTGCAGGCGTTCCGTATCGATTTTCCAGTCGCGCCACGCGAAGAATTCCTCGGTAAACAAAAACGAGCGCGGATCTTCGTCCTCGAGCATCGTCACGGCTTGATCGGCGTTCCATTGATGCTCTGCCGCGAGGACTGCGGCTCCGAGCACATTGAGAAATCCGTGCATCTTTGTTTTCACTTCGTCGCGAAATTGCCGAATTGGATGATGCAACCCGGCCGTAAACTTTATCGGGAGCTGACGCGTCGCTGCCGTTACCAGAGCGCGCGCGATCTGCGCCGAAGTTGGAAATGCATCAGCCATCACTCCGCCGGTTCGCAATTTGTAACCGAATTTTGCCGTGTCCTCGCCGGAGTTGTGTCCGGCAATCAATGCAATGGTTTGCTCTGCTCTCTCTGGCGGTGCTTCCCAAAACACCGTGAACTCACCCGCAATCGCGCTCGCTTCTTTGAGAGAGGCAGAATCCACATCGTCCGGTAAAAACATTTCAAGATGACTGACCGAGACGAGATCGATATCGGATCTCGAGACTGAACGAATCGCCGTCTTCGCCTTACCCAGCCCATCGAGAAAGGCGTCCGCCTTTGTGGTTTTCGGTCCTAGCGCAGCGACACGGAGCGGATGCTGAGGATCGAAGTGTGAGAGAAATTTCCTTGCGGCATCAAACTGTTCGACCGGCACAACGAATCCGTTCAGCATCCACGTTTCGGGTGAATGCACGTAGCTCGCCTGGTTCCGCAATGCGGGCTCGAGCGCCAGGGCGCAAGGCGGAAACATCCCGGCGTAATCAATTGCCTGGTCGAGAAAAGCCCGAAGCGAAGCAGAAACAGCCATGATCCGGGAGAGCTAACCACGAGTGCACACGAATGGACACGAACATTTTCAGGTAAACTATTGCTGGTATGCAGGCGTATTCGTTAGCCCTCGATGTCATCAGTGGTTGCTGGCTGGTCTTTGCCGCGATCTGGGTGCTTGCTGCGCTGTCGACCAAGCGCACGGTGTATCGTGAAAGCCGGGCGCAACGGCTGCGCTACTGGGTATTCCTAGTGATCGCTTTCCTCCTACTGCTCTATGGCCGGCGATTGCCGTATCCGCTCAATCTGAGCATCATTCCCCATGTAGCACCGACTGCATGGGCGGCTGCAGTCTTGTGCGTCATTGGTTTGGCCTTCGCGGTTTGGGCCAGAGTTACTCTCGGGCGGAATTGGAGCGGTGTGGTGACATTAAAAGAAGGACACGAACTGGTGGAACGCGGGCCGTACCGATTTGTGCGCCATCCAATCTACACCGGGATACTCACCATGTTTTTTGCCACCGCGCTCGCGCGAGGACACTTGTCCGGGTTTGTAGGCACACTCCTAATGTTTGCGAGTTGCGACGAAGAAAAACTGATGCTCCAACAATTCCCCGAGCGGTATGCGGATTATCGGCGACGCGCCAAACGCATCATTCCTTTTCTCCTCTGATTGGGCAGCCAGAGTCGCGTAATCTCAATTGTCGCCACGCCGCTGTGGGGCGTCTGGGCTTGAGTTCCTGATTCAGCAACAACGGCGTACAGCGCCGTGGCTACAGCAGAAACCGTAAAGTGATAACGCGACCGTCTAATCGCTCGACGCAAATTGCGGCGCCATGCTAAACGAGGCGCGCAATTCCCCGCCGGCCGAAATGGTTTGGATCCCTTGCTTCTTTTCGAACGCGCGCTGCTCCTGATGATCGGTCAACCCCCAGCACGGCTCGACGCAGAGAAACGGCCCACCGTCCGACCACAACGTTATGTACGGCACGCCGGTCAGATCCAGAGTCACCCAGCGTCCGCTTGGTGGATCAACATAGGAAAAAACTCGTCGCGGCACATCCGCTAGTTCGAGAATCAGCGAACCGGGTAACTCGTTCCTTGGAAATGGCATTTCGCCACCGCGAAATTCAACCTCACGCGTTTCGCCCGACAAGAAATTGCCCGGCGAAAAATATCGTCGGTACAATCCGCGCGGCATTTGCAAATGAAAGGTCTCGAATGAAGTCGCGCCGAAGCCTGGATGCAATCCGAACGACACGTGCGCCGTCAGCTCCGCTTCATGGTTCCGAAACTCGAAAAGCACACCCACGCCGTTAGCGCCAATCTGATAAGTGAGATCCACGCTCACAAAATCTTCCGGCGTGATTCGATATTTCAACGAAGCGCCGCTCTCGTTGGTAAAAGATCCGGCGAGATGCCATGTTTTCGCGCGAAGAAAACCGTGGGTGCCCCCCTTGATTTCGTGGCCGCGATAGAGACTGCTGCCATTCTTCAGTCGATGAAGATAATAACCCATGACCGTGGCGTGATTTGCCCAGCCTTTAGGCGGCGCTGTCACATCGTTGTCGCGGTAAAGAAAGCCAATCCAGTTTCCAGCCTCATTGATTCGCGCCATGCTGATCAGTTCCGCACCGAGACGCGACACAATGATGCGAAGGCCGTCCTCTTCGTCAGTAAGAACATCCAGATACCGACCGTCACGGTCTTCCTCTGTGTGCGAAAACTTCATGGTGGAGCAGTCGGGCAAACCTTTTCGCCTCTCCCTTCTCAAGGGAGAGGGTTAGGGTGAGGGTTCAGCCTTACTCATGCGCGCTTCCGATCCCTCACCCATCAAGACCGGAGCATCGCCGCTCATGGGAACAAGCCGCGCACTTGTTTCGCTTTGATAACACGTTCAACGCCGATCGCCATCGCTGCTGTGCGATGCGACACCCTGTGGTCCTTAGCGCGTCTGATCACCTGCGCAAACGAATGCTGACTCCGACCACAAAAAGGCCTGCAGACCTTGCACCCACTCGAAGTATGAAACGATCACGCCGCCAGCATTGCAGAGAATGTCCGGGATCACGAAGACTTCGTCCCAACGCTCGTCGAGAACCAGATCCGCATCGGGCGTGGTCGGGCCGTTCGCGCCTTCGGCAAGGATGCGGCACTTGAGGTCGCCGGCATTTTTTCCGGTAATCACGCGATCGACTGCGCACGGAGCAAGAATGTCGCACGGCAGCGTGAGGAACTCGTTAGGATTTACATGATCGTCCTGAGCGAACGCACGCAGGTTGCCTTTTTTGATCATGTGTTGTTCGGCTGATTTAACGTCAATGCCTTTCGGATTGTAAATCGCCGCGGTGTGATCGCTGATCCCGACGACTTTGACGCCGCTCTTATAGGCCAGCGACAAAGCTGCGACCGAACCGACGTTGCCAAATCCTTGCACGATCGCGGTGCATTTTTCGGGATCCATCTTCAGCATGTTCATCGCGCGCTCGACGAGATACACGACGCCGCGACCAGTGGCTTCACGCCGGCCTTCGGTTCCGCCGATGGCGACCGGTTTGCCGGTGACGATTTCATTCACGGCGTAGCCCATGTAGACGGAGTAAGTATCCATGAACCACGCCATGATCTGTTCATTCGTGCCCATGTCCGGACCCATGATGTCGGTGTGCGGGCCAACGAATGGAATCATCTCCTGCATGTAACGACGCGAGACCGCTTCGAGCTCCTTACGAGATAATTTGTTGGGATCAACCGCCACGCCCCCTTTCGCGCCGCCGTAAGGCAACTGCGCCAGCGCGCATTTCCAACTCATCCACATCGCCAGCGCTGCCGTTTCGCCCATCGATAATGAAGGTGCGAAACGCGTGCCGCCCTTGGTCGGACCGAGCGCGATGTGATGTTGAACGCGGTAACCCTGAAACGCTTGGGTGCTTCCGTCGTCCATGTGCACCGGCAATGTCACGGCGATCGCCCGCTTCGGATACGTCGCCCATTCGCGGTCGCTCTGGTCGATATCCAGATAATCGGCGATGACGCGAAACTGCTCGCAGGCCATCTGGAAAACTTCGTCGTGATAAATCGTGTGTATCGCTACATCAGCGCAACTCTGGGTCTCCATGGGAAGCTGCTATTTGCGCTGGGCACGTGGCGTCGTCAACTGTGAAACTTTTATATAAGATGCGCTGTCACCAGCAGATCCCTGTAGCGTCCGCTGTCCCCAGCGGAGTTCTTCCCAAACAAGGTCCGCGAACCGACAACCCAGCCACAGCGGACACTACAGCATCACGTTCGATCGATTCGTATGATCTCGCCTGCGTATGGCCAATCTTCAGCCCGACTAACAAGTCCAGCGCGCACTGGATTCTGGAATACATATTCCCATTTTTTGGCGTAGCTCTCGTCGCCGCGCAAAAGGTGGTCGTTGAATCCCGGTTGCCAGAAAGAGGAGAATTTCTGACCCGGTAACTGCACCGCTTGATGCCCCGTGGAAAGCAGAACGCGATCGAGCTCGCGTTTCAATCCCTTAACCCACGCGCCCAAAGTCGAGCTGCATCCGATTCCAAAGCAGACGAACAAATGAATGTGATCGGGCATGAGCACGTATCGGCCGACGCCGATGCGAAACTCGGCTGCGCGACGGCAATATTCGATGAATGACTCGTGCACTTCGAGTGTGGCGAGCAGGGTGGCGCGAGTATGAGTGTTGAACGTTACGAAATACACCGGCGAATTGGACCGTTGGAAAATCAGATCCAATCGCGGCGGCTTATCCTTGAATACGCGCTGCACAGCAGAGGTTTTACCGATTAGCCTTCCAACCGCACAAGCTCGAACGCTGTAGAGTGCGCTGTCCTCAGCGCGTTGAACTCAACATGAACTCCGCTGAGGACAGCGGACACTACAACAAACTCCGGAGGGGACGGCGGACGCTACACCACAGCGTCGACAAGATCGCGCCACATGCAGTAACGTCGCAGCCAGCAATGAAAATCGAAACCATAGCCGTTCACGCGGGGCACGAGGTGGATCCCGCAACGGGAGCGGTAGCCGCGCCCATTTATCTTTCCACCACGTTTGAGCGCGACGTCGAAGGCACGTACTCGCGCGGGTTCATGTACACGCGCAATGACAATCCAAATCGGCAGACGCTTGAGCGCGGCGTGAGCATGCTCGAAGGCGGCGAAGCAGCCGCGGCATTCGCCTCTGGAACCGGCGCGACTATGTCGATTTTTCAGGCGTTATCTCCGGGCGATCACGTGCTCGCGCACATCGACGCGTATTACGGCACGTCGCGATTGATCCGCGAAATCTTCGTGCGCTGGAGACTCGAGGCAGATTTCGTGGACATGAGCGATCTCGCCGCGGTTAAGAAAGCGTTGCGACCAAATACAAAGCTCGCTTGGGCAGAAACCCCTTCCAATCCGTTGCTGAAAGTTGTAGATCTCGCCGCGCTTGCTGAAATCGCACACGCCGCCGGCGCGATTTTCGTTTGTGATAACACATGGGCGCCGGTGCTGCAACGGCCGTTCGATCTCGGCGCTGATCTAATCCTGCATTCCACAACGAAATATTTTGGCGGGCATTGTGATGTTCTCGGAGGAATTGTCGTCGCAAAAACAGAAAATGAATTTTTCCAGCGGATCCGCGGCATCCAGTACGAAGGCGGCGCAGTCCCCTCGCCTTTCGATTGCTGGCTGATCCTGCGCGGGATGCGCACGTTGCCGTGGCGCATGCGCGCGCATTCGGAGAACGCGATGAAAGTCGCGGAGTTCCTCGCGCGACATCCGAAAGTGGCACGCGTGCATTACCCTGGGTTGCGGTCGCACCCGGGACACAAGATCGCGGCCAACCAGATGTCCGCGTTCAGCGGGATGCTTTCGTTTGAAGCGAAAGACGGTTACGACGCGGCAATGTCGGTCGCGGCGAAAACGAAAATCTTCATCCGCGCGACCAGCCTCGGCGGCGTGGAAAGCTTGATCGAGCATCGCGCGTCCATCGAAGGCCCCGGCACAACTTCACCCGAAGGCTTGCTACGCGTGTCCATCGGCCTCGAAAACGCCGACGACCTGATCGAAGACCTCGATCAGGCGTTAGGGCACTGAATCGCGCTTTCAGCGCTCACGTTCCTTGGGCGTTCCACGAATCCTGGGGCGTTGCCCCAGGCTGAAATTGCCATTGCGCCGTTGGCGCTAACATGCGGCGTCTAACACAAAGCTCCGAGCGGGGACGCCGGAGATTAGAGAGTGAGCTGGCGCGAACGAATCACGCCCTAATTCTAGCGCCAAAGGCGCGGTCTCATCACTAGCCTGGGGCAACGCCCCAGGACTGGAAAAAAAGAAAATCATCAGCGCTGAAAGCGCGATTCACTCCAGCACCGGTTCAGTACATCATCGACGCCATGCCCCAATCGCTCAGCAAGCTCATCGTTCACATCATCTTCAGCACGAAAAATCGTGAACCCTGGCTCGATGCAAACGTGCGACCGCGCATGCATGCCTATCTCGCAACAATGTGCCGCGACCTCGGCGCCGATTTCCTACACGTAGACGGCGTGTCTGATCACGTTCACATTGTTACCAGCCTGCCACGAACTCTTTCGCAGGCTCAGCTCATCGAACAAATAAAGAAGACCTCTTCAAAATGGATCAAGACTGTTGACGCGCAGTATCGGGGCTTTTCCTGGCAGCGTGGGTACGGCGCATTTTCGGTGAGCCCGAGTCAGCTCGAGGGTGTGCTGCGATACGTTAAGGAACAACCAGAGCACCATCGCACTCACACATTTCAGAAAGAATATCGCGAGTTGTTGCGCAAGCACGGGATCGAATTCGATGAGCGTTATGTCTGGGATTGAGGATTAGCGCCGTCGATTGAATCGCGCCTTCAGCGCTGCTACGTGGGGACAATTAAATACCTGGGGCGTTGCCCCAGGCTCGGAGTGACAACGCGCCAGTGGCGCTAAACGCGAATAGGCCCGAGGCGTCTGCCATGAACGCGCTACAATTCTGAACTGGCTAGCGCCAAAGGCGCGGTCTCATCATTAGCCTGGGGCGACGCCCCAGGACTGGACAAAAAGAAAATCATCAGCGCTGAAAGCGCGATTCACAAAACGCCTCTACAACTTGCCCACTTTGCGCCGGAACACATCGATGATGTCTTGCACCTCGCTGATGCGCAGAAGAAACGCCGCGGCGAAAAATCCGGCTCCGGCAACTGCAATGGTCGCGAGGAGTATCGCCAGTTTTTGGAAGAACCGCATGTCGGACCACGCGTCCAGCCACAGGTAATTCGCCGCCCAACAGATCAACGCCAGCAGCGCGCCGGCCACACAAATTTTTCCAAGCGCGATCAGCATCTGGCGCGTTTCAAGCCGGCGCGTGTGCCGGCGCATCAGCGTGTAGAGCAAAAGAAAATTGATCGTCGCGACGAGGCCGGTCGAGAACGCAAGACCCCGATGTCCCCACCCCAGTCGGAACGTGAACAGCCAGTTGAGAAACAGATTCGCGCCGATCGCGAGAAAGCTCACCACCATTGGCGTGTTGCGTTTGCCAATCGCGTAAAACGCAGGCGTCAACACTTTCAATGCCGCATACGCAACGAGGCCGCTCGCGTAATATTGCAACGCGCCCGCGGTTTGCCGCGTCATTTCGGCCGTGAACCGTCCGTGCTGATAAATCACGCTGATGATGGGTGACGCCAGCATCGCCAACCCGATCGCCGACGGAACCGTCAACAAAAACGCAAGGCGCATACCGCGCGCAAGAATCGCGCGGAATTCAGCCGTGTTCCCGAGAGCGGCACTCTTTGAGACCAGCGGAAGCGTAACCGTTCCGATGGCGACTCCGAAAATTCCCAGCGGCAATTGCATCAGGCGAAACGCAATGTTGAGCCAGCTCACCGGACCGTTGCCGAGACTGGCCGCGAATCCGCTGTTGATCAGCACATTCACCTGCACGGCACTCGCAGCGATCACGGCTGGTCCCATCAAGGTCAGCACCGTGCGCACGCCTTCGTCGCGCCAATGAAAATCCGGGTGAAACCTGTAGCCGACTTTCCATAGCGACGGAAATTGTCCGATCAATTGCCACGCGCCGCCGATGAGCGTGCCGATCGCGAGGCCCACGAGCGAACGCGCGCCGAAGTGCGGATCGATCCAGTAACCGATCCCTACGCCGGCAATGATCGAGCCGAGATTGAAATAACTCGACGCCATTGCCGGTGGACCGAATACATATTTCGCGTTCAGCATTCCCATGACCAGCGCCGCGAGTGAGACCATCAACATGAAGGGCCACATGATCCGGGTGAGCAGGATCGTGAGCTCGGTTTTGTCCGGCGACCAGCTGCCCCACGTCAACAAGTCCACCAGCTGCGGCGCGAACACGATGCCGAGCACCGTGATCGCGCTCATGAAAACGGCCGTGAGCGTGGCAACCTTGTTCGCCAGACGCCACGCCGATTGATCGCCTTCGACTGCGATCTTTTTCGAGAACGTGGTGATGAACGCCGTCGAAAGCGCGCCCTCGGCAAACAGATCGCGCAACAAATTCGGCAACCGAAACGCCATCAAAAACGCGTCGAGATTTCTTCCGGCGCCGAACAGACCGGCAAACACCATCTCGCGAATCAAACCGAGCAAGCGACTCGACAGAATGGCGATGCCGACAACACCCGTTGCGCGGGTGCTCATTCGCCGATCATCAGCCGCAGCCATCGGCGAATGTTAACCACGAATGCACACGAATGGACACTAATACATTTCCAAAACCACGGATGCCACGGATATCACGGATCGGAATCGAAGGTGAATGCTGTAGCGTGCGCTGTCCCTAGCGCATTCGACTCATACTTCCATGCGTGCGAAGAAAGCTGCTGGAATTTTTTTGTTAGCCCGTTAATTTCGAGTTCCCGATCACGGCGGAGAGTTGCGCAGCGATTTAGTGTCCGCGGAGCACAACGTCTACGCAGGTCGGGAAGAGTGGCCGCAGCCCGCTCCACCAGGCTGCGGCCTTATCCACTTCATTGCAGCCACGGTAACCAACCGCAGCCCCAACCTCCTTGGAGGAATATGCAATTATTACAAATTTGTAATGGTTGGCAAGCCGAAAGTTTTTGCCGGGAAAATTAGCTTAGCTTTGGCAGTTTTGAGATCGTAGCAACGAGAGGGCTGTGTTCGTTCAATTACTGTAATGTAATGCTAAATCTTTGGACGGTCCTTTTGTTAGGCCGTACCGTGAAAAACTATGAAAACGACGAAAGCAGTTCTGGCGATAGCAATCTGCGTCGGGCTTACTTTGGGCGCGGCCGCTCAACCCGGGAAACATCCTGGAGAAAGGGTCGAGCTAAAGTCGCTCCCCGCATCTGTCCAAGAGACAATCAAAGAAAAGGCGGCGGGCGGACAGATCGTTAAGGTATTAAGGGAAGACGATCCCGATGGTAAGTGGAATTACGAGGTGTTCGTCAAAGCGAACGGTAAAGAGTCGGGCTTCGAGGTGGATCCGAACGGGCAATTTGTAAAGCAGCACGAATAATCCACAGCTGCTGTCGCATAAATATTAAGCCGTTCTCTCGAATGGCTGGGCAGGTGGATTAGCATCTGCGTCGCTGATGTACCTTGGATCCTTGTGCGCCGGGCACGCCACGCCTTCGATGCGCTGATGCTGTGGCGTGCGCTGTCCCCAGCGCAGTTCCTCTGAGCTGGCGGTTCATCTGTAGCGGCAGCCGTGCCGGCTGCGATTGCCTGAACCTTTCGCAGGCGACACGCCCGTTCGACCGTCGCTCAGGGCAGGCTCTGCCACCACAGCAGTTTCCATTTCCAAAAAGAAAGCGCCGGGAGGATTTCTCCTCCCGGCGCTGCTTTCTCTGGGGGCAGAGCTGTGTGCGACGTTATTTTGTGCCGAACTGGAACAAGATGTAACTCCCGTCCGCCAGTGGGATCCGGAAGGAGTAAGTCGTGTTCTTGTTCATGTTGGTTGTGGCCATATTGAAGATCCAGATGCCACTGCTATAACGGAAGGCAACATCGGGGATATCACCTCCGGTGTTTTCGTTCACGTTATCAACCGTGCCTCGCACCGTGTTCAGCAGCGTTATCGTCCCGGTGGTATTCCCAAACACCGCCATCGGATTGGAGATGGGATTACCATTGGCGTCGCAGATCGTGAACTTCACCGGAACGGTGCTGCCTTGCTTGACTACGCTGGTGCCGTCGGCATTGATCGGCTGCAAAATAACGCGGCCCGGACCATTTGGCCCAGTGCAGGTGCCATACCCGATCGTCAGCGTTCCGTTGACGAAGTACGTCCCCGGTGAGGGCCCCGGGCAGTCATAGTTGGCTGCGCTCAAGGTACCTGCTTGCGGAGTAATCGTGTAGGTCCCAGGAAGGGTAGCACCGACGGCGCTGCCGGTGTAAGTAGCGCTGCCGCTCACGACTGCCACAGTGTCGGTGAATTTGAAGCCGGTAATCGTCACCGTGAAGGCAGTAAACGGATTACTATCATACGCCTTGTTCTTGTTATCAGCCGTTACCGTCAAGTGTGCCCTATTGATCGTGAAGTTCGCACCATTGTTGGTTATGCTGTAGTTACTCAGCACACCCGTAGGACTTAGCGTCGCTGTGATGTGGTAAGGACCGCCCGCCACAGTCTCACCCGCTGCACGACTGTATGCCGCCGTCACACCGTCGCCCGCAACGAAGTTGCTGCCACTGCCAGTAGTCAACGGAACTGGGTCCGCATCCCCGTAGGTCTTACTGTTCGGGTTGGTTGTCCATGTCGCAGGCCGCGTGTTGATCGTGAAGTTGGCACCCGTGTTGGTGATGCTGTAGTTCGACAGCACCGCACCTGGAGCAAGCGTGGCCGTGATGTGATAGGGACCGCCTAGCACCGTCTCACCCGAAGCACGGCTGTAGGTCGCCGTTACGCCATCGGCTACGACAAACCCGCTGCCACTGCCTGTCGTTAACGGATTTGGATCAGCGTCCCCATAGGTCTTGCTATTCGGATTAGTTGTCCATGTCGCTGGCCGCGTGTTGATCGTGAAGTCCGCACCGTCATTGGTGATGTTGTAGTTGTCGAGCACGCCAGCCCCGGCGCTGAGCGTCGCTGTGATGTGATAGGGTCCGCCGGTCACAGTTTCACCGGCCAGCCGGGCGTAAGTCGCGGTCACCGGATCCACGAAGTTGCTGCCGCTGCCCGTAGTCAACGGATTAGGATCAGCCTCACCGTAGGTCTTGCTGTTCGGGTTCGTCGTCCAAGCGGCACTGCGCTTGGTGATCGTGAAGCTGGCCGTGTTGTAGGTGATGTTGTAATTGCCCAGCACACCCGCTGGACTCAGCACCGCGCTAATCGTATACGGACTGCCCGCCACTGTCTCGCCTGCCGTGCGGCTGTAGGTCGCTGTCACGCCATCGGCTGCCACGAACCCGGCAAGTACTCCACTCAACGCAGGATCCGCATCGCCATAGATCTTGCTCGCCGCATTAGGCGTCACCGAAGCGTCCCTCTTCGTGATCGTGAACTCAGCCGTGTTGGAGGTGATGTTGTAATTGCCTAGCACACCCACAGGACTCAGCGTCGCGCTGATCGTGTAGGGACTGCCCGCGACCGTCTCACCCGGCGCGCGACTGTAACTCGCTGTCACTTTATCGCCCGCCACGAACCCGGCAAGTACTCCAGTCAACGCAGGATCCGCATCGCCGTAGATCTTGCTCGCCGCATTAGGCGTCACCGAAGCATCGCGCTTGGTGATCGTAAAGCTGGCCGTGTTGTAGGTGATATTGTAATTGCCCAGCACACCCGCAGGACTCAGCACCGCGCTGATCGTGTACGGACTACCCGCGACGGTCTCACCCGCCGTCCGGCTGTACGTCGCTGTCACCCCATCGCCTGCCACGAACCCGGCAAGTACTCCACTCAACGCAGGATCAGCATCGCCATAGATCTTGCTCGCCGCAGCCGGCGTCACCGAAGCGTCCCTCTTCGTGATCGTGAACTCAGCCGTGTTGTAGGTGATGTCGTAGTTGCCCAGCACACCCGCAGGACTCAGCGTCGCGCTGATCGTGTAGGGACTGCCCGCGACTGTCTCACCTGCCGTGCGACTGTACGTTGCCGTGACACCATCACCTGTGAGAAACCCTGTGAGTGTTCCGCTCAGAACCGAATCAGGATCGCCGTAGGTCTTGCTCGCCGTATTCGGCGTCACCGACGCAGTCTTCTTGTTGATGGTGAAGTTCGCCGTGTTGTACGTGATATCGTAATTCCCCAGCACGCCCGCGGGACTCAGCGTCGCGGTAATCGTGTACGGACTG